>Ga0164242_10004546_pt1 | contig 15571 bp, 18 predicted proteins | sample OricomgcompostMG_FD_108783 | JGI IMG/M metagenome (GOLD analysis project Ga0164242, IMG submission 108783) | Miracle-Growth compost microbial communities from Emeryville, California, USA - Original compost - Miracle growth compost (MG) ... | reverse complement strand
TCGGTTTCGCGACGATGGCGCTCGAGGTGGTGCGCAAGCTGAAGCCGGATTATGTGGCCGTGGCCTGGGATAAGCCGAAGACCAACATCCGCAAGCGGCTGGAGCTGTACCCGGAATACAAGGCCGGCCGTAAGCCGGCGCCGCCGGATTTTTATGAGCAAGTGCCGGTGCTGCACGAGCTATTGGACGCCTTCGGCTGGCCGCTTTATGAACTCGACGACTACGAAGCCGACGACATCATGGGCACGCTGGCCGCGCAAGCGAGTAAAAAAAATATCGAGACCTTGCTGGTGACGTCCGATCTGGACATGCTGCAGATGGTCGACGGCGACGTGAAAGTATACGCGCTCAAAAAAGGCCTCAGTAACATCGAACTGTATTCGCCGAAGAGTTTCGAAGCCAAGTACGGTATCCGGGTCGATCAATTTTTAGACCTGAAATCGATCAAAGGCGATTCCTCGGACAATATCCCGGGCGTGCCGGGTATCGGTGAAAAGGGCGCCGTGCAGCTGCTGCAAGAATATGAGACGCTCGATAATATTTATGATAATTTGCCGCTCATCAAAGAGTCGTTGCGTAAAAAACTGGAGGCCGGCAAGGAGCTGGCTTATTTGAGTAAAAAATTGGCGCGGATCTGGACCGACGCGCCGGTCAAGCTTGATTTGGACGCGGTCGACGGCCACAACGTTCGGCCCGAAAAGGTGCTGGAGCTGCTGCAGAAGCTGGAGTTCCGCACGCTGGCCCGGCAGTTGCCGGAAGTCATGCAGGTGGCGATCGACGATCATCACGCCAAGAACGGCGGCGGTCCGCTTCAAACCGGTTCCAGCCGGCTGATCGACACGTCCGCCAAACTCAAAGATTTCAAGCTGCCGACTTCCGAGTATCTGTATATCCATAGCCGCTCGGCGGGGCCGCACGGGCGTAAGCCGGAGCTGCTGGTGCTCAGTACCGACGGCAAGGATACGCACGTCCTTGACTTAACCAAGCTGGATTTGGCGACCATCGCCGATAACTTCAAAAATGTCAGTTCGCTGGTCGGCTACAACCTTAAATCGACACTGGAAACTTTAGTCGGGCTAGGCGTGGCTGAGCTGCCGCCGGTCGGCCACGACGTGCTGGTCGGCGCTTTTTTGCTCAATTCGCTCAGGCGTGAACAAACTTTGACGGAGCTGGCTGAGGCCGACCTCGGCTACGAGGGATCGCCGTTCGAGGACTTGGATAAGGACGAGACGATCATGCGCGCCCCGGAGATTATCGCTGCCCTCAGGGCGCTGCACGATAAGCAGGCCGCCGAGTTCAAAAAAATGCCGAAGCTGCCGAAGCTGGCCGCCAAGACCGATTGGCCGGTCATTCCGGTGCTGGCGCGTATGGAATACATCGGCATCGAGCTTGATACGAAGTATTTGGAAAAGTTCGCGGACGAGGTCGGCGACCTCATTTCGGATTACGAGCAGCAGATTTACGGGTATGCCGATGAAGAGTTCAACATCGGTTCGCCGAGCCAATTGGCGGAAGTTTTGTTCACCAAGCTCGAGCTGCCCGCGCAAGGTATCAAAAAGGGTAAAACCGGCTATAGCACCGCCGCCAGCGAGCTGGACAAACTGCGCGACCAGCACCCGATCATCGATCTGATCACTCAATATCGGGAGGTCACCAAGCTCAAAAATACCTATATCGATACGTTGCCGAGACAGGCTGATGAACATTCCCGGCTGCATACGACCTTTGGCCTGACCAACGCTCAGACCGGCCGGCTGAACAGTTCCGATCCGAACCTCCAGAACATCCCTACGCGCACCGATCTCGGTCGGCGCATCCGCACGGCGTTCGTGGCGGGCAAGGGCAAACGGCTGGTCAGCGCCGATTATTCGCAGTTCGAGCTGCGGCTGGCGGCGGTGCTGGCGAATGACAAGGAACTGATCGAGATGTTCAATCGCGGCGCCGACATCCACGCCACCACGGCGGCACAGGTCTACGGCCGCGAGCAGGAGGACGTCACCAAACAGATGCGGCGGGCGGCCAAGGTCGTGAATTTCGGCATCCTGTACGGCATGAGCCCGCATGGTTTAAGTGTGGCGGCAGGCATGACATACGAACAAGCCACGGCATTCATCAAGCGCTATAAAGAGCTGCGGCCGGCGCTGTTCGCCTATATGGACGGCATCAAGGAAAAGGCGCGCCAGGACGGCTACGTGGAGACGCTGTTCGGCCGCCGCCGGCCGATGCCGGACATCAAATCGAGTAATTTTATGGTGCGTTCCGGCGCCGAGCGGGCCGCCATCAACATGCCCATCCAGGGCACCGAGGCGGACCTGATGAAGATGGCCATGGTGGAAGTCGATAAGCTGCTTCGTGAGCAGCATAACGACTGCCACATGTTGCTGCAAATCCACGACTCGATTCTGGTGGAATGTCCGGAACCGGTGGCCGCTCGGGTCGGCGACCTGCTCAAAGAAACCATGGAAAACGTCTACAAGCTGCCGGTCCGCCTGGATGTCGATGTCACCATCGGCAAAAACTGGGGCGAGTTGTGAGCAAAATCGTATACAACAAACTCGTTCGCGATAGGATCCCCGAAATCATCCGGGCGGACGGCAAAAAGTTGAAGAGCCGGGTGCTGAGCGATGAAGAGTACCTTGAGGCGCTGCTGAAAAAGCTTGAAGAAGAATGTCAGGAACTGATCGAAGCCCGCAATGTCGAGGAGATGGCCGACGTGCACGAAGTGCTGAACGCGCTGGCCGAGACGCTCAACATCACGAAGGAAGAGCTCGAGAAAGTCCGCCGCGATAAGGCCGCCAAACGCGGCGGCTTCCACCGGAAAATTTTCCTAGAAGAGGTCGAAGATGCAGAATGAGCGCTTAAAGCAACGGACGATCGAGACCTATGATACTTCCGCAGACGCGCTCGCCGAATATTTCAAAGGTATCGGCCCGAGGGTCAAGGATATTAATCGGGCGTTTGAGCTGGCGGGAAAACCGGAAAATCCGCGCGTGCTGGAAATCGGCTGCGGTGACGGCAGGGACGCTAAAGATATTGTGACTCGGACTGACCAGTATCGCGGGTTCGACATCTCGAAAAGTATGGTAGAGCTGGCCCGGCAGCATGTGCCGGAAGGTATTTTTGAAGTGGCGGACGCGCTCGAGTACGATTATCCCGAGAATCTTGATATTGTTTTCGCCTTCGCGTCTCTCCTTCATTTGGACAAAGAAGAAGTCGGGCAAGTGCTTGGTAAGGTTCACGCCGCTCTCCGGCCCGGCGGCATATTTTATATATCGCTGAAAGAGCGGCCCGAGTATGCGGATGAGATTAAAAATGACCAGTATGGCAGCCGGCTATTCTTCTTTTACAATGCCGATTTAATAGCTGGTATGACGGCCGATACGTTTGAAGTTGCTGCCGTTTCGGGGGAACGTATCGGCTCCACCGATTGGTTTGAGATAGCATTGCGCAAGAACTAAAGTTGGGATGATGGCGGGTGGCGTCGACGGCGCCGCTGAGCGCCGCGGCTATGGGCAACCACGCGGCCGCCGCCGGAACGGAACAAATTGAAGGCCAGTACGATAACCCAGACGGCAAAAATGAGGTCGATGGTGCTGGTGATGGCGCCCAACCAGTCAGAGTGATGCTTGATGCTGAACAACGCCACCATGGCGATGGCGAATTCCGCGCCCATCAGCAAAACCACCCACTTGCGGGTGCGCCGCTCCTGGGCGGTGTAGCCGAGCAGCCAGACGATGCCGAACCAGACGGCGATCAGAATGTACAGCAAAATGGACGGGATCATATTTTCGACGCACGGGCTGCTGTGGTTGATACAAGTGCTGATAATCGAATACAAGCTGTTGACCAGACTCAACAAGCTCAGGACGATGAACTGAACAAGGGTGATGACGCCGGTTTCGTAGCGAAATCTCATGCTGAAATTATTATAAACCGCCTAAGGGAAAAATCAGAAAAAACACTTGCAAAATAAGCACAATCGTGTTAGTATATATGCGTTATGCGGGAGAATCCGTACCTCAGGTACTTCATCGGTTTTCTGGTCACCATCGGGCTGATCATTCTGCTCGTGGTGCTTTTGTTCAGTGGCGGGGGTGACAATAACGGCAATGGCAGCCAAAACGGCGGCAATCAGCCTGCCACCGGCAGCAAGCCGAAAACCGTCGACGACTTGGCGGCTTACGCTTCATCCGATGCCGTGGCGCGCCTGACCATCGACGGCCCGATTGTGGCTGATCAGAATCATCAGGCCGTGCGTATCACCGTCGGCCAGGATGATACCACTTATGAACAAATCAGTGGGTATCAGGGGTCGGTCGTCAAACAGCAAAGTTTCGTCAACAATCAAAACGCTTATAGCAACTTCCTCTACGCTCTCGGCCGCGCCGGCTTTCTGAAGGGCGACGATAGCAAAACGCTGGCCAACGAGAAAGGTTACTGTTCGACCGGCAACCGCTACGTTTTCGAGCTGATCGAGGACGGCAACGACATCCAGCGTTATTGGGCCACTAACTGCGGCAATCCCAAAACGTACAAGGGTAACCTTAACTTGACGTTGACGCTGTTCCGGGCTCAAGTGCCGGGCTACAACGACCTGGCGCAAGACCTGAATCTGTAGCCGCCGGCAGCCATCGGCGATTAAAACAATCGTTCGAACCCTCTATAATAAGAGCATGGTCAGAGCGATAATTTTCGATTGTTTCGGTGTGGTGATTGCCGATGGCCTGGAGGCTGTCGTGGTCGAACAGGAAAAATCAGATCCTTCGTTCCGGGCATTCGTACACGAAGTTATCGGACAAAGTAACCGCGGCGCGACGAAGCCGGCCGAGTCGCACCGGCGCATCGGCGAACGGCTGGGCGTAACCCCGGAGAACTTGCAACGGAAAATTTATAGCGGCGAAACTCGAAACCAGCGGGTGATCGATCTTATTACCGAATTGCGCAAGAAATATAAAACGGCCTTGCTGAGTAATGTCGGCAAAGACAGTCTGCGCCATCGGTTTTCTAACGACGAGCTGTCCGGCCTGTTTGACGTGGTCGTGGTATCGGGGGAAGTGGGTTTCGCGAAGCCCGACAGGGAGATTTATCACCATACGGCCGACCTGCTTAAAGTCGAGCCTGCGGAATGCGTTTTCATAGACGACAGACAGGCTTACGTAAGGGGGGCGGAACAGGCCGGCATGCGGGCGATTCTGTACGAAGATTTCGATCAGATGAAAAACGCTCTGGAGAAAATCCTAGCCGATCCGAAACGTTAGGCGCTTGTCGATCCGGCAGCGCCGGCGGATGTCCGGCACGCGCAGCCGCAGCGTGTTGGCCAATGCCGCGCTCGGTACCTGCACCACGATGTCGCGTTCGCGCACCTGCACGCCGACCGCCGTCTTAAATTCATCCTGCACGTACTTTTTGATGCTGGAAATTTCCGGGGGCTCGTCAAAGTCCTTATGCTTCAGTATGCTGTTCAGGCTGTCCATAATCCTAGTATATAGCTTCACGCCAGGCTCGCTTTTATTTTTGGAGGGCTCGCATAGGTTCGACATATAACTTTCCCTAATCGGTCAAGTTATAATGAATTAGTTATGCCGGAATTGCCTGAAGTGGAGATTGTGCGGGCCGGACTGGCCGAGCTGCTGCCCGGCCGCGTCATCGAGTCGATTGATTTCGATTGGCCCAAATCGTTCCCGAACGCCGCCGCCGACGTCCGGCAGTTTGCCGTGGGCGCCAAAGTGCTGGCGGTGAAGCGCCGGGCCAAGGTGTTGTTGATCGAACTGTCCAGCAAATATTCCCTGGTAGTTCATTTGAAAATGACTGGCCAGCTGGTCTTTCGCTCGGCTACCGAGCGCTTCGGTGCGGGACATCCGAACAATTCGCTGGTCGGTGAACTGCCGGACAAATCAACACGTGTGACGATCGGCTTCAAAGACGGCAGCAGACTCTTTTTTAATGACCAACGCAAGTTCGGCTGGATGCGCTTGCTGCCGACGGCCGAAGTCGTGAACCTGGATTTTTTTAAAAAAGTCGGCCCCGAACCGCTGAGCGCGGATTTCACTTGGCAGGATTTGCGCGAGCGGCTGCTGCGCCGCAAAAACACCAACGTCAAAGCCGCGTTGCTCGATCAGACGGTTGTGGCCGGCATCGGCAATATTTATGCCGATGAAGCGCTGTGGGGCGCCAAAATCCATCCGGCCACGTCGGTACGGCAACTCACCGGGCGGCGATTCCACAAGTTGTATGACGAGTTGATCCACGTGCTGAAATTATCAATAGAAAAAGGCGGATCGACCGACCGGAATTATGTCGACGCCAAAGGTAAACGCGGCAGCTACATGAGCTTCGCCCGCGTTTTCCGGCGCGAAGGTCAACCTTGCCCGCGCTGCGGCCATACCATCATAAAAATCCGCGTCGCCGGCCGCGGCACGCATATTTGTCCTCACGACCAGAGGTTGCCGAAATGATTGTCACGCTGACCGGCCAAAACAATTTCGGTTTGCGGCAGACGCTTCGCGAGCTGGTGGATAATTTTGTAAAAGAGCAGGGCGATTTGGCGCTGGAGCGGCTCGACGGCGAGGAAGTCAGTCTCGAGCAAATCAAAGCGGCGTTGACGAGTTTGCCGTTTTTGGCGAGCAAAAAAATGGTCGTGCTGCGTGCGCCAAGTGCCAGCAAACAATTCGCGGAGCAAGCCGAACAATTATTGAGTGACGTGTCTGAAGCGACGGACGTAGTGCTCGTAGAGCCCAAGCTTGATAAGCGCACGGCGTATTACAAGTTCCTTAAAAAAGAGACTGATTTCCGCGAATTTCCAGAGCTCGACGCGAACGGCCTGGCGCACTGGTTGAGTAATAGGGCCAAAGAGCGGGGCGGCTCACTGAGCTCTGGTGACGCCCGTTATCTAGTCGAGCGTGTCGGGGCTGACCAGCAATTGTTGTCCAATGAGCTGGAGAAGCTGCTGCTTTATGATGCAAAAATCAGCCGGGCAAACATAGATTTACTCACGGAGGCCACGCCGCAGAGCACCGTCTTCGAGCTGCTGGACGCGGCTTTTGCGGGCAACCGCCAAAAGGCGGCCAAGCTTTACGCGGAACAGCGGGCTCTCAAAGTGGAGCCCGCCCAAATCATCGCCATGCTGACTTGGCAACTGCACGCGTTGGCGCTGCTCAAAACGGCCGGGGATCGTTCGGTTGATCAGATTGCCAAGGAGGCTAAAATAAATCCCTTCGTGATTCGCAAAAGCCAGGGCATCGCCCGCCGGCTCAGCCTCGCCGAACTCAAGAAACTCATCGGCGATCTGCTTCAAATCGACGTCGCTACTAAAAGGACCTCTGTCGATGCCGACGAGGCCCTGCAGCACTATTTGCTCAAACTGGCGAAGTGATTATTTCTTTTTGGCGGTCGGCTTTTTGGCCGGGGTTTTCTTGGCGGCCGGCTTGGCGGCGGCTTTTTTAGCCGTGGCTTTAGCGGGCTTCACGCCGGCGGCCTTGGCCTTGGCGGCGGCACGCTTTTTCAGGCGGGCGGCCTTGTTCTTGTGGATGACGCCTTTTTTGACGGCTTTGTCGAGTTCGCTGTGGGCTTCGCTCAAAGATGTAGCGGCCGGCTTTTTGGCGAACGTCTTAAGAGCGGTTTTGAGGCTGCGCTTAGTCTTGCTGTTGCGGATAGCCGCTTTGCGGGCCGTGCGGACACGCTTTTTGGCTGATTGGATAATGGGCATGGAGCTCCTTACGATTAATCGCTTGCTATTTTTAGCTAGACAGTGACTATAACAGATTAGCGCCTTCTTTGTAAAGATGCAGCCCCGGCTGCTTATCGCCCGGGACCGCCGGCTTCGCGCTAAACTGATGGACAAGCGTAAGCTTTTATGGTAGTTTTAAACATACGACAACCTAGACAAAAAACGGTAAAATAAAAACGTAAGCAATTTATCTATGGATAGCGCCAAACAACAGCTCGCCGATCGGCTCAAATCAGCCAATAACATCTTGGTGACGGTGAGCCGCGACCCTTCGGTCGACCAGCTGGCGGCGTTGCTCGGCCTGACGCTTTTGCTCAACAAGATGGGCAAGCACAGCGTGGCCGTCTTCAGCGGTCAAGTGCCCTCGACCATCGAGTTCCTGCAGCCCGACGAAACCATTGAGAAAAACACTGATTCGCTGCGCGACTTCATCATCGCTCTCGATAAGAACAAAGCCGATAAGCTGCGTTACAAGGTCGAGGACAACGTGGTGCGGATTTTCATTACGCCGTACAAAACTTCGATCAGTCAAGAAGATCTGGAGTTCAGCCAAGGCGACTTCAACGTCGACGTCGTGGTGGCGCTGGGCGTCAAGCAGCAGCAGGATCTGGATGACGCCATCACGGCGCACGGCCGGATCTTGCATGATGCCACCCTGGCCAGCGTGAACTTGGGGCCGGATGGCGGGCTGGGGACGATAAACTGGCACGATCCGCAGGCCAGCAGCCTCAGCGAGCTGATCACCGAACTGGCGCCGTTGGTCGGCGAAAACCTTTTGGACAACCAAATCGCCACGGCGTTGCTGACCGGCATCGTAGCCGAAACCGACCGCTTCAGCAACGATAAGACCACCTCGCAGACCATGACCGCCAGCTCGGCGCTTATGGCCGCCGGCGCCAATCAGCAGCTGGTCGCCAGCAAGCTTGAGGAGCCGCCGGCGCCACCGAAGGCCGAACCGGCCGCCCAAACCGATCAAAAAGAGGGCGGTGACGAGCCGCCGAAAAGCGACGACGGCACGCTTAGCATCGAACATGATGAATCCGAATCGCCGGCTGAATCCAGCCGGCCGGCCGAAGACAAAAAAGATGAGCAACCACCGTCTGAACCGCCCGCCGAATTGCCGGAGCCGCAGGCCTCGGCCGAAGAAGCCAAGTCGCCTGAACCCGACGGGCCGCCGGTCGGTGAGCACCTGACCGGTGGTACGCCACGCCTGGCCGAACCGCCGGAGCTTAGCGGTACGCTAAGTGCCAACACCGAGCCTGAGGGGCTTGACCCGACGGTTGATCCGCTGAACCTGCCGTCATCCGACCAGCCGATGCTTAACCGACAGCCTGCCGAGCCGACACCGCCGCCGTCGTCCCCGGCGGAACCATCGCCGCCGGCTAACGTGTCGCCGACACCGCCATCCGCGCCATCGATGGCGCCGGCCCAGGACCCGTCCGCGTCGTCCTCATCGGCCGCGCCGGCATTGCCGGAGGCGCCGCCCGTGCCCGCCGCGCCGTCCGATCAGCCGCTGCCAGGCCAATCAATTTCGCCGACTACGCCGACCGCCGACCAGCCGCCGTCTCCGGCAATGCCGGCTGACGATCATTCGCAAACGCTCTCGGAGATTGAGCAATCGGTTCACAGCCCGCACATCGACACGGCCCGTGATCAAGTCAACCAGGCGCTTAACACCGGTCCGGACACCTCCACACCCACGCCGATCGCGGCGTTGAACGCCCAGCCGCTCGGTGACGATCTGCACCCGCCGGCACAACCGCCGCTGCCAACCGTAACACCCACTAACGAACCGGTTTTGCCCATTGGCCCTACACCGGCGGAGTCCTCCGACACCAGCCCGCAGCCGGCGCCGTCCAACGATTCTTTGTCGCCATCGCCGCAAGTCACCGATCCGAACGCGCCGCCTCAGGTGCCGCCGCCGCTGCCCGTACAGTTCGGCGCCAACAACACGCCGCCGAACCAAGCCAACCCGCCTCTGTAGAGACGCTGTACTCTTGACAATTTGACATTTAAACATTATACTATTAATAAATGAGCGAATACGTGGGAGAGGATACTGCCCAAGTGTCTTCAGAAACAGCATTAGCGAGAGAGTTTATAGCCAGTCGCCTTCCGGCGAACGGCCTGAATATTAGCCCGTATGACGCCGTGGTCGCCCTCCGAGACGATCATCTGGTTCGCGACGGCGAACACAGTGACCAGAAGGGCCGTGCCGAGACGGCACTTGCCTTTGGTTTCGGTGCGGAGTGGGAACACGAATCGATCCCCGAATCAAATGGTAACGGCAACCAGCGCAGCTGCATTTTGGGAGAATTCGTCAGCTACTCGCCCAATGACACCGAAGGCGACATTGAAGTAGTGGAGGCGGTCTTGGACGAAGCGTCCCAAGCCCGCGTGGCCGTCAACGGCGCGGCCATGATGGTGGGGCGGGGGCTTGTGGAGGAGTTAAGCGACCTGCTGGAACCGTCGGAACTTGGCGCCGATATTTACAATCCGTATAAGCCATCGACGGTCATGCGCCTTGTTCAGGGTTTACACCGTGACCCCAATCCCGCGCCGGATGATCTCGTGTACAAACTTTATCCTATGGGACACGGCCCGCTTATCGTAACGCCTGACCCCGAGAGAATCGTGACTATCGCCGAGCGGACCGCCAAAAAAGCTAAAGTCATCGGCCGTATCACTGCCGACCGGATTATCCGCGTCAAAAGCTTTGGCATTAACCAGCCCGGTGAAACGCTCACCTATGAGCTCTGATGCAGGGGCTGCTTCTCGTTGACAAGCCGGCCGGCTGGACAAGCTTCGACGCCGTGAATTACGTGCGGAAAATCGTCGCCCAGACCGAAGGCAAGAAGCCGAAACAGGTTAAAGTCGGCCATACCGGTACGCTTGATCCGTTCGCCACCGGGCTGCTGGTTTTGTTGATCGGCAAGGAATATACCCGGCGCGCCGGCAAGCTTTCCAAGCTCGATAAGACTTATGAAGTGGCCGTGCGACTAGGTGAAACCAGCTCCACCGGCGACCCGGAAGGGGAGATTATAGCCGTATCCGATACTGCTCCGTCCGAAAAAGCCGTCAGAGAAGCTCTAGAACGCTTCAAGGGCGAAATCGAACAGACCCCGCCGGCCTTTTCGGCCATCAAAATCGAGGGTAAACGGGCCTATAAACTGGCCAGGGAAGGCAAAAAAGTGAAAATCGAACCCCGTAAAGTGACGATCAACGGATTAGAATTACTTGACTATAACTACCCTGAGGTAAAACTTATCGCCGATGTTTCTTCCGGTACCTATATCCGATCGCTGGTCGAAGATATCGGCGGTGAACTTGGTGTCGGCGCCTACACCGGAGCCCTCCGCCGTACGAAAATCGATCGCTATGATATCAAAAGCGCCCAACAGATCAAGGGGTTATCGACCTCAAATATTACAAACTTATTGACGCCTTTGCCGTAAAGCGTATAGTGCTGGATAGGTAGCTGATATGGAAACGCCACCGCAACCTTCAGAAGAAGAAACCTCGCCGCGCGATCTCCGCCGGCTGGCGAGAGCCGCGCTTGGCGCATCAGCGGTGTTTGCGGCAGTCACCGCCTCGGCAGTCCCGGAAGTGATCAACCATTCTCAGAATCTTGGTTCGGATAATATGAACGTTCTCATGGCCGGGCCACCCCTGGTCGCGGGTGGAATCATAAGTTCCATGCTACTTCGTCGACTGGCTCATATCAGAGAAGAACGGGCTCTCATGGAACTTGACCCCGCACAGTAATCCTTGCTAATACTTAGCTTAAGTGTTATAATGTAAAAAATTAAGTTGAGGAAATAAGATATGACCGATGGTAATACGCCCTCGGAGAGCGCCGATACTTTTGAAAGATATAGCGACGAAATGGTTCAGGCCGCCGGAGCTATGTATGGCGCCATCCGCCGCGGGGAAATACCCGACTCTACTCGAAGTAGGATCAATTTGACGCCTATTAAGCCAGGTGACTCGTTTGACGCCAACGAATACATGATGCGCGAAGCCAAGCTTAATAGCGGCGTCCGCTGCATCGTCCGGTATTGTGTTTTACTTGATGATGCCGAAGAAGGCGGATTCGTCAAAAGCCGGCTCGCCAAGGTAGAGATGTTCATGACCCGTTTTATGGAAAGGGCCTACATCAAGAGCGCCTTAGGCGAAGGTGGCGTCATAGAGAGGGTTCGCGATCCATATCATCCGGACACGACTGTTTCCCGGTCGAAGGTCGCTTAGACTGGCGCTGAACACATTTCAGATGGTGCGGGGGTTGCGCCCGAGGTACTCATCTGTTAAAATGTTTGTACATGATCACAAGTGAGAAAAAAGCCGCGGCGATCAAGAGCGCGCAAACACACGATAACGACACGGGCGGTGCGAGTGCCCAGGTCGCGGTGTTGACCGAGCGCATCAAAGAGCTGACGGAACATCTCCAGACCAATAAACACGACTACATGGCTCGGCGCGGATTGCTGCAGATGGTCGGCAAGCGCCGTCGTTTGCTGCGCTACATCGCCCAGCGTGACAGCCAGACGTATTTGGATTTGATCAAAAAGCTCGGCATTCGCCGCTAAAGTGCCCAGACTTCAGGTCTCGAAGTTCGAGACCCCAGGCTTGTGCACATTAAACAGAGGTTTACTCCTGGTCAGAGCCGCAGATATACAGTACCCTACTAATTAACGCACAAGGGGAGCGTATATTTGAACTCTGACTGGGAATATCCCGGCATAGAAAGGATCCTGGCTACTATGGGACAAACCATAAACCCCGCGGGAAAAGACATTATTAAAGTAGAGACCGAGTTTTGCGGCCGGACATTAAGTCTGGAAGTCGGCCGCGTCGGCTTCCGGACCACCGCCAGCGTGCTGGCGCGTTACGGCGACACGGTGGTGCTCGGCACGGCCATGGTCGGCGACAAGCCGGTCAGCATGGATTATTTCCCCTTGAGCATCGATTACGAAGAGAAGATGTACGCCGCCGGCAAGATCAGCGGCTCACGTTTCATTAAACGCGAAGGTCGTCCCAGTGATGACGCCGTTTTGATCGGTCGTCTGATCGACCGGCCGATCCGTCCGTTGTGGCCGAAAGGTTATCGGCACGAAGCGCAGGGCGTGGCCACGGTTCTGAGTATGGATCCGGATTTTCGGCCGGATATGGTGGCCATGATCGCCCTCAGCGCGGCCTTCATGCTGTCCGGCGCGCCGTTTGACGGTCCGGTGGCCGGTTTGCGCATCGGTTATGACAAGAATAAGAAGCTGACGCCCTTTTTGCCGGCCGAACAGTTGGAAGAAGGCGGACTTGACTTGGTGGTGGCCGGCACCAAGGACGGCGTGATGATGGTCGAGGCCGGTGCCAGCGAAGTTGATGAGGCGGCTGTCACGGAGGCTATCGAATTCGCCTTTACGGCTATGCAGCCGGCCATCAAGCTGCAGGAGCAGCTGGTGGAGAAGGTCGGTGTGACCAAGCAGGAATACGAACTGAGTTTGCCTGACCCCGCGATCCAAAAGGCCGTCGACGAGTGGCTGGAAGGCAAGCTGGGCGAAGATCTGCGTAAGCCGTATCCGGAGCGTAATGTGCTGGTGCAGCAGCTGCGCGACGATATGTTCGCGGAATTGGCCGAAAAGCTTGGCGAAACCGAGTTTGAAGAATTGCGCGAGCACTATCATGACGCCTTCCAGATGGCGCTGCATAAAGATGTGCGCAAAGGCATCGTGGAGCATCAGATCCGTCCCGACGGCCGTAAATTAACGGAGGTGCGACCTTTGAGCAGCGAAATCGGCTTGTTGCCGCGGGCGCACGGTTCCAGCTTGTTCACGCGCGGCGTGACTCAGGCTTTGAACATCGTCACGCTGGCGCCGACCAGCTTTGCGCAATTGGTGGATACCATGGAGAAAGAGGGCGAACGACGCTACCTGCACCACTATAACGCGCCGGGCTATACGGTCGGCGAGGTACGCCGCTTGGGTTCGCCGGGTCGCCGCGAAATCGGTCACGGCTATCTGGCGGAGCGCGCTTTGACGGCTGTCTTGCCGAGCGAGGCCGAATTCCCATATGTTATTCGTTCTGTTACTGAAATCATGTCCCAGAACGGTTCGACTTCCATGGCCGCGACTTGTTCCAGCTGCTTGGCGCTGATGGACGCCGGCGTGCCGCTTAAGCGGCCGGTCAGCGGCATCGCCATGGGCCTGATGATGGACGATGATAAGCCGTACATTTTGAGCGACATCGCCGACGCCGAGGATTTCGCGGGCGATATGGACTTTAAGGTGACCGGTACGACCGAAGGCATCACGGCGCTGCAGATGGATATGAAAGTGCATGGTTTGCCGGTGGCGGTGCTGCAGCAGGCGCTGCAGCAGGGCAAGAACGGCCGGGCGTTCATCTTGGAACACATGCTCGAGACCATTAAGCAGCCAAAGGCCGAAATTAGCCCGTACGCGCCTCAGGTAGAATCCATTCAGATCAATCCGGAGAAGATCCGCGAGGTGATCGGCAAGGGTGGGGAGACCATCCAGAAGATTACCGGTGAAACCGGTGCCACCATCGATATTAAAGACGATGGCACGGTAATGATCGCCAGCCCCGACGCGGCCAGCATCAACGCCGCCAAACAGTGGATCGAATCGATCGTGGCCGAGCCGGAAGTCGGCAAGATCTACAAGGACGTGCCGGTGGTGAGCGTGCTCGATTTCGGCGCTTTCGTGCAGATCATGCCGGGCAAGGACGGCTTGGTGCACATCAGCGAACTCAGCGAAGACCGTGTCGGTAAGACCAGCGACGTCGTCAAAGAAGGCGACAAGGTTACCGTGAAACTGGTCGCTATCGACGACCGCGGTCGCCTGCAACTGAGCATGAAAGCCGCCAAACGCGAATTAGAAGGTAAAGAGAAACGGGATGAAAAGCCTGCATAAATGGCACCAGACCAAATTAGGTCTATTCGTTTTCTGTGTAATTGAGCTGGCGATCGCTTACGGCTTCGCCAGCCTAGCCATCGACAGCGGCAGCCTATGGTGGTATCTGCTGACGCTGATCTTTTTGGTCGGCGCGCTGCAGAACCTGTTCAAATTAATCGGAAAGTTTTTCCATGGCGGCCGCAAGAAATCCTAACATGATATTGTTCAGCCTGATTGTCACAGTAGTTTTGTTCGGTGTCTTTATCGGTTTGAGCAGGCTGCATGTGCTTGAACGTCACGCGTATGTCCCGGAAGCCGGCTGGCAACAGCCTTCGGCGAGCAGCATCGCTGCCTCACACGGTGGCTGTTCATACGACCCCAAAACTACTAGTGGCTTTCCGCTGGTCTATAGCCGGCAAGCGGATCTGCCGTATACCTGTCTGAAGGCTAAGAATCCGTTGGCACGGTCCTTGAATTTCGCGGCTTGCTTCGCGCTCGGCTGCGTGGTCGCCGTCGGCATCACTGAGATAGCCAAGGAGCGTCTATGAGCAAGCAGGCCGACTTGGACAAGATCGCTAAACAAATCGCTGACGATAAGGTGACGCCGGAGCTCAAAGCAGGCGCCACCCAGCTGGTGTTCGGCGCCGGCAGCCCGGATGCTGAAATCGTATTCATCGGTGAGGCGCCGGGCAAGAACGAAGACTTGCAAGGCGAACCGTTCGTCGGCGCCGCCGGCAAGTTCTTGAACGAGATGCTGGAAATGATCGGGCTGGAAAGGAAAGACATCTACATCACCAACATCGTCAAATACCGGCCACCGAACAACCGCGATCCGTACCCCGAAGAAAAAAAGGCATTTCTGCCGTATTTACAGAGCCAGCTGGAAGTGATTCAGCCCAAAATCGTCGTGACGCTTGGGCGGCACAGCATGAATTGTTTC
>Ga0164242_10004545_pt1 | contig 15573 bp, 13 predicted proteins | sample OricomgcompostMG_FD_108783 | JGI IMG/M metagenome (GOLD analysis project Ga0164242, IMG submission 108783) | Miracle-Growth compost microbial communities from Emeryville, California, USA - Original compost - Miracle growth compost (MG) ... | reverse complement strand
CGCCTCGGCGTCCTTGATCTGTCGTCCGCGCTCGCCCCAATACCAATCGGTCCGCTTCTCCACGATCTCCCGGACAAGCGGATCCAGGCGCTTGGCGCGGGAGACGCGGCCGGAATGGGAGAGCAGCTGCGAAAGGCAGGGAATCGCGGGGTCGGTCCAGGTCATCCAATCGCGCACGGTGGAAGTCGCAGGCCGATCGCCGAACCGATGCTCGAGCTTGTCGCTCCAGATCCGGCCGACGTGCTGCGACAACTCCGGGTCGTTTCGGGCTGCGCCAGCCGCGTGAAGCTCCTGCAGGAGGATCTGGCGCGCTTCCGCGTGCGGATCGTAGGCGAGCATCTCATCGCGGTCGAGCTCGGCGGGCGGCCCCTTCGTGGCTTCGGGAGCCGAGCTGTCCGCGTGGACGAGGATGCGCAGCGTGCCCTTCGTAAGGGCGTCCTGAAGCCATTGGACCGTGGCCACCTGCCTGATCCCGGTGGCGGGGTCGACGGGGCGATGCAGCTGGCCCGTCTCGAACTCCTCGATATTGAGTTCGCCGTCGCCGAACTCGCCGCGCCAGACGAAGCGCTTCTCGTCGACGGCGAACACGGTCCCAGGGCGCTGGAGCTCGGCGATGAGCAGCGGCGGCTGGTATCGGAAGATGTCGGTCATGGTCGAGCTCCATGCGTTTGGCTGCAGGCCCGGCGCGCCGGGCCCGTGTGAGGCTGATGCGCCGATGGCGCGCGGCTTGGGTCAGAGGCGGATTCGCGGGAAGGCGAAGGGGAGTTCGGGCGCTGGCCTGACGATGCTCCGCTCGTCGAGCGGGCGATGCAGATCGATCTCCAGGATGCGACGGACCATCATCGCACAGACGAGCGCGCGGCCACGGGCGGGGCCTTCGTCGATGGCCGCCACGACTTCGCTCAGGGTCAGCGTGCGACGGGCCGCCAGCGCCTTGGCGGCGGCCTGTTCCTGGCGGAGCGGGACGTGAGCGAAGCGATGTGCTTGCACTTCGTCCACGTTCGCGAGGAATTCGGCTGAGCCGAGGCTGGCGCGCGTCTTCTGTTTGTAGGTCCAGCCGAGCGCGTCCGCGGCCTTGCGCGTGAGCGCCTGCTGCAGGCGCGCCTTGGGGCGCTCGAATTCCGCCCAGCTGCTCTTCGCTTCTCCGAGGACGGGGGCTTCCCCGACCGCCACGTAGGCGAAGTCGGGAATGGCGCGGACCGGCCTACCTCCTACGGTGCCCTCGATCCGGCACGGCTGCGGCAAGAAGTCGATCGTGGCGGCGGCGACCTCGTGCACCTTGTGGATCAGCAGTTCCGTCTCGCCGTCGCCGCATTGGGCGCGGCGGTATCGGCGCGAGGGGTAGGAGAAGGTCGTGTGGGTCTTCCCGCCAGTGATCACCTGTCGGATCTGATTGCCGCGCCGGTCGAATACGATGGCGGTGAGTGAGACGTCGGCGATCAGATCGTCGAGTTGGGCGTGGAGCGGATTGGTGGCCATGGTGTTTTCCCCGTTTTTCGGATCGAACGAAGGATTGCTTGCCGCCAGGTCTGGCGGTCAGAATGCGGAATTCCATCGAGGCTTGGTTGCGCGACGGCGCGCTCGAAAAGACGAGCGCCAGCCACTCGGTTTGGGCTATTCGGGCCCACGCGCGTTATGCGGGTCCGGTGCGCGGTCGGACCCGCGAAGCGGATCCTTCGCGCGGGCCCTGTCGAGGACGCCTTGCTGGGCGCGGCGACTACCCGGATGGCGCTTGCCGATCCGCGTCGCGGTCCTTGATGTCGCTGACGACCCAGCTGCGCACCCCGCGACGATCATTATCGAAGGGGAAATGCAGAACTCCTTCGGATGCGCAGGCGGCGATCAGCGCGAAAGACAGTTCGCGCGGCTTCGCGGCCCATTTGTCGCCGGTCCAGCGGAGTTCCAGGAAAGCCGTTTCTTCGCGCGACGCCGCATCGGCGACGAGAAGGTGTTCCGCGATGACGAAGGCGTCGCCTGCGCGGATGCGCTTAAGGGTCTGCATCGCCCGCCTTTCCTCGGCCGCCGCTCGAAGGGGCCTCGCCTTAAAATCTTTGGGAGAGCGCATGTCCGCGGCGTTCATCATGGCGTGTAATCCTGAAAATAATTTGGGAAGCATCATTTATGCGCCGCTCTCAAGTTTGACAAGAGGAGAAAATAATTTAAGCAGCATCCGATGACGATCGAGCACCGTTCGGATGCGCCAAAAGCGGCGGAAAACCTTATTTTAAGGGCGGCATGGCCCGAGGGCGTGCCTGCGTTTGAACGTGCCCTGCTCGCCTCATTGGACGCAGAAAAGCGCAACGCGGTGCTGGCCAGGCTCGACGCAGTGAACCGGGCGAGAGCGGGCGAAAGCCCCGAGGAACTTGCCGTTCACATCGGCGTCGGACGGGCGAGCTTTTTCAAGATGCGTCGGCGCTGGCAGGCGGAGCGGACCTTGGCCGTTCTGGTGCCGCGAGCAAAGCGGAGGGGCGGAAGACCGAAACTCGAACACGACGAGGTCGCTGGCAAAGATCTGGACAGAGGGGCGGCTCGGCGCGGCGGGACTCCAAGCGCTCGACTGCCGTCGGTTCCTACGGTTCGACGAATGCTCCGGGACCGGCGGCGCGCTGAGGCCACGAAGCCAGAGCTCTTGCTCGAAAACTTCGGCTCCCGCTTCGCGTTGGACCTGACCGCGATGGATATTCCCATATCCGTGCACGGCGAAATCGAGTGGGCTGGCGGGGCTTTCTTTCTGGAGCTTCAGAGCGGCCTGATTTTGTCGGCCGCTGTTAGCACGTTGGCTGAAAGCGACCTCATTTCACGACAAGCGGTCAAGTCGGGCTGTGCGTTCGCGGAGAAGAAACGGCTGCGGGCATTGTCTGACCCCGTGCTGGAGGCGGTTGTCGGGGATTCCGGCATCTCCATCGGCGGATACGCGGATTACCTGCGATGGCTGAAAGAGGTCACCGAGCCCGAGCACCTGTTCACCGCCGGTAATCAGCGGTTTGGACGATTTCTTCTCAACGCGATCGGCCGGCGCATCGGACGCATCAGACTCAAGCCGCGCACCACTGTGCGAACGGCGAAGATATCACCATCCGATCTTCAAGGGCGGACTCCTGTGTCCGTCAGCGATGCGCAGATACTGCTCGACGAGGAGATCCGGCGCCACAACGAACCGATAGAAAAGAAGCTGGCTGAGCTGGGGTTGCTGTCGCGCGGCGGGGACGGTGCGCTGCTGCGGGCTTTTGATCCCGCTTCGCGAGCGTGAGGGAATAGTTCGATATGGCCGAGCGGATACATCGTCATGACCGCGCCGCCGAGCGCGTTCGTCATTTTGACATCGCAGGTCCAGCCATCGACGAGCCCGAACGATATGGCGAGGGGCGCACGAAAGATGAGCGGGCCGCCACGCTGCTGAAATTCCGACAACCGTTTGGGCTCGATCAGTTCGAGCTGGAGATTGCAGGCATCGTTCGCGGCGCGGCGCGGCGCTTCGCGGCAGCGCTGAATCCTACTGCGGTAACGATCGCTCCCCGCTTGAGCTCCACGTCGTTGAGCATGCCGATGACGGTCTCAACACACTTCACATCGACTCTGCGGCTGAAATACTTGCATTCGAACGCGACCGGCTCGTTAGCATGCGCGAGAATGTCGATTTGCCGCATCGTGCCGCTCCTCTTGCCCGGCAGGCGCGCGTCCGGTTCAAGCCGGACGTCGGGAAACTGCGCTGCGAGCGAGCCAAGGATATATGCTTCGTAGCCGCGCCAATCGCCTTTCGGCACCCATTCGGGTTCAGCGGTCATGATTGGTTCCCTATCAGACGGCGCGGCTTGGATCGAACCAATCATATGTGATCCCGCGCGACCGCAATCGACGCAATTTCTTCGGGCGACCATTAGACCTAGGTCGGTTAGCAGGGCGTCTCAATTTAGGTGGTTGCGCCGAGGGAGTGAGATTCCATGACCATGGAAAAGCGCGAGCGCGTGTCGGGAATGCACTGGTGGGCCGACCTACGCGCATACGCCCTCGCACAAATCCCCGGTTTCGTTCCGCCGGCGGATCCGGCGCAACTGCGCATCGTCCATACGCTATACCTTGTGGGTCTCATGTCCGCGCTGGACATCGCAAAGGAGTTGTTTGGTGAGCGGTCGGTCGAGGATGATTGGCGGCGGGCGCTTGATGGCCTCGGTGGTTCCGACGGCAAGCACAATGCGGCTTATGTGCGCGAGATCAGGAATGCGGCGATGCATCGTGGCCTCGATCTGTCGGCAATGGGGATGGTAGTGGATGGTCAAGTGTGCGTCGTCGCGCCGAGGATCGCGAAGGAGCGTCGTCCAGACAGGCCAGCCTACAAGAGGTTTAGGCTGCTTCTCCGTAATATCTACGCTGATTGTGAGGACGCGCTCGGAACGGTGCTCTCCGAGAGGATGATCGCGATCGAGGCAGAACTCTCGGACGAAGACCCTTTGGATTACGTTGCTGCAACAGACGCGATCAGGGACGCGGAGGAATGGATTCCGGACTGGGTGGGGCAACAGGAGATTCCGTCGGAACTGGTGCAATCCATGCTGAAGGTCGATTTGGAAGAAGTTCGTAAGAAGTTTGGGGCAGGAGCGCCTGCGGGACTGCGGGTAAATGACCAGCCGGCCGCGTGATCAATTACGTGTCGGTTTCTCGAAAGTGGCCAGCCAGCTATGCGTCTAACTTTTGACGGCCCTTGCCCGAGGTCGGGCAAGCCGCTCAAGCGTGGCCTCGGGCGTTTCGTCCATGCCCCTCACTCACGGCTTCGACCTCAAACGGCTAGTCAGCCTTTTCATCCGCCTTCTTCTCGGCATCCGTCACGGCCTTCTCCCGCTTTTCGTGCAGCTGCCTCGCTTCGATCCAGAACTCGTAGGGAGCGGTGTCGAGGAAGGGGCCGAGACTGAGCTGGTCGCCCTGCGTCCAGAGAAAACATGGATCCACGAGGTCGAATACCGTCTTCAGCCGAGCCCACTGCAGCGACTTCGTGGAGGTGGGCAAGGCCTTCAGGTGCCCTAATGCGGCGACCTCGAGATTCCTGCTGCGCCGCGCGTCGATCGCAGCATTCCGGACGGCGCCATCCTCGTCGTCAGCCAAGCCGGCCAGCCACGGGAACTCCATGGCCGGCGGCATCCAACCTGTGAGCTCAGCTGCCGTCCGACGTTCGGCTGCGTCGGCTGAACCTGCGAGGGTGCCCAGCTCGTTCTCCACCTCCGTCGTGGGGACGTGGGCTCGAACATTGCGGCCGATCTCGGCCCGGAGGGACGGCGGAAATCGCCGATACCGCGGTAGCAGTTCATCCCATGCGCGGTCCCGATCGATCCTGAAGAGGAGTCGGATCGCCTCCGGCCGCCGGTGGCGGGCGAGCAGCCTCGTGGATGCGAAGTACGCCTCCTCCCGATCGTTGGCGAGCAGATGCAGGATGCCACCGACCGGGCCGATGTCGAAACCATCGGGACCGCGATACGCAGCGTTGACGAGCAGTTCGCGCGCGCGTTCATCACCTTCGCCCGCCAGCAGCTCGAGATCCCCGTGGTCGAGCATACGGTGCCCGCGCTCGCTCATTCGGCGGTGAAAGCGGACGACCGCATCGCGGCTGTCATCGTGATCCCGCAACCGGCGAAGGGTCGGGACGCGCGCGGTTGAAAGGCTGAAAAGGTCGAGCGCATCCAGCCATTCGATCACCACGGCACGCGCCTGGCGGTCACCGTATTCCGCCAGATACGAGGTAAGGAACCATGCGTCGTTGTCCTGGCGGTTGGAGAGCATGGCGCTTACGGTCGGCAGCATGGACGCATCGTAGAAGCCCAGGGCCTTCATCGTGCCGATGATCGACTGCCTGGTCCCGGGTGACGTGATCGGGTCGAGTAAAGGGCCGAGAAGAGGCCGCGCATCCTCCGCATCCCGAAGGAAGCCGACCAGGTCCGCGGCTATCGCGAGGTCCGTTGCATCTCCAGTTGCCAGCAGGTCGGCGACGCGGGCTCGAAGGCCAGTAAGGTTCCGTTCGGCGGAACTGCGCATCTCGGCAGGCGAAACGTAGACCGGAGCGCCCATCCGCAGCATCCGCTCGATGGCCGGATCGCACGAGTGGATCGCCAGCGCCTGCATGCGGATGACCTGCCGGTAGCCGTCGGCATCATCGTCCCCGGTGTCCTCCGCCAGCGTCTGAGCGACGACGCTCTCGTCGCTCCAATGCGCGGAGTTGTAGCCATCTTCCCGGCCGAAACCGTCATCACGCCGAAGCTCAGCGACTACGAGTTCCGCGTAACCGGCGCCGTCAATCATCGCCAGCACACGCTCACAATCATTGCCCTGAGTGTCGCGAAGGCGCGAACTGCGACCGAACCGGCGGATCGCATAGAGGGTGAGTTCACGTTCCAGGGCGGTGCCCCTGCGCTTTCGAAGCTGCTCGAACTGGAACGGCGTGGCGAGTTTGCATAGGAAGTCGATTGTCCGCCAAGGCGGATGCGGTTCCTGATCGTCCCGCGAGTTCGCCTCGTTGAACAGGCGGAGCTGCTCGGCGCAGTCGTCGAGCACGATCTCCAAGGTCGCCTCGTCCATGAGTTCTGGATGGTTGGAGTAGTAGTGGACCAGCTCGCTTCCCTGGTTCGTCCCCTTCGCGACATTCTCCCTCAGCGCCTCCGAAAGGCGACGCTGATCGTATCGATGCAGTTCGGGAAGCCACCAGTCGGATGCGCTCCAGCCATACTCGTCCGTATTGGTCCTGACCTGCTCCAGCGCCGCCTCCGGATCGATGCGGGCGCGCGCCTTCAACAGCCGCGACGACATCCAGTCGTCCCGCGTTAGTGCAACGCCGTCGAGGTGACTCTTCCGCTCGACCGCGTCGAAGTATCCGAGCGCCGCGATGAGCGCCTTGCTGTCGCGCGGTAGCACTGCCAGAACATGCTCTTGGCAACGCCCCCAGATCGGTCCGGCATCGCCGCCCGACAGATACGCCTCGTCGATGAGGCACCATAGGAGTTGCTCGAGCGCCACCACGCGGGTCTCGGCAGCGATGCGCTCATCCAGCCACGGTGCGGACACGCCGGCGGCGCGCTTCAATGCCCCCATGCTGAGGCTGTATCGCGAAATCCTGTCGCCCCTGTCATCCGTCTCCGCACGTTCGTCTAGCGCGGCTGCCCGCTGCACATGCACCTTGAACAGCTGGTCGATTACTCCTGGCAGAGGCATGCGGTTCGCGATCTTCAGTGCGATCGTCGTCTCATGGGCCGGCCCGGCGTCGAGCAGCCGGCGAACCAAGCCCTCCACCTCAACCGGCGTGCCGGCACCCGCCGCGACGATCGCGGCGGGCAAGTGATGGGGGATATCCCAGTCCCGCTCCTCGTCGAAGACCCGCCTTGCCAAGTCTTCCAGCGACGGAAGCAGCGCAGGTCCTACGGTCCCGATCTGACGCCATCGGCTCTCGCCACGCCATTCGTGCGGGTCATCGGAAACATGGGCCAGGATCAGATCAGCGACGAACCGAGATCCCGCCTCGCGCAGCAGAAGCCACACGACGTCGTGGAAGACATAACCGAGCCGGCGGCCGAGGGCGGCGCCAGACGCATTGGCCAATTCGTCGAAGCCGCCGATGACGCGGTCCACGCCAGGGGCGTCCATCTCTCCCGCCGCGACTTGGGAAGCCAGGTGCTCGGCCACCGCCCAGTTCAACATCCGGTCGGTGGAGAATACGACCTGATCTGATGTCGGACGGCGGAGGAGGCCCACCACCTCGAGCCGGCGGATCGCACCTTCATCGAGGCCCACGGCTTCCAGATTGCTCCAATCCCATGGATACCGAGGATGCCTGCCGAGCAGGCTTCCGGCGAGGTTCGCTAACCGATGACGGTCATAGGGATGGTCGTACTGGTCGCGAACTATGCTGGTAGCCTCGTCCCAGTAGGCCTTGAACAGCTCGTATTCGGTCGGGTCGGTCCACCCTTCGCGCGCTGGCAAGCCCGCGTAGACCCGCGCGTGCACGGGCTTACGCAGCAGCTCGAACACATCGTCGGGCATGGTCTCGAGGGAGTCGTGCCGACCGTGATGCCGCAGATAACGGCGCAGTTCGGCGCTGGTGAAGTTGGCCACCGGGACGACGTCGGCGTCCGGCCGCCAGCGGACGATCTCGGCCGTCATCCTCGGCTGGCAGCTCAGAACGACCCGAATGCCCAGCCCTTGCCAATCCGTCTGAGCCAAGCGGCGGGCAAAGCCCCTATCCTGGACATCATCGACGTAGAGTGTGAGCCATGGTCCGCCGTCGGGCGCCAGGGCATGCCCGAAACGCCTCGACATGACTTCAAGCGAAGCGGGGGTCTCGTATGCCGGCAGCCATAGTCTCGAGTTGACGGCGTCGATGACGTCCCCAATCGATCCGGGCGACGCCGACACGATGACGGCTCGATCGGCCGCCTCGCTGAGGGCGGACTGACAGAGCGACCAGGTTTTACCTTGACCCGACTCGCCGGAGAGCACGGAGAACCATCCATTCGCGTCAATCGGCCCCAAGCGTGCCTGGGCGGCGGCGTCATATCCGAGCGCTCCGCAATCACGCACCGCTGCAACCATCGAGAGCTCTGGAACGCTCGCTGCGTGCCGCATTCTGGTCAACGCGTCCGGACCGATGAGGAGCAGCAATTCAGAGGCGTCGATCGCGCTGCCCGTGCTTGCAGCCTCGAATAGCCGTCCTATCAGCGCGTGCCGCTTCTCCCCCGCATCCTCCCCTGGGTTGAGCATGGGGGTCAAGCGCGCCTCGATTTCCCGTCGCGCCTGACCGACGTCGACGTGGACGAGACTCAAATTGTCCAGAACGTGCAGCAGCCGAGAGTCGCCGGCCACGACTCCTGCAGCATTCGCGATGCGAGCGAGGAAGGTTTCGGATGACAATCGGGCAGGACCCCACGAGAACGTAGAGGTCGAGTTGAGTCCTGCCCGGTGGGCCAGAAAGGCCTGCAACGGTTCGAGTCCACAGAGGTTGTTCGTGGTGAAGCGGAACTTCTGGGAAGCGCCCGGCCGCGCCCCGGCGATGAGATCCGGAAGCACGTCCCGAGCTACGGCGCCTGTCGTCCAACGCCGGCTCAAGGCACGGATCTTCACCTGCTCGATCGTCGAGACGCCCCGCTCCCCTACCCGGATATCCCCGGAGACTTCCGGTTCGAGCGTGAGCGTCATCGCGGAGACTTCACCGCCGTCGAACGCGAACGAGGCGGTCAGCGACATGCCGAGATGCAGGCTGCGGAGGACCTGGAACAGGAAGCCCTCGAGCGCGACCTGTCCGCCGGTGGGGCGGCGACTGCGTCCTCGATCTGTCGGTTTCTGTGAAATGGCGTTCGCCGCTGATGGACTGGCGGATCATTCCGCCTATCGACGATAGCAGCGAGCCCGAGCGATATGCCAGCGTCGACACAATGCCCGGCATTGGGACGCCTCCACCGAACCGAATTTGCGCGCGTGGCCTACGTGTTCGCGAAAGGCTGTGCCGAATCCGAAAACTGCGCGAGCGCGGTGAGAATTACATCTCTCCTATTGTCGGGCAGGCGGGACAAGGTCCGCGCTGGATTCGCGGCCGCGTGTAGTCGTGAACGGAACAGGTCTTCAGCATCCCGCCACGATAGTTCCAACCCGCTCCCGCGCCGCTCAAGCGGCGGCTTTCCCGTTAATTTGGGAAACAGCCGGAAAGTCGAGAGGCGGGGGCCATAGATGGAGTGGGTCAACCGACCGGCTTTCGAACTGCACTGTGCGAGGACGAAGCCCAGCGACCACAAAAGACCGGCGAATTGAGACCAGTCGCCGGTTTCGTGGCCCTGCAACGTGATCTGGATGCCTTCGATCTCGTCAATGTCCGCAGCAGGCGCGTGATCAATCGCATCGACGAGCGCCCGCGCGGCGAGAGCGGCGCTTGGTTCGGCTCCGAGCGCTGCTCCGACGGCCGTGCTGCTCTCCAGATCAAGCACGACGGCGGCGATGGGCAGGGTGCGCTGGCCGGTGACAGGAACGGATATTCCGACGGCGCAGAAATCGATTGCGAGACCGACGCCTGCAGCCTCGCCGGCTTTCCATTCCCGACGCAGCTTCCGCACAAACGAGCGCACGGTAGGCCGCGAAGGGAGTTTGAGACCGAGTGCCTCGATTGGAGGCCTTGCGAGACGCTCGATCGTGCCGATCGGGGCGTCCGGGTGGTCTCTGCCGACCTCGCGCAGGATCTCCTGGATCCGATCATCGATGCGGAAGCCGCTCTTGATCGCGTGTGTAGCGGCGGGCAGGAGGTCCGCACGCCTCGTTTCCCGCCAGACGCGGGCGAGGCGATAGAAGTGGTGGACGTTGATCCCGAGCTCCTGGGCGGCTTGCTCCGCATTTCGACGCCCAGGCGCCTTTTCGAAGGCCTCGATGACGCCGATGCGCCGCAGCACTTCATCGCGGCGATCCGGATCGACGAACGTCAGGTCGTATCGATCGCGCTTCTTGCACGTCGTGTCCCCCGCTTTCTGCGTCGGATCGACGCGTATCCCATTCGGATCATCAACCATTTCTTCCAAGCCTCTTGTTCACTAAATGTTCCACAAGGGCCCGAAAGTTTCCATCGAGGGAAGGCTGAGGGAGAGGAGGCTCTCAGCATGCAATTTTTCCGAAGCGGCCTAACGTACAGGCCGCAGACCTGTTCACCCTGTTGGATCAGGGGGCATGTCATCGCTGACCATGTGGTTCGAATCGATCGAATAGGCGCTGAAGTGCTCGCCGAGCTGGTCGAGGTAGAATCCTCTGAGCCGCTTCCATCTGAGCACCGCCAGCGTCGCCGCGAGAGCGTTCAGCTCCGCGGTCTGAATATTGCTCCGGTAGACGTCGGGACCGCGCGCCGATGTGAGAGGGATGCGCTCCTTCTCGCGAACATGCGAGCGCAACCGTTCGGTGCTGGTGGTCACGCGGACCATCCCCGCCAGGCCGTCGCCACCGGGCAGCGCCTCGACGCCGATGCCGGCGTCGACGAAGTCGATGTTGCGCTTCTCCAGATGGCGCAGGATCGGTTTCTTGGCTTCAGCGTCGTCGATGCAGAGGAACACGAAGCCGATGCCGTCGAGCATGTGCAGATTGGCCCGCGCCAGGTGCTGGCGGTGCGGGATGATCCGGCGATGGATCCTTGAATAGAGGGAAGCGAAGTAGTCGACTTTCCGAGGCCGCGCCTCGATGTCGTTGACCGAGGCCGCAGACGGAGCGCGAAAGGCGTTGTGCTGCTCGAACGTGTCACCGTCGAACAGGTGGATGGCGGTGGCGTCGGTCTTGCTGACCAGATCGAGCACGAAGCTGCCGGTGCCGCCGACGCCGATGATGGCGACAGGCTCCGCCAGACGCCGGTTGAGCCCGCCGAGCCCCAGGCGGGCGCTGGCGGTATCGGCATATTGGAACACCGACGAGTCCTCGGCCTTTGTCGAGCCGCAAGTGCTAGTGATTGCAAGTGACGGATCGAGGGCGACCGCCGGAGCCGAAATGACCCGAAGGTAGGTCATGACCATTTCGTGGTGATCGAAGAACTCGCGGTTCGGAGGCTTGATGCAGACCATGAGGTTCGCGACCATGCCGTGCCCGACATCGTAACCGTCCGATCCGGCGATCAGATTGCAGAGCGGCCGCCCGTCGCGGTCGCAAGGCTTCTCGCCGGCCCACCATCCGGTATGGTGCGTCGGGCGCGCCGTGGATGCTCCCTTCATCGTCAAAGGAAGGATAAGCGTGCCGTGAACCGGTTGCCGCGACTTGTTGAGGGCCCAGACCTTTTGGACGACGAGCAGTCCGGGGAGGAGGAGGAGCTTGCACCCCTCCTCCTCGAGCCGCTTGAGGTCGGGGCTACGACCTGTCGGTGCAGTAGACACTGAAGGTCTCACCCTCGGCGATGGGAGCGCGCTGGCGCGGGACGAGGCTTCCTTCGGCAGCACCCGTCGGTCCGCCTCGATAGGTCACCGTGTAGCTCCGTCCGTAAGCGGGCCTGGCATCGGGATAGGCCATCCGGACGAGCTGATCGTGGCTGACCTCGTCCCCGGCGACGAGATGCCGCTGACCGTTCACGGTGATTTCGCGGCAATCGCTTTCGTGTCGAAGGGCGGGCGGCGAGGCCCCTGCGGGAACGAGGGCGTTGGTGTCTTCGGGCATTCGCATTTCTCCTTGTTATGATCGCGGGGAGGGGATCTATCGGGTGGGCCGGTCGGCGGCGGTCGCAATCGCATCAGCGGCTCTGCGAAAGTTGCAGCAGGCCGCCTTGGGCGAGTCGATAGAGTTCCACCATACCGACTCGACTCATGGCATGGCGTTTCAGATCGGCGAGGAACGTGGAGGGATCTTCCAGATCCGATCCGTCGAGATTCAGATCCGCCATTGCTTCCTCGATGACGCCGATCGCGACCAGATCAGCGAGATTGGCGGAGGGGTCGGCCCGGTTGATCTCCACCGGCTGGAGCACGTTCGACAGGACCGGTGGAAACCAACTGGTGACTTGCACGAGCCAGTTGATGTGGCTGAGGTCGATCGTTGCCGAGAGCGTCGTGTCGACCCAGCGAGGCGCGCTGTGGTCGGCGACCATCTCGATGAGTGCATCGAGCGTATCCTGGCACGCATCGACGATGTTTGTCACGAGCACGATCGGATTTGCGCACCCGCTCGCCGCCATGGCGAGAATCGGAGGCGCGGGCGTCTGCACCCTCCAATGCGAATGGATGGACCGGAGTTGAAGCGGGTCCGCGGCGATGCCGAGATCGAGCAGGTAGAGCGGCAGGCCGGCATGCCGGCTGATCTGCCGGGCAAGATGCACGGAACCGGTGCCGGGGGGCGAGATGAGCGCGGTGGGAGGCATGGCGAACCATGGCCGGCCGAGTTCGATCTGCCTGCGACAGGCCTGCGAGACGGCCACCTGGAGGTCGGGCGCCCAGTCGATCACCATCTTCGCGGTGACGCCGTCCGGACCGAGGCGGTCGCCGCCGCGAAGATCGAGGGGATCGTTCAAGCCCAACCTGAGCGGACGGCCGGAAAAGCTGTTCGCGACGATGACGCTGGGCGGCATGGGCGCGCGTATGGACGGCGCGCGACCGCCGGCTGCGGCATCGGCGCCTTCGGCCGGAACGATGGCCTGGTTCATCACAACTCTCCCCGCCAGAAGCGGAGCGGACGCCGGCCGCCGGCGGATAGGCCAGCCTTCTTCACCTGGCGCTCCGTCTCCATCATTTCCTGGAGGACGACCCGCTCGAGCTCGATCGCGCTGTGATCCTCGAGATAGTCGGCGAATTCCTGGAACCTGTCTCGCTGGCAGTTCCACCAATCCCTGAATCGCTCGCGTTCCCAGCGCTCGCGAAATAAGATGTCCCAGAAGGCCTCCCGTTCGTTCGCGCGCTTCAGATTGACGCCGAAGCGTCCACGGCGTTCGACCAGGTAGGATTCGATGACCAAGGATAGGCGTGCGTCCTGTTCGGCGGCCTCACGGGCGGCGGCCTCCTCCTTGCGACGGCGTATCGCCTCTTCGGCAACGCCCTTGCTGACGATCGCCGTGACGTAGACCGGGCCGAGCACGCTGGCGAGGCGGCCCCAATAGGCCCACCGTTCGGGCTGCGACCGCATCCATTGGCAACAGTGCTCCGCCTCCTCGGCGGTATCGAAGGTGTGAGACCATATCGTCGTTCCGCCTTCGTCCGGAGAGACGTCGCCGTTCCGGCGGACGAGCGTGACGGCGAGGGGGGATTGCATCGTCGGCTCGACGATGACCGCCCTGAACGTGCCGGCGTCGGATGGGTCGATCATCGAGCGAATCCTGAAAATATTTCGGGAAGCACTCAATTATGTAGCAACGCCGCATTTGCAAGAGGTAAAATTAACATAGGCAGCATCCCATTTGGATCGGGAGCCCGGAATGACCTGTAGGTCGTTGGTCCGCCGGGCATCATATCTGATGCAATGCGATAGTCCGGGATCCTGGGTCGGCGGCCAAAGCGCGACGGTGGGCTCCAGGACTTCGGGGCTGAACCGGGCCTCACGCTCACCGGCGGCGGCGAACAGCAGCGGCGGCGCTTCGCCGAGCCCTTCGCCTTCCATAGGTTCTGCCGGCGGTTCTCGGCGATCACGTGGAACGCGTCGGCTTCGGCGAGCTGCTCGATCGCGGTCTGGGGCACGCCGGCGCGCCGCCACGCTTCCTCGATGCTCTCGTATTACGGAAGCGCCTCGAACTCGCGCCGATGGCCGTTGACCATCTCGCGCAAAGCGGCTGGCTGAAGCACCTCAACCGACTTGCCCCAGGAGTAGAGGTGCCAGCACATCTCAAGATGGCCCGACGCCCTGAACCTTATGAGGAGCGATCCGCTCTTCTCCTCCTCGACCGTCTGGGTTGGGTGGAACACGAACCGGCGGGCGTGGGGTGCGGCGTCGGGCGAAAACCGCCAGACCACCTCGCCGTGCTCGGCGGCGCTCTCGTAGGAGCCGAAACCCTTCTGGGCGTGCGCGCGCAAGCTGAACGCGGGATCAATCTCGAAGCTCTCGTTCAGCACCTCCGCCGAGTAGATCTCCTCGACGCGGTAGTGCTGCAGCCGCGCACTCTTCTTTGCTGTGTCCCGCGCGACGAGATAGCGGCGGATGCCGAGGAGCAGCCCGTGCGGCGCGACCACGCGCTCGCTGGGCTTGTCCTGCGACCGTCGGCGATAATTGATCCGGAGCAGGAACGGCCCCTTCAGCGCCTCCGAGATCGCGACGTTGACCTCATGGTTCATGACGGGCTGCGGGCCGGGCCGGGCGGCGTGCCCGAGCGCCTCCAGAAGCGCCTCCTCGTCGACCGCGAGCCGCGTCCCGGCGCCGGGCGGGAGCAGCGCGCGGATCTTGGACTGGAGCTGACGCAGCGTCGCGGCCTCGGCCATCATCTGCTCCGTCTCGAGTTCGGTGATCGCAGTCGCGAGCGCTGCGAGCTCCTCCGCCGACGGCGTCAGCAGTGGCGCAATGACCTTGGCGTGGATGCGCCAGCGGCGCTTCCGGTCATCGCCGTCCTCCGTTTCGGTCTGCGGGAATGCGGCCTGCAGCGCATCGGTCATCCGTTGCGCGGTGCGGTGAGAGCAGCCCCATTCGTCGACGATCTCCTCGAGCGACACGCCGCTCCGGCCCGTCGCCATCATCGCGAGCTTGAGCAGTTCCTGACCCTTCGCGAACGACATGGACTCACCCCTGACAGCTTTTGTCACCCTTATGTGCTATCGAGCAGGAAAGGGGAATGCGTATGCGCGAGATCGATGGCGCGATGAGGCTTTCGGCCTCCGATCTGATGCGGTTCAAGGGCTGTCGCCACGCGACGGCGCTTGATCTGCGGCTGATCGAGGTTGGCGACCTGGAGCCGGGCAAGGACGCTGCCGAGTCCGAACTGCTTCAGCGGCAGGGCGATGAGCACGAGTTCGCCTTCCTCGACCAGCTGAAGGCGGACGGCCGCCAGGTGGTCGAGATCCCGAAGGACGGCCTGTCGCTCGAAGAGTCCGTCCGCCTCACGCTCGAAGCGATGCGGGACGGACCGGACGTGATCTTCCAGGGCGCGCTGCTCGATGGCGCGTGGGGCGGCTACAGCGACTTCCT
>Ga0164242_10004544_pt1 | contig 15578 bp, 13 predicted proteins | sample OricomgcompostMG_FD_108783 | JGI IMG/M metagenome (GOLD analysis project Ga0164242, IMG submission 108783) | Miracle-Growth compost microbial communities from Emeryville, California, USA - Original compost - Miracle growth compost (MG) ... | reverse complement strand
TTGCAACGCGAGACGGATGTCCCAATTCGAGATCTCGTCGTTCATCCGCGAGATCGAGGCGTTGTGACTGGTGATCGCCGTCGTGAGGGTGCCGTCGTACGAATCGCTCGCGGCGGTGGCGACAGACCCGATGCGGGCCGCGAAGCCGTTGCCGGCGGAGTTGAACATCGTCGACGTGCCGTCGGGGTCGGCGGTGTACGCCGCCGCGAAGGCGTCGGCGTCGAAGGTGAAGTGACCGGACTGGTCGAGCTGGATCCCGACCTTCGCCATCGAGGTGCCGTCGGTGGGGTAGAGCGCATTCCGCAGTGCATTCGAGAGATTGCGTACCGCGCTCTCGCCCGAGAGGGTGCCGCTGGTACCCGTGGTCGGGTCGAAGGCGGTCAGTGAGGCCAGATTGTCGATGCTCGCGTTGAGGGAGTCGACCAGGTCCTTGACGGAGGCGGAGATCGCGGAGACGTCACGGTCGCTCGAGACGGTCACCGAGGAGCCGACGGAGCCGGCGGCCAGGGTGACGCTCAGGCCGGGGACCAGGCCGGTGAAGGTGTTCGTGGAGGAGTGGACCAGGTCGTCGCCGATGGAGATCTCGGCGTCCGAGGCCACGGACGCGACGGTCGTACCGCCGAGCAGGGGATTGTCGTCGGAGTCGGCGATCGAGAAGGTCGAGTCGGCGCCGGTGCTGGTGGAGTCGACGCGCAGCCGATAGGTGCCGTCGTCGAGGCGGATGGTGCTGGCGGTCAGCCCGGTGCCGGAGGCGTTGATCGCACCCACGAGACCCTGGAGGCTGCCGTCGCCGGTGTCGAGGATCTTCGTGCCCGACGAGGTCGTCACGGTCACCGTCGTACCGGCCGTTCCGCTGACGCGGGCGTTCATGGTCACGGCGGTGGCGAAGCGCACGCCGTACGCCGAGGCGAGCCGGTTGACGCCGAAGGTCACCGAGCCGGTGCTCGCCCCGGAGGCCGCGGCGACGCTGACTGAGGTCGAGCTGCTGGAGGTCGTGACGGGCGTCCATCCCGAGGTGCCGGCGAGCGCGGCGGCCTTCGTGCCGATGGCGGCGATCTGCGCATTGAGGTTCTGCAGCGCGGTGACCGTTGTCTGTTCGGTGGTGACCTGGCTCTTGAGGTTGGTCTGCGGCTGGGCGTTGAGGGTCATCAGCTGGTCGATGATGCCCGCGGTGTCCATGCCGCTGATCAGGCCGCTGATCGTGGCGGTGGGGCCGGATGTCGCGCTCGTGCTCGTGGTCATCGCGGCGGTCCTCCTGATCGAGTGGTGGTACGACGGGGTGCGGGTCGGGGGCGGCGGTGGTCGACCGCCACCCCCGAAGGCATCACTGGAGCAGCTTCAGCACGCTCTGCGGGGCCTGGTTGGCCTGCGCGAGCATCGCCGTACCCGCCTGCGAGAGGATCTGGGTGCGGGTGAAGTTGACCATCTCCGAGGCCATGTCGGTGTCGGTGATGCTGCTCATCGAGGCCGACAGGTTCGTCTGCGCCACGTTCAGGTTGTTGATGGTGTGCTGCAGGCGGTTCTGCAGCGCACCGAGACCCGCACGCGAGGTGGAGACGTTCTGGATGGCGCTGTCGATCGCGGTGATCGCCGAGGTGGCCGCGGTCTGCGTCGTCATGTCGATGCCGGTGCCGGCCGTGGCGCCCTGAACGGCCAGGTCGGCCGAGCTGAAGCCCGCACCCGCGGTGCCGTTGTCGATGGTGACGCCGATGGTGTCGCCCGAGGCGTAGCCGACCTGGAACTGCTTGCCGGAGAAGGTGCCGTCCAGCAGGTTCACGTTGTTGAACGTGGTCTTGCTGGCGATCCGGTCCAGCTCGGACGCGAGCGCGTCGACCTCCTTCTGGATGTCCGCACGCGAGTTGGTGTCGTTCGAGTCGTTGGCGGACTGAACGGCGAGGTCGCGCATGCGCTGCAGGATGGACTGGGTCTCGGTGAGCGCGCCGTCCGCGGTCTGGACGACGTTGATGCCGTCCTGGGCGTTGCGCACCGCGACCTTGATGCCGCCGACCTGCGACGCCAGGCCCTGCGAGATAGCGAGGCCGGCCGCGTCGTCCGCCGCCCGGTTGATCCGGTAGCCGCTGGACAGACGCTCCAGCGACTGCGACATCTGGCCCTGGGTGACCGACAGGTTGCGGTACGCCGTCAGGGCGTCGATGTTGGTGTTGATCTGAAGACTCATGATGATGCTCCCTTCCTGGAAATGTGAGTCAGGTCCGGAGCCCCTCCCTGGGCTCCTTCGCCGATCCGATCGGCGGGGACTGGGCCGGGTTGAGCGGTTTCGGGGGACAAACGCCCAACCCGACCCAAGATGCGGCGCAGGTTCGGATGGCCGGGCTCAGGCGGTCTGGTCGAGCATCGTCCGCCCGGACCGCGCTCCGGCGCCGTGACGTGCGGCGACGGCGGCGAAGTAGGCCTCACGCCGCCGGGTCGCGCAGCCCTTGCGCTCACCCGCGGACTCGACGGTCGCCGGCGCGGTCGGCTCGAGTGCGAAGTCGAGGGCGCCCTTGAGGAGGACCAGCGCCTCGGCACGGATCTGGGAGATCCGCGACTCGGTGACCCCGAGCCGCTCGGCGATCTCGGCCATGGGGCGCTCGGCGAAGAAGTACTCCTGGACGACGGTGCGCAGCCGCTCGGGCAGCTCCTGGATCGCCTCACGCAGGTAGCAGACCCGCTCCTCGTGCTCGATGACCTGCTCGGGGGTCATGCCGGCGCTGGGCAGCAGGTCGTCGAGGGTGTTGTCGGCGAAGCCGTTGAGGGACACGACGCTCGCGCGGGCCACGTCCTCGCGGTTGGCGGCCAGCTCGTCGAGGCTCATCCCGGCGGCGCTGGCGATCTCGGCGTCGGTGGCAGGACGCCCCAGCTCCGCGTTGAGCCGGCTGCGGGTCTCCTCCAGGTCGCGGGCGCGACGACGTACCGACCGCGAGGCCCAGTCGATGCCGCGGAGCTCGTCGAGGAGAGCGCCGCGGACGCGGGTGGCGGCGTAGCGTGCGAACGGTACGCCGCGCGCCGGGTCGAAGCCTCGTGCTGCCTGCACCAGCGCCGTCAGGCCCGCCGAGGTCAGGTCATCACGGCTCACGTGCGCCGGGATCCGGTTCATCGTCTCCCGCACGATGTGCCCGACCAGCGCGATGTTGCCGGTGATGAGCTCGTCGCGAGCAGCGGTGTCCTCCATGTGGCTCTCCCTCCCCAGGTGAAGCTCTCGTGCAGATAGTGGTGGCACCGAGGGAGGTTGCTGAGCGGTTTCGGTCGCATATACGGCGTTCGGTGGCATCAACGGGACGACGGTCCCGGTCCGCGTAGTCCGAACGGGTCATCCCGGCGGGCCACACGCATGGTCCTGGTCGCGGAATCCCTCAGGTGGGCGGTCCGAGGGCCGATCGGCCACTGCGAGACGGAGATCGCAGAGGTCTCGATGACGGAGGAGTGCCGGGCGATGGAGAAGCTGTCCCTCATTCTGTGGCGGGAGCGAGAGCTGCTCGAGTCGTTGCTGTTCAAGCTGGAGACCGAGCGACTTGTGCTCGCGGCCGGACGTGAGCGCTGGTTGGCACGCGCCGCGCGCGAGGTCGAGTCCGTGCTGGCCGCGATCCGCGAGACCGAGGTGCTGCGCGCGGTGGCCGCTGACGAGGCCGCCGGCGATCTCGGGTTGCAGCCCAATACGTCGTTGAAGGCACTGGCGGAGGCCGCGGACGAGCCGTGGCGCACCATGCTCACCGACCACCGTGAGGCCTTCTTGCGGATCACTCAGGAGGTGACCGCGCTCGCCGAGGTCAATCGCGACCTGCTCACCGCGGGTCACCGCGCCGCCCAGGAGACGCTGCTCTCCCTGAGCGAGACGACCACTGGCTACAGCCCGACGGGAGACCCGGTCAGCGCCTCCGACCATCAGCCGCTCCTGGTCGACCGGAGCCTGTGAGATGTCCGGAACCTTCGGCTCGCTCAACACAGCGCTCTCCGCGCTGCGTTACAACCAGGTCGTCCTCGACACGGCGAACAACAACATCGCCAACGCGGGCACCGACGGTTACACCCGACAGCGGGTCGAGAGCAGCTCGGTCTCCGGTGGTGTCTCCGGACTGTGGTCGCGCGTCGAGACGAACCCCGGGTACGGCGTCGCCGTCGATGGCATCACCCGGATGACCGACGCCGTACTCGACGCGCGCTCGCGCCAGGAGCACAGCAAGCAGTCGTATCTCGACACTCGCCAGACGGTCCTCGAGCGCGTGGAGAGCGGCATCGGCGAACCCGGCGACAGCGGGGTGTCCGCCGCGCTCTCCAACTTCCGCTCCGCACTGCAGGACTTGTCGAACCAGCCCGGCCAGGCGGCCAGTCGCAGCCAGGCGTTGGCGACCGCCTCGACCGTTGCCGACGCCTTCCGGGTGCAGGTGGCCAATATCGACAGCGAGGCGGCGCAGCAGCGCGCCAGCGCGCAGGCACTGGTCGGCCAGGTCAACACCGTGGCTGCCTCGCTGGCCTCGACGAATGCCGCGATCGCCCAGTCGCGACTCGGCGGCTCGACCGACAACACGCTTCTGGACCAGCGCGACAAGCTCGCCGCGCAGCTCGCCGAGCTCACCGGCGCCGTCTCGACCGTGCAGACCGACGGCACCGTCAGCGTCACCCTCGGTGGCGTCGCCCTCGTCACCGGCAAGCAGGCCGATCAGCTGGTCATCGCCTCCGGCATCACCGCGACAGGCGATGCCGACGGCTCGCCGGTGAGCTTCGCGATCAGCGACGGTGTCACGACGACGGCGGTGCCCGACGGCCAGCTCGGGCAACTGGGTGCCACCGCCGAGCTGCTGAACACCACGCTGCCGGCGTACCGGGCAGGCCTCGACGCGGTCGCCGCGACCTTCGCGGACCAGATGAATGCTCAACAGGCGGCCGGGTACGACGCCTCGGGCGCGGCCGGATCGCCCCTGTTCAGCTATGACCCGACGAACATCGCGGGCAGCCTCGCCGTGGCGATCACCGATCCGGACGGACTCGCCGCCTCGGGAGTCGCCGGGGGAGCGGTCGACGGCAGCAATGCCGACGCGATGGCCGCGCTCGGCGACGCCGACGGCGCCTACCAGCGGCTGGTCAACGGCTTCGGCACCCAGGTGCAGTCGGCGCAACAGGTCGCCGCCAACCAGCAGGCGTTGACGGCCCAGATCGACAACGCGCACGAACAGCTCGCCGGGGTCAACACCGATGAGGAGACGATCAACCTGATGACGGCACAACGCGGCTACGAGGCCGCGGCGCGGGTGCTCACGACGATGGACTCGATCCTCGACACACTGATCCACCACACGGGGGTGGGCTGATGAGGGTCACCCAGCGGATGATGACGAACTCGTCGCTCTCGTCGCTGCAGACGAATCTGGCGAAGCTGTCGAGCATCCAGGAGCAGATCACCACGGGCAAGGTGCTCAACCGCCCGTCGGACTCGCCCACCGACACCAGCTCGGCGATGCGCCTGCGGACCGCGCTCGCCCAGCAGAACCAGTACTCCCGCAATGTCAACGACGGCAACGCGTGGCTGGGCCAGATCGACAATGCGCTGGGCACCGCCGCCGACGAGCTGAACCGGGCGCACGACATCGCGCTGCAGGGCGCCAACACGGTGTCGATGGACCAGTCCGCGAGGGACGCGCTCGCCGCGGAGGTCGACCAGATCCGCAGCAGCCTGATCGCCACCGGCAACACGACCTATCTCGACCGGCCGGTCTTCGGCGGGGTCACCGCCGGCTCGGTCGCCTATGACGCCAGTGGCGCCTTCGTGGGTACGACGGGCACGGTCAACCGCTCCGTGGCCGACGGCGTGAAGGTGGCCGTCAACGTCAACGGCCCCGATGCCTTCGGGACGACCGGCGACTCGGTCTTCGACCACCTGAGCGCCCTCGCCGCCGCCCTCCGGTCCAATGACACCGCAGGCATCACGGCCGGGGTGTCCTCGATCTCGGCCGACGCGAACCGGGTCAACACCGTCCGCTCCGAGGTCGGTGCGCGCGAGAACCGGCTCGATGCCGCGGGTACGGCCGCGAAGAACACCCAGCTGTCGTTGACCTCCTCGATCGGCAAGCTGGAGAACGTCGATCTCGCCGAGGCCACGGTCAATCTCCAGGCCCAGCAGGTCACCTACCAGGCCTCGCTCGCCGCGACGGCACGGGTCATCCAGCCCTCGTTGCTGGACTTCCTGAACTGAGCCCTGAACTGAGCACGGAGAGGTACGCCATGTCGCTGACCATGCAGGACACCCACGCGGGAAACACCGCGGCGGGTATCCCGATGCTCGACTTCATCGAGCCGATGCCGGGATTCCCCGCGCACCGGTCCTTCGCGCTTGTCCGTCTCGACGACGCGGGTGTGCTCACCGAGCTGCGCTCGCTATCGGACGAAGGACTTCGCTTCCTGGTGGTGCCGGCCGCGGCCTTCCGACCCGACTATGCACCGGTCGTGGGCGATGAAGTGGTGGCCGAGCTGGGGATCACGGTGCCTGCCGATGTGCTTGTGCTGCTGGTGGTCACCGCCGCGAACACCCTTGCCGACACGACCGTCAACCTGATGGCGCCGATCCTGGTGAACCTGCGCACACATCGTGCGATGCAGGTCGTGCTCGACGACCCGGCGTATGACGTCCGCGCGCCGCTGGTCTGCGCGTGAGGTGCTGCGTCCGTTAGCGTTGGCCCCATGCTGGTCCTGAGCCGACGCGTCGGCGAGAGTGTCGTGGTGGGTGAGGACATCACCATCACGGTTCTCGAGGTGCGTGGTGACGTGGTGCGTGTCGGCATCGACGCGCCCAAGTCCGTGCGGGTCCACCGTGCCGAGCTGCTCAAGGAGCTCGAGGACACCAACCGTGCTGCCGCGTCGCCGGCGGACGATGTCGTCAGCTCGCTCGCCGAGCAGATCGCCAGCCACGAAGGCGATTCCGACTGATCTCTCTCTGACCTGGTAGCTCAGGTTCTCCCTTCCGCAGCCGATGGGATCGGTGCATCAGGGAGGGGGCACGCGCGTGAACGACGACGCAGAGATCGTCTCGGAGTTCCTCGTGGAGAGCCACGAGAACCTCGACCAGCTCGATCGCGACCTGGTCGAGCTCGAGCAGCATCCGGGATCGCGCGAGCTCCTGTCGAGCGTCTTCCGGACGATTCACACGATCAAGGGGACCAGCGGCTTCCTTGCCTTCAACAGGCTGGAGGAGCTGACCCACGCCGGGGAGAACCTGCTCTCGCGTCTTCGCGACGGCGAGCTCGAGCTCACCGAGGCACTGACCGGGGTGCTGCTGGAAATGGTGGACGCCGTGCGTGCGCTGTTGGCTCTCATCGAGCAGTCCGGGAGCGATGCGGGTCACGGGGTGGACATCGATCCCGTCGTCGCCAGATTGCGTACGGCGCTGGAGGATCCGGGTGAGCCCCCGTTGGTTGAGGAGCGAGCGCCAGCGAGCGTCTCGAAACCAACTGCCGATGGTTTCGAGACGGCCTCGCCCGTTCCGCACGAGGCCTCCTCGACCAACGGAGCTGACGCGTCCGCACGGCTACTCGATCTCCCGCTCGAGCCTTCCCGGCTGACGCCGGAAAGGCGCGGGACCTCTGTCCGCGTCGACATCGACCTCCTCGACAGCCTCGTGCAGCAGGTGGGTGAGCTGGTGCTCACCCGCAACCAGATCCTGCAGAAGTCCGACGGCGTCGAGGACGTGGAACTGCTGCGTGCCGCCCAGCGCCTCGACCTCGTGGCCAGCGAGCTGCAGGAGAGCGTGATGAAGACGCGGATGCAGCCGATCGGGCAGGTCTGGGCGAAGATGCCGCGGATCGTGCGCGATCTCGCCCACCAGCTCGGCCGTGAAGTCGACCTGCAGATGGATGGGCACGAGACCGAGCTCGACCGCTCCCTCCTCGAGGCCCTCAAGGGTCCGCTGACCCATCTCGTCCGCAACGCGATGGACCACGGCATCGAGCGCCCCGACGAGCGGGTCGCGCAGGGCAAGCCCGCCAAGGGTGTGCTCTCCCTGCGCGCCTTCCACGAGAGCGGCCAGGTGGTCATCGAGATCAGCGACGACGGAGCGGGGATCGATCCGGCCCGCATCGGTGATGTCGCGGTCCAACGCGGGCTGGTCTCGCGGGACCAGCTCTCCCGGATGGACGCGCGCGAGGTGATCGCGCTCATCTTCCAACCGGGCTTCTCGACCGCCTCCGAGGTCACCAACGTCTCCGGTCGTGGCGTCGGCATGGACGTCGTACGCACCAATATCGAGCGCATCGGCGGCACGGTCGACATGTCCAGTCAGTCGGGACGCGGTACGACGTGTCGGGTGCGGATCCCGCTGACGCTGGCGATCATCCCGGCCCTCGTCGTCGAGGAGGGTGGTGACCGCTACGCGATCCCGCAGGCGAATCTCGTCGAGCTGGTCCGGCTCGAGGGCGAGGAGTTGCGTCGCAGCGTCGAGGTGCTGGCGGGTGCCCCCGTGCTCCGGCTGCGCGGCCACCTGCTGCCCCTGGTCTCCCTCGCCGAGGTGCTCGGTGAGGATCGCGCGGACACCGAGGCGTTGACGGTCGTGGTCGTCGCGTCCGACGACCTGCGCTTCGGGCTCTGCGTCGCCCAGGTGCATGACACCCAGGAGATCGTGGTCAAGCCGATCGGGCGCCAGCTCAAGGGGATGGCGACGTACGCCGGCGCGACGATCATGGGCGACGGAAGGGTCTCGCTGATCCTCGACGTCGGCGGCATCGCGCAGACCGCGGCCGTCGAGAGCGTGGTCCAGCAGGCGGTCGACACCCGGCGTGCGTCCGGCGACGAGACCGCCCTGCTGGTGCTGGAGGTCTCGGGCGGACGACGCGCCGCGCTTCCGCTCCACGAGGTCGCTCGTCTGGAGGAGTTCTCCGACGACATCGTCGAGCGGACCGGTTCGGTCGAGGTCGTGCAATACCGCGACGGGATACTGCCGCTGGTCCGGTTGGCCGAGGCGATCGGGTTGCCGGCGCCCGAACGAACCGAGGACGCGTCGCTCTCGGTCGTGGTGCACGAGGACGACGGCCGCATGGTCGGGATCGTCATCGACCGGGTGCTCGATGTCGTCGAGACGGAGCTCGCGCTCAGTGAGGTCGGACGCCGGCAGGGAGTGCTCGGCTCGGCCGTGGTCCAGGATCGGGTCACGGACCTCGTTGACCTCGACGCCGTCGTACGACTTGCGGGGGCAGCCGTATGACGAACGCGACGACCGCCGATGTGCGGCTGACCCAGCTGTGCACCTTCTGGCTCGACGGACTCTTCTTCGGCGTCGATGTCGCGCAGGTCCAGGAGGTGCTGCGCTACCAGGAGATGACGACGGTGCCGAGGGCGCCGCGAGCGGTTCGCGGCCTGATCAACCTGCGCGGCCAGATCGTCACCGCCGTCGACCTGCGCTGCCGGCTCGGCCTTCCGGACCGTTCGCCGGAGCAGTGGCCGATGAATGTGATCGTGCGCGGCCGCGGCGAGGTGCAGAGCCTTCTCGTCGACGACATCGGAGACGTCATCGACACGACCGACTACCCGCTCGAACCGGCGCCGGCCAATCTCCCCGAATCCGTCCGGGAGGCGCTTCTCGGCGTCATGTCGCTGCCGGACGCCATCCTGCTCGTTCTCGATTCCGACCGAGCGGTCGACTGTGCGACTACACCAGAGTCCGTTGGAGGGACACCATGACTGAGACCATCGACCGCCCGGTCGCCACCAAGAAGCCTCGCGCCGAGCTGACCGGCTCCGGGCGAGCCGATGCGCAGGCCGGCGAGGCGGTTGCCGATGCGACCGCGGTGACGATGGTGCTGTCCCGGCTGTCGTCGGTGACCAGCGTGGACGAGGCAGTGCAGAGCGCGCTCGACACGGTGCGTGCCGAGTTCGGGTGGGCGTACGGGTCCTTCTGGAAGATCGACCCGGCGATCAACGCGTTGAGGTTCGAGATCGAGTCCGGCGATGCTGGCCCGGAGTTCCGCAAGGTCACGCTCGAGGCGTCCTTCGCGTACGGCGTCGGCCTCGCCGGTCGTACCTGGTCCTCGGGCGACCTGATCTTCGAGCCCGACCTCGGCACCGTCACGGACTGCGTGCGCGCGCCGATCGCGCAGAAGGTCGGCGTGAAATCGGGCGTCGCCTTCCCGATCACCATCGGTGGTGAGGTCATCGGCACGATGGACTTCTTCGCCACCGAGACGCTCCGTCCGAGCCCGCAGCGACTCGACGCCCTGCGCAATGTGGGCCGACTGGTCTCCCAGGCGTTGGAGCGGATCCAGAGGGAGGCCGCCGACCGGGCCGCGGCCGCCGAGCTGGCGCGCAAGGTCGATCTCGTCCTCGAGGTAGTGCGCGCCGCCGCGCAGGGCGACCTGACTCGTGAGATGCCGGTCTCCGGCGAGGACGCGATCGGCCAGCTCGCCGGCGGACTCGAGCAGCTCCTGACCACGTTGCGGGCGAGCATGGGCAACATCGGCGGTACGGCGGACAGCCTCGCGGTCGCCGCCGAGCAGCTGACCATCCTGTCGCAGGGGATGGGTGAGGGCGCGGCCCAGACCTCCGAGCGTGCCGCGAGCGCATCGAGTGCCTCGGTGCAGGTGTCAGCGAGCGTCCAGACGGTCGCCACCGCGGCCGAGGAGATGACCGCCAGCATCCGTGAGATCGCCAAGAACGCGACCGAGGCCGCGACCGTCGCGACCGGCGCGGTGACCGTCGCCGGAGATGCCTCGGGCACGATCGCCTCCCTCGGCGAGTCGAGTGCGGAGATCGGCCAGGTGATCAAGGTGATCACCTCGATCGCGCAGCAGACCAACCTCCTCGCCCTCAACGCCACCATCGAGGCGGCCCGCGCGGGGGATGCCGGCAAAGGTTTCGCCGTGGTCGCCAACGAGGTGAAGGAGCTGGCCAAGGAGACCGCGCGGGCGACCGAGGACATCGGCCAGAAGATCGAGGCGATCCAGTCCGACACCCAGGCCGCGGTCACCGCGATCAGCGAGATCTCCGAGGTGATCGGCCGGATCAACGACATTCAGACCGCGATCGCCTCGGCCGTCGAGGAGCAGACCGCGACCACCAACGAGATCGCGCGCAGCGTCACCGAGGCGGCGGCAGGGGCGAACGGCATCGCCTCCGACGTCACCCAGGTCGCCTCGGCCGCCGAGGACACCCGGCAGGGAGCCCAGAACACCCTCGAGTCCGCGACCGACCTCGCCTCCATCGCCAGCGAGCTCAAGAACCTGGTGGCCCGCTTCCAGGTCTGAGCCCACCTACTACAGAGAGAACGACCCGGCGCGGTGTGGAGCCCACGCCGGGTCGTCCTTACCCTCCGAGCAGGCGAATGCCTGCCGAAGCCTTCGGTTATCGCTGCATCAGCGGATCGGCACCAGCCGGGAGACCATGACGGCGGCCTGGGTGCGCCGCGAGAGGCCGAGTTTGGCCAGGATCGAGGTGACGTGGTTCTTCACCGTCTTCTCGGCCAGGAAGACACGCTCGCCGATCTGACGGTTGGTGAGTCCTTCGCCGATGAGGAGAAGGATCTCGCGCTCGGTGGCGGTCAGGGCCGCGAACTCCTTGGGGACGCGCGGCTTGCCGTCGTCGGCGATGTGCTGCAGGACGCGGTGTGCGGTGGGGGCGTCGATGACGGAGCGACCGGTGGCGGCGGCACGGATGGCGGCCATCAGGGCCTTGCCGTCGGACTCCTTGAGCATGACGCCGGAGGCGCCGGCAACGAGGGCATCGATGATGTCGGTCTCGTCGTCGAAGCCGGTCAGCATCAGGCACCTCACGTCCGGGCTGCTGGCGCGGATCTGGCGGCAGACGTCGACCCCCGAGCCGTCCGGCAGCCGCATGTCGAGGAGGGCGACATCGGGCTGGCTGCCGGCGACTCCGATCACCGCGTCGTCGCCGAGCCGGGCCTCGCCGACCACCTCGAAATCACCAGCCGCCTCGAGGAGTTGGCGGACACCTCGACGCACGATCTCGTGGTCGTCGAGCAGGAAGACGCGAATCGGAGAGGCAGCCTGCCCCTCCCGGGACTCAACAGCAGGCACGTGTCCATTTTGCCCCGAAATCCGCACTCCGTGCAGGCGAATCGGCGTACTCGCTGGATGTGATTCCCGACTCTTCCCGCCTTTGCGACAGAATGTCGGGGTGAGCGACCTGATCGACACCACCGAGATGTACCTCCGCACGATCTACGAACTCGTCGAGGAGGGCATCGTCCCGCTGCGCGCACGCATCGCCGAGCGACTGCACCAGAGCGGCCCGACCGTGAGCCAGACGGTTGCCCGGATGGAACGCGACGGGCTGGTCACGGTCGAGGGCGACCGTCACCTCAAGCTCACTGACTCGGGCCTGACCGCGGCGACCCGGGTGATGCGCAAGCACCGGCTCGCGGAGCGACTGCTCGTCGACGTGATCGGCATGGGCTGGGAGCAGGTCCACGAGGAGGCGTGCCGTTGGGAGCACGTCATGAGCGAAGACGTGGAACGACGTCTGCTCGAGCTCCTCGACCACCCCACCGAGTCGCCGTACGGCAACCCGATCCCGGGGCTGGCCGAGCTCGGCGAGAGTCGCCCGGGCGAGGAGTTCATGGAGGGTGTCGAGGCGCTGAGCACCGTCCGCACCGCCGAGCCGGTGCGGGTCGAGGTGCGCCGGATCAGCGAGGAGATGCAGAAGGACGACGACCTGATGGCCGCACTGCGCCGCATCGGCGCCCGGCCGGGTGAGGTCGTCACCGCGTCGACCGGTCCCGAGGGCGTCGTCGTCGGTCGCTCCGGCGAGACCGCCGAGATCCTCCCCGAGGCCGCCGACCACATCTTCGTACGCAGAGTCTGATTGCGCGAGCGGGTCTGCGCTCCGGAGCGTCGTTGGCTCACCCGCCGTGGCCACTGCCGCTCCGCCCCGCTGCCGCGCCGCAGTTGACGCCGGTGGGTGGTTGCGGTCGCCTGGCGGCTTCCGCTCTGATCGCAGGTCGGCTGTCGGGCCCGTGGCGGCTGCTGCTCCGCCCCGCTGCCGCGCCGCAGTTGACGCCGGTGGGTGGTTGCGGTCGTCTGGCGGCTTCCGCTCTGACCGTAGGTCGGCTGTCGGGCCCGTGGCGGCTGCTGCTCCGCCCCGCTGCCGCGCCGCAGTTGACGCCGGTGGGTGGTTGCGGTCGCCTGGCGGCTTCCCGTACGACCGTTTCGTTAGGGTCCGAGCACACCCAGCGGCACGACGTGAACACCGTCGTCGCGGGTATGGGCCAGTGACGTGCCGGTGATGACGACCAAAGCCTTGGGTTTGCGCTTCACGCGATCGGCCAGTCGGTGGAGCGAGTCGGCAGCCTTGTCGATTCCTGCATGGCCGAGTTTGACCTCGACACCCATCCAGTCGCCGTCGCGGTTCTCGACGACGTAGTCGATTTCGAGCCGTCCCTCGGCTTCGCGGTAGTGGTATGTGAAGGCGCGGGCCGCCTCGGCGTAGACGCGAAGGTCATGGGCGACCAGGCTCTCGAACAGGAAGCCGGTCGTCTCGAGGTCCTCAAGCATGCGGGCGGTTGACATGTTGAGCAGCGCCGCCGCGAGCGATGGGTCGGCTAGCTGCCTCTTCGGCGTGGTGGTCAGCCGCTTCGATGAGCGCACCGATGGATCCCAAGCGGGGACCTCGTCGACGATCATCATGCGGCGCAGCGCATGGAGATAGATCTCGGCAGTGTTGCGCGCTGGTGCGGCTGTTGCGCCGCCGGTGTCTTCGTTTGCCCGTCTCATGATGGTCGACAGTTTTGCGGTCTGCGACACCATCTGAGCGTAGGCGTGAAGGAAACGGCGAACGAGCTGTGGATCCCGCGGGCCTCCCGAAACCTCGGCGATGTCGGTCTCGACGATCACGTCCAGGTATCCGTCGAGGAAGTCCCGGGCCGCCTCTTCATCGGCACCGATCAGCGCCGGCCATCCGCCGACGGCGATGTGCGTGAGATAGTCCCGCACTGCCAAGGCACTATTGGTCGGCATCGGCGGTTCGCCGCCGAGCAGACCGGCCAAGGACACGCTCGCAGTGGTGACCCGCTTCTCCGTCAACGTCATCGTGCGCATCCGAAGCGTGCCGAACCGGCCTGCGCCCGAGTGGCGTTTGACATCGTCGGCTGGGGTTGCGGACCCGGCGAGGATGAACTGCCCCGGGCGCCCTCTGTCGTCGACAGCTCGGCGGACAGCATCCCAGAGCGGTTCGACACGCTGCCACTCGTCCAGCAGGCGAGGGGGGTCACCGTCGAGCAGGAGGCGTGGATCGAGGGCTCCCCGGCGCTCCGCGTCAGGGTCGGAGTCGAGAAGAACTTCGCTGGCCGCCTTCCGACGGGCGGTTTTCGTCTTGCCGCATGCCTTGACGCCTTCGATGAGCACGGCTCCCATCGCCCGGAGTTGTCGGTCGAGGATGCCGTCCGCCAGGCGCGGCAGATAGGTCTGGTCGTCAGCTTGCCCAACCACGACGTCTCCGATCTACAAAAATACACGCTTTATGCTGAGAATAATGCACGTATGCGACTGATAAAAACACACACCCCGCATGTGTCGTGCGAGCTGGAGGCCGTTGTCCGTCCGCCGCGACTTCCCCGGCCTGTATCGAGACCCGGACATCGGATCCGGAGTGACGACGCGGAGGCCGTAAACTCGTGCCGTGAAGGCACTTCTCCTCGAAAACATCCACCCGCGGGCGCACGAGGTCTTCGCTGCCGCCGGAGTCGAGATCGAGACCCGTCCGGGCTCCCTGGCCGAGGATGACCTGATCGAGGCGCTCCAGGGCGTCCAGATCGTCGGGCTTCGTTCCAACACCAACCTGACGGCCCGCGTCGTGGAGAACACCGACCTGCTGGCCGTGGGCGCCTTCTGCATCGGCACCAACCAGATCGACCTTGGCGCCACCGCCGAACGGGGCATCGCCGCCTTCAACGCGCCGTACTCCAACACCCGCAGCGTCGTCGAGCTGGTGATCGCCGAGATCATCTCGCTGGCTCGCCGGCTGCCGGAGAAGAGCACGAAGATGCACGCCGGCGTCTGGGACAAGTCCGCTGCCGGTTCGCACGAGGTGCGCGGGCGCACGCTCGGCATCGTCGGCTACGGCAACATCGGCTCGCAGCTCTCGGTCGTCGCCGAGGCGCTGGGCTTCCGGGTGATCTTCTTCGACACCGCCGACCGGCTCGCACACGGCAATGCGCGACGGGTGCCGACGATGGAGGCGCTGCTGGCCGAGGCCGACGTGGTGACCCTGCACGTCGACGGACGGCCCGGCAATGCAGGCCTCTTCGGCGCCGCCCAGTTCGACCAGATGAAGCCGCGCGCGCTGTTCATCAACGCCTCTCGCGGCATGGTCGTCGACAACGAGGCGCTGCGCGACCGCATCCTGTCCGGTCACATCGCCGGCGCCGCGCTCGACGTCTTTCCGGTGGAGCCCAAGCGCCAGGGCGACCCCTTCGAGTCTCCGCTGCGCGGCCTCGACAATGTCATCCTCACTCCGCACGTCGGCGGCTCGACCCAGGAGGCCCAGGAGGAGATCGGCGGCTTCGTCGCCACCAAGCTGGTCTCCTACCTCCAGGGCGGCAGCACCGCGAACTCGGTCAACCTGCCCGAGGTGCTCGTCGACAACGACGG
>Ga0164242_10004543_pt1 | contig 15580 bp, 14 predicted proteins | sample OricomgcompostMG_FD_108783 | JGI IMG/M metagenome (GOLD analysis project Ga0164242, IMG submission 108783) | Miracle-Growth compost microbial communities from Emeryville, California, USA - Original compost - Miracle growth compost (MG) ... | reverse complement strand
GACTTCGACGATGGTCGCGATGCCCATGCCGGCACCGATGCACAGCGTGGCCAGGCCGCGCTTCTTGCCCTGGCGCTTGAGCTCGTCGACGAGCGTGCCGAGGATGATCGCGCCGGTGGCGCCCAGCGGGTGACCCATCGCCATCGCGCCGCCGTTGACGTTCGTGACGTCCTGGCTGATGCCCATGTCCTTCATGAACCGCAGGGCGACCGAGGCGAAGGCCTCGTTGATCTCCCACAGGTCGATGTCGTCCACGGTGAGACCGGCCTTCTCCAGCGCCTTGCGGGCGGCCGGGGCGGGACCGGTCAGCATGATGGTCGGCTCGGAGCCGATCACGGCAGCGGAGACGATCTTCGCCTTCGGGGTCAGGCCGAGCTCCTTGCCGACCTCCTCGGAGCCGATCAGCATGATCGCCGCGCCGTCCACGATGCCGGAGGAGTTGCCGGCGTGGTGGACGTGGTTGATCTTCTCGATGGTCGTGTACTTCGAGAGCGCGACGTCGTCGAAGCCGGCCTCCTCGCCCTGCTGGGCGAACGAGGGCTTGAGGCCCGAGAGCGACTCGACGGTGGTGCCGGGACGGATGGTCTCGTCCTTGTCCAGGATGACCTGGCCGTTGATGTCCCTGACCGGGATGACGGCGCCGTCGAAGTAGCCGTTGGCCCAGGCCTTGGCGGCACGCTCGTGGGACTGGGCGGCGAGCGCGTCGCAGTCCTCGCGGCTGAAGCCCTCCAAGGTCGCGATCAGGTCGGCACTGATGCCCTGTGGGACGAAGTCGGTGGCGAACGAGGTGGCCGGGTCCTGCGCCCAGGCGCCACCATCGGCACCGAGCGGCACGCGGCTCATCGCCTCGACTCCGCCGGCGACGATCAGGTCCTCCCAGCCACTGCGGACGCGTCCGGCGGCCTGGTTCACGGCCTCCAGGCCGGACGCGCAGAAGCGGTTCAGCTGAACGCCGGCGACGGTCTCGTTGAGGTCGGACTTGAGGGCCGCGACCCGAGCGATGTCCATGCCCTGGTCACCGATCGGGGAGACGCAGCCGAGGACGACGTCGTCGATGCGCCCGGTGTCGAGGCCGGGGTTACGGGTCTTGAGCTCGTTGAGCAGGGTGACCACGAGGTCGATCGGCTTGACCTCGTGGAGGCTGCCGGTCGCCTTGCCGCGACCGCGCGGCGTACGCAGGTGGTCGTAGATGAATGCTTCTGCCATGACCGTCCGTATTCCGTGAGTGGGATGTGTGGGTCACGTCGATTGTGACACCACTGCTGTCATTGTTACCAGTGGGTAGGTGAGAGTCGTGACCGGGACCGGTCCCAGGGTCACTCCTCGAGCCGCAGTCCCCGGCTGATCGCGCGGTTGGCGGCGTCCTGGAAGGCGATCACCATCGCCTCGGTGGTCAGCTCGCGCAGGCGGGGGAGTCCGGCCTCCAGGTGTGCGGCCTCCTCCGGCGAGTGCTGGGTACGGCGCCACGGCTCGACGACCTGGTCGCGCAGCAGTGCGGTCAGGTCGTCGGCGAGCGCGTCGAGGTGTCGTGCGGTGATCTCCTGGGCGGCGGCGAGCGCGTCCCGTGGCAGGCCGAGGCGGCGCAGCTCGCGTCCGATCCGGCGGTAGACGTCGGCAGGCTCGGCATTGGTCCAGGACGCGATCATCGCGCGCTGCATGGCCAGGTCCTCGACCGTCACGTCGTCGGCCAGGCGGGAGAGGTAGCGTTCGATCGCCTGCAGGGTGAAGCCGTGGTCCTGCAGGGCGCGGATCAGGTCGAGCCGGGCTCGATGCTCGGCGCCGTAGTAGGCGACCCTGCCGCGCCGCTCGGGTGACGGCAGCAGGCCGAGGCTCGCGTAGTAGCGGATGTTGCGCACCGAGACGCCGGTCGCCGCGGCGAGCTCGTCGACGGTGAGTGCGGGGACGGCGGACGTCGCCTCGAGGTCGGTCTGCACCATGGCGCCGGACACTACCCCCGTCCCTTGAAACATGACAGTTCTGCTGTCACAGTTCTGCTGTCTTCGACGTACAAGCCCAAGGGAGCACCGATGCCGACCAAGCCGACGATCTATGAAGCCGAGCACGAGGACTTCCGCACCACGGTGCGCTCGTTCATGGAGAAGGAGGTCGCTCCGCACCACGAGGAGTGGGAGAAGGATGGCATCGTCCCTCGGGAGGTGTGGACCAAGGCAGGGGAGGCGGGACTGCTCTGCTTCGACGTCCCGGAGGAGTACGACGGCCCCGGCATCGACGACTTCCGCTTCAACGCGGTGCTCAACGAGGAGGTCACCCGGATCGGTGCCAGCGGCCTCGGCTTCTCGCTGCACAACGACATCGTGGTGCCGTACCTGCTCCACCTCGGCACCGAGGAGCAGAAGCAGCGCTGGCTCCCCGGCTGTGTCAGCGGCGAGACGATCACCGCGATCGCGATGACCGAGCCCGGCGCCGGCTCGGACCTGCAGGGCATCCGCACCACCGCGGTCGACAAGGGTGACCACTTCGTCCTCAACGGTTCCAAGATCTTCATCACCAACGGCATCAACGCCGACCTGGTCGTGGTGGTGGCCAAGACTGACCCGGAGAAGGGTGCCCACGGCATCTCGCTGCTGGTCGTCGAACGCGGCATGGAGGGTTTCAGCCGCGGTCGCAACCTCGACAAGATGGGCATGAAGGCCCAGGACACCGCCGAGCTGGTGTTCGACAACGTCGTGGTGCCGAAGGAGAACCTCCTCGGTGACCTCGACGGCGGCTTCATCCACCTGATGCTGGAGCTGCCGCGGGAGCGCATCTCGGTCGCCTCGATCGCTGTCGGTGCGATCGAGCGCGTCCTTGAGATGTGCCTGGACTACGCCAAGGAGCGCGAGGCCTTCGGCCGCCCGATCGGCAAGTTCCAGAACACCCGCTTCGTGCTCGCCGAGATGGCGACCGAGGCGCACATCGCCCGCGTGTTCATCAACGACTGCATCCTCAAGCTCAACGCCGGTGAGGTGGACACCTCGCTCGCCTCGATGGCGAAGTGGTGGACGACCGAGCTGCAGAAGCGGGTCGTCGACTCCGGCGTCCAGATCCACGGCGGCTACGGCTACATGAACGAGTACCCGATCGCCAAGGCGTACGTCGACAGCCGCATCCAGACGATCTACGGCGGCACGACCGAGATCCAGAAGGAGATCATCGGCCGCTTCCTCGGGATCTGATTCCCGGCTGAACGCTGGCCGGTCCGTCCCATGGGACGCCTCCCTGGGGCGGACGGCCGCGGCTGTCCTAGCGTCTCCCTATGCGCATCGCCAACCACGCTGGCCGCGCCGTGCTCGTCCTCGCCGACGACAAGGCCGCCGACATCGCCACCGCCTCCGCGGGAGCCTTCGGCCCCGACCTGGGTGCCATCTATGCCCGCTGGGCCGAGTTCGTGGCATGGGCCGCCGCGGCGGAGCCGGTCGCGGACGTGGTGTTGGACAAGGCGCAGCTCGGCGCTCCCTCGCCGGCACCGTCGCAGGTGGTGGCGATCGGGCTCAACTACGCCGATCACGCGGCGGAGACCGGCTTCGAGGCGCCGACCACGCTGCCGCCGGTCTTCACCAAGTTCCCCAGCGCTATCGCCGGCCCGGTCGGCGAGGTGGCGCTGCCGCCGGGTGGCAACACCGACTGGGAGGTCGAGGTCGTCGCGGTCATCGGCCGCGAGGCGCGGCAGGTCTCCGAGGCGGACGCGTGGTCCTACGTCGCGGGTCTGACCATCGGCCAGGACCTGTCCGAGCGGGCCTCGCAGATGGCGGGTCCGGCTCCGCAGTTCGGCCTGGCCAAGTCGTTCCCAGGGTTCGCGCCGATGGGGCCGTGGCTGGTCACTCTCGACGAGCTGGAGGCCGCCGGGCTCAATCGTGACGACCTCGCTCTGGGCTGTGCGATCGACGGTGAGACGGTGCAGGACGGCCGCACCTCGAAGCTGATCTTCTCTATCCCACGCACCATCGCGAAGCTCTCCGAGGTCATCACCCTGCGCCCGGGCGACGTCATCTTCACCGGTACGCCGGACGGCGTCGGCATGGGCATGAACCCGCCGCGCTTCCTGCGGCCGGGGGAGACCCTGCGCACCTGGGTCGAGGGGCTCGGCGAGATGGAGCACACCTTCCGCTGAGGCGGCCCCTTGCCCGTGGCGCCTTGCCCGTGCCCTGGGCCCACCGAGTCGCGTGCCGTGGGCTCAGCGGCGTGTATAAGAAGGAGTACAAAGGCGGTCCGTGCGGCCACCGTATGTACTCCTCCTTATACACATCTCGAGACGGGTCGCCAGTCGTTGGGCGGGCTAGTGTCGAGCTGCAGCGAACAGCGACTCGACCGGCGCGTCCGGGTCGATGCTCAGGCCATAGGCCCGCAGGCGTACGTCGATGACGGCCCAGGCGCTCTCCACCACGAGGTCGGTGAGGTGCTCGACGTCGGGCACCTTCGCGCCAAGGTGCACCCAACGCCGGACGGTCGCGAAGACCGCGCCGACCAGGCCATGGGCCAGCGGGTCGGTGGCCGCCACGTCGGCGTCGCTGACCTCGGCGCCGCCGAGCCGGAAGGCGAAGACCATCGTCTCGGCTATCTGGCCGGAGATCTGGTCGATCGCTCGGCTCAGCGGACCGGAGGCGGCGGAGTCGAGGTCGCCGAGCTGGTGCAGTCGGGGATGCTCCGCCGCCCACGCGATGTACGACGACGCAGCGCGGCGCAGCGTCTCGCGGATCGTGCCGGTGAGCACGATCGCCTCGCCGACCCGGACGAGCAGTTCGTCCAGGATCTGCTGTTGGACGGCATGCTGCAGGTCGCGCCGGTCCTCGAACTGGCGATAGATGACGGAACGGCTCAGCCCTGCGCGGGCGCCGATCTCCTGGAGGGAAGCGTCGACGTTGCCCTCGTCGTAGAGGGCGATGGCGGCGTCGACGATGCGCTCACGCTGGGCGTCGTTGTGCGCAGACCAGCGGGTCGACCGTCCATCCACGACGGTCAGGCTAGTTGACCCGTGGCGGGAGGCGGTCAGGCGGCGGCGTTGCTCGGTTCCGCGCGGAAGCGGGCCGGGCGACCGTCGACGCCCCAGAGGCGCCAGGCCCACCGGGTCAGAGGAGTGCGCAGACCGAGCTCGTCGGCGAGCATCCGGACGTCGGAGAAGAGGTCGCGGCGGAACTTGGCGGCGTCAGGGCCGTTGCCCCACACATCGGCGGCGACCTCGTCCGGGATGCCCATCAGCTCGCGGTCGGCCTTGCTCGGGACCAGGATCGCGTCCGCGCCCAGACGCAGCGACATCGGCCACATCACCCCGAGCCACGCACGGGCCATCGGGCCGCGGTTGGGAACGTGCTGCTTGAGCCACGCGTGCGCGAAGCCGATGTGGCGGGCCTCCTCGGCGATGTGGATCTGCATGATCCGCTCGATCAGCGGGTGACCGCCACCGCGTCGCATGAGGTCCTTCTGTACGTGGTCGATCGGCTCCTCGCCCGCCAGGATGATGGTGAAGAACATGGTCGGGCTCATCCAGCCGAACTGCGCGACGAGGGGGATCGCGTTGATCAGCCAGCGCGGTGCTCCGGTCACGTCCGGGCAGACCCGGTTCGTGAACTCCTGGAACATCTGGATGTGGTGGGTCTCTTCGGTGAGCTCGTGCATGAAGTAGCGGAACTCGGGATTGCCGTTCGGCGTGCGGAGCAGGAATCCGGAGCCACCCTGGAGCAGCAGCTGCTCGAACTGCGAGCCGATCTTGGTCACGAGCGCCAGTCGGTGTCGGCCGACCTCGATCTGCCGTTGCCGGCTGAGTGACTGGTACCAAGGGTGTGCGCCGAGCGGGTCGACGTTCGGCAGGATCCAGCGCTCGTCGTCGTCCCTGACCGCATACGTCGGGTCGTCCCACGGGACGTCCTTGAACGCATTGAAGCACCGCTCCACCGACGCCTCGGAGAGCGTGCGGAGGGTGTCCTCGTAGGACTGCTTGCCCTGCGGCCGGAACGGCACCACCGACGTCGCCGTGCGTACGCCACTGCCGACCACCTGCTTGGTCACGCGCTTGGCCAGGGTCACCGGAGCCATCGGGGGCACCTCCATGAGGTTTCAACTAGGGACGATTGAGACCCAAGGTACCCGTTACACGGTGTCCCGAATAGCGTTTCTGGGCACGTGTCAGGAGAACTGGATGATCCCGTCGTCCAGGTCGCGGCGCATCACCTTCCGGTCGGTGAGGTAGTTCTGCTTCAGCGCCCACGGCACCTGGTCGCCCTGGCGCGGCATCATCGCGGTCGCCCGCTGGATGTAGCCCGACGCGAGATCCATGAACGGCCGTTCGCCGACACCGGGATCGCGCTCCACCAGGGCCTCGGTGTAGCCCCGGCTGCGCATGTGCCGCAGCAGCCGCACGACGAACTCGCTCACCAGGTCCGCCTTCAGCGTCCACGACGCGTTCGTGTAGCCGATGGTGAAGGCGAAGTTGGGGATGCCGCTGAGCATCAGCGCCTTGTAGGACATCGTCTGCGACAGGTCGACCAGCTCGCCGTCGACATGGACGTCGACGCCGCCGAAGAGCTGCACCTTGAGGCCGGTCGCGCTGATCACGATGTCCGCCTCGAGGGTCTCGCCCGACTCCAGCTCGATGCCCTTGGGGGTGAACGTCTTGATCCGGTCGGTGACGACGCTGGCCTTGCCGTGCCGGATCGCCCGGAACAGGTCGCCATTGGGCACCACGCACAGGCGCTGGTCCCACGGGTCGTACGGCGGCGAGAAGTGCTTGGCGGCGTACTCCTGCGCCTCCTCGGCGGTCATGCCGGGCTGGCCGTCGCGCGCGGTGAGGTGTTCGACGACGCCCTTGTGCACGGTCCTCTTGACCAGATCCGGGCGGCGCCGAGAGAGCTGGTAGGAGCCGACGAGGAGCAGGATGTTGGCCCAGCGGGTGGCCTCGTAGCCGGCCTTGTCCCGCAGCCGCTTGAGCGGCATGAACCCGGGAATGCGGCCCAGGGTGCCGTTGAGCGTGCGGGCCAGTGGGTCCTTCGCCGGTCGCGACATGATGTACGTCGGCGTCCGCTGCAGCATGGTGATGTGCTCGGTCCTGTCGGCCATCGCGGGGACGAGTGTGACGGCAGTGGCGCCCGACCCGATCACCACCACCTTCTTGCCGGTGTAGTCGAGATCCTCGGGCCAGTGCTGCGGGTGCACGAAGGTGCCCTCGAACTCGTCAAGGCCGGGGAACTCCGGACGGTGACCTTCGGCGTAGTCGTAGTAGCCCGCACAGGACCACAGGAAGTTGGCGGTGAACTGCCGCTCGCCGTCCGGTGTGGTAGCGGTGATCGTCCACTGCTTGGCGTTGGTGTCCCAGTCGGCGGCCGTGACCTGGTGCTGGTAGCGGATCAGCCTGTCGACGCCGTACTCGCGCTCGATGGTGTGGAGGTACTCCAGGATCATGTGGCCGTCGGCGAGCGACTGGTCGCTGGGCCAGGGGTGCCAGTTGAAGCCGAACGTGAACATGTCGGAGTCGGACCGGATGCCGGGGTAGCGGAACAGGTCCCACGTGCCGCCGCTGCGCTCGCGGCTCTCGAGCACCGCCACCGACAGTTCGGGTAGGTGCCGGCGAAGCTGTGCGGCCGCACCGATGCCGGACAGTCCGGCGCCGATGATGAGGACATCGACATGCTCACTCGTCATGCCGCCCAGGTTACCGGCGAGTTCGGAGGCAGGGGAGACTCGTACGATCGGTCATTTCTGCGGCGGCCGGCGCGGAAAGTGACCTCGCGAGCCGCGGAATGTGACCTCTCAACCGCATGATGGGTCGGTGAACCAGGTGACCCCCGTCGTGGAGGTGCAGGGTCTGCACGTCCGCTTCGGCGAGGTCGAGGCGGTCGCGGGCGTGGATCTCAAGGCCTACCCGGGCTATTCGACGGCTCTGCTGGGGCGTAACGGCGCCGGCAAGTCGACCACGATGCGGGTGCTCGCAGCCGTGGTGCCGCCGACCGAGGGCGAGGTCCGGGTCGGTGGCATCGATGTACGCCGCGACCCGCTCGAGATCAAGCGCCGGGTCGGCTACTGCCCGGACGTGGGCGGCCTGGTGCCACGGGCGACCCCGTGGGAGCACCTGCAGCTGGCGGCGCGGATGCGGCGCATCCCCGACTGGGAGCGGAGGGCGCGCGAGCTGCTGGAGCGGTTCGAGCTCGGTGCGGTAGCGCATCGGGTGACCACCGGCTTCTCCCACGGCATGGGCCGGCGGCTCTCGGTGATCCTCGCGGCGCTGCACGAGCCTGACGTCCTGCTCCTCGACGAGCCCTTCGACGGCGTGGACCCGATCGGAGTCGAGGCGACGATGGACGTGATCGCCGACGCACGAGCCCGCGGCGCCTGCGTCCTCGTCTCCACCCACCTGCGCGAGCTGGCGGTCGAGGCATGCTCGAGCGTCACCGTGCTGCGTGGCGGCTCGCGGGTCGCCACCCTCACCGCCCGCGACATGGCCGGCGAGGAGGGTGCTCGTGCGTACCGGGCTCTCCTCGACTGAGCTGCCGCGCGTCCTCGCCACGGAGCGGCGGGCGATCGCGGACCTGCGGTACCTGCTGCGCTTCCGCGCGGCCACCCTGTCGCGCCGCCGGGTCATCCTGCTGGCCGGCCTCTTCGTGGTGACCACGCTCGCGGCGATCGTCGTGCCGGCGTACCTGCCCGGTGCCGGTCACCCCGGCCCGGGTCGGGCGCGCGACACCCTGATCCTGCTGCCGACCGCCTTCGCCGGCTTCCAGCTGCTGAGCCTGATCGCTGCCGTTGCGTCCGGTGGCGGCCGGGAGGTGGTTCCACGGGAGCAGCTGGTCGCCTACCCGGTCAGCCCGACCACCGACCACCTCGGCGCGCTCCTGTTAGCGCCGCTCAACGCGGCCTGGCTGGTGCAGTCGTGGGCGCTGCTCAGCGCTGCCTCGTTCGGGCTCGGGCCGGATCGCTTCCTCCCGGCATCGGTCGGCGTCCTGCTCTGGATCGCCGTGGCGACCGCACGCGCGCAGGCGGTGGCTTGGGCGGTCGAGGGCGTACGCCGCCTGCGTCATGGCATCGGGGCCGTCCGCGCGGTCGCCGTGGCCCTGGGGCTGCTGGCGGCGTGGCTGCAGCTGACCGGCCGGCTCGCGCCGCTGCTGGACAACCTGCCGACGCGCTGGTTCGTGGTCGGTCTGGTCGACGGCGTCAACGGTCGCTGGGCGCTGACCCTGCTGGTCGGCATGGTGATGCTCACGACGGCGACGGTCGTCGGTGCCGTACCGGCTCATTTGGCGGCCAAGCTGGCCGCGCGCGAGGAGAACGACGCCGAGTCGAGCCCGCACCCCGGTCGCCCGATGCCCCGCTCGGACCGGGCGATGCTGGTCCGGATCGATCGGGCCTCGGTGTGGCGTTCCGTCCCGGTCCGTCGCGGGCTGCTGGTGCTCTCGATCGGGCCAGGCGTGGTCGCGCTCGCCGGTGCGCTGACCTGGCCGCAGCTGATCCTCCTGCCCGGCCTGGTCGCCTCCGGCGGTGCCCTGCTCTTCGCCGTCAACGGATGGTGCCTCGACGGCCGTGGCGGTCTGTGGCGCGAGTCGCTGCCGATGCAGCCGGAGGTCGTCTTCGCGGCCCGGGCGTGGGTGTGCGCGGAATTCCTGGCGGTGGCCTCGCTGATCACCGTGGCGATCGGCTGCCTGCGTGCCGGGGTGCCGGACCTGCGGGAGCTGACAGCCGTGGTCGCCGCCTTCCTCGTGGTGCTGGTCCAGGTCGTCGCGGCGGCGATGCGTTGGTCGCAGGCGCGTCCCTATCCGGTCGACCTGCGCTCGGCGCGAGCCACCCCGGCCCCACCGCTGGCGATGATCGCCTACTCCAGCCGGCTGGCGGTGAGCACCACCATCACGTCCCTGATCTTCTCCGTGCTGGCCCGACTGGGCGCGCCGGAGGTGACGGTGCCGGTCGCCGTGGTGATGGGCATGTGGTCGTGGCTGCGCTTGCGGCGTACCGGCGAGGAGTGGCTGGACGCCCGGATCCGGGCCCGCGTCGTGACCGCCTTCTGACGTCGAGTAGTCACTTTTCGCGGCTCGAGAGGTCACTTTCCGCCACGCCTGTTGCGGACCATACCGAGTATGTGCATACTCAGTATCCACAGTTCGGAGGGTGAGAGATGTCGGTCAAGCACGCGCTGCTGGCGCTCCTGGAGCAGGCGCCGATGTACGGCTACCAGCTCCGGGCGGCGTTCGAGGAGCGCACCGCTGAGCTGTGGCCGCTCAACATCGGGCAGGTCTACACGACCCTCTCCCGACTCGAGCGGGACGGCCTCGTCGAGGGCGGGGACTCCAACGACGACGGCCAGCAGATCTACAAGCTCACCGACGCCGGCCGGGCCGAGGTGACCGAGTGGTTCGGCACGGCCGTCGCCCGCACCCAGCCGCCGCGCGACGAGCTCGCGATCAAGGTCGCGATGGCGATCTCCTCGCCGGGCCTGGACGTCGGTGCGGTGATCCAGCGCCAGCGCAGCGCCACGATGACGGCGCTGCAGGGCTACACGAAGGCGAAGCGCGCGACCACCGACCTCGCCTACGGCCTCGTCCTCGACTCGCTGATCTTCACCGCCGAGGCGGAGATCCGCTGGCTCGACCACTGCGAGGCCCGGCTGCGCCAGGGCGGCCCCCTATGACCTCCGAACCACTCGCCCCGCGCGAGGCCGACCGCCTCCGCCGCGCCGAGAGCCGCTGGCTCGAGCAGGCCCGCGAGCGCCTGCGCCGGCCGGCGCGCGCCACGCGCCCGAACCGACCTGAGACCACTTCCACCGAGGAGACCGACCGATGAACGCCCCTGTGCTCCGCCTCGACCGCGTCACCCGCGTCCACGGCGCCGGCGACCTCGCCGTACACGCGCTCAGCGACGTCTCCTTCGAGACCTTCGCCGGTGAGCTGGTCGCCGTGATGGGGCCGTCGGGCTCCGGCAAGTCGACCCTGCTCACCCTCGCCGGCGGCCTGGACGCGCCGACCGCCGGTCAGGTGTACGTCGAGGGCACGGACCTGACCGCAGCCGGCAACGCCGGCCGGGCGAAGCTGCGCCGCACGTCGATCGGCTACGTGTTCCAGGACTTCAACCTCATCCCGGCGCTGACGGCCGCGGAGAACGTCGGCCTGCCGCTCGAGCTCGACGGCGTACCGGCGAGGACAGCCCGGGCGGCGGCAGCAGCGGCGCTGGGGGAGCTCGGAGTGGCCGAACTGGCCGACCGGTTCCCCGACGAGATGTCGGGCGGCCAGCAGCAGCGCGTCGCCATCGCGCGAGCGGTGGTGGGGGACCGGCGGCTGATCCTGGCCGACGAGCCGACCGGCGCCCTCGACTCGGTGACCGGCGAGGACATCCTCCGGCTGCTGCGGGCACGCTGCGACGCCGGTGCGGCCGGCGTGCTGGTCACCCACGAGCCGCGGCACGCGGCCTGGGCCGACCGGGTCGTCTACTTGCGGGACGGCGCGGTCGTGGGCGAGACCGGCGAGTCTGGGGAGTCCGGCGAGCTGCGGGCGGTGCACGCATGAAGGCCTGGCTCGGGAGCTGGCGGCTGGCGCTGCGGCTGGCCCGTCGCGACCTGCTCAAGCACAAGGCCCGCGCGATCATCGCGCTCGTCATGGTGACGTTGCCAGTGCTCGGTGTCGTCGCCGCGGACGTGCTGATCCAGACCCAGCGGGTCTCCCCGACCGAGGGCATCAGCCGCCGCCTCGGCGCCGAGGCCGCGGCCAGGATCCAGATCGTCGATCGGCAGCACGCCGTGATCCAGGGCGCGGACCCCCAGAAGGCCTGGAGCCTAACTGACCGCAAGGTCGCGGCGCCGGCGACCGTGGGCGCGATCGAGCGGGTCGTCGGCCGACGCACGCTGATGCCGATCGAGACCGGCACGGACATCCTGGTGCGGACCGTGCACGGCCGCGAGCCGATGACGGCCGACCAAGTCGACGCGTCCGCAGCCCTGGCCCAGGGCCTCTACCGGCTCACCAGCGGGCACTGGCCGACGACGAAGGGCGAGGTGGTCGTCAACCAGGCGGTCCGCGACCGCGGTGTGGGGGACACCCTCGAGGTGGTCGGCCGGGACCGCGTGGAGACACCGCACGCCATCGTCGGGACCATCGTGGACGCCTCCCGCCGTAGCGACCCCGTCGTGGTGGGGCAGCCGGGGTCCTTCCCAGCGCTGGCCGACGACCTCGGCGACGCATCCGACCAGAGCTGGCTCGTCAGCGGGGCACCGATCACCTGGTCGCAGATCACTCAGCTCAACGATCTCGGCGTGCTCGTCACCGACCGGCAGGTCGCCAGTCATCCCGCTGACTATCCCAACCCGCTGGCCGGCGGTCACGGCCTCGGCGACGACACCGTGAACGTTGCCGTGCTGATCGTGGTGATGGCGCTGATCGAGGTGGTCCTGCTGGCCGGGCCGGCCTTCGCCGTCGGCGCTCGCAAGCAGCAGCGCTCGCTCGCGCTGATGGTCTCCGCCGGCGGTACGCCGGGGCAGTCGCGACGAGTCATCCTCGCCGGCGGACTCTTGCTCGGTCTCACCGCGGGCGTGGTCGGCGTAGTCGGCGGCATCGGTGCGGCCTGGGTGCTAGAGCCGCTGGTCCAGCGCTTCAGCCGGGACTGGTTCGGGCCGTTCCAGGTGGTGTGGCCGCACGTGTTGGCGGTTGCTGCGTTCGGCCTGGTGAGTGCGCTGATCGCCTGTGTCGTGCCGGCGTGGATCGCGTCGCGGCAGAACGTTGTCGCGGTGCTCGCCGGGCGTCGGGGCGATGCCAAGCCGATGCGTGCCTTCCCCGTGATCGGTCTGGCGCTCTTCGCGGTCGGGGTGTTGGTGGCCGTGAAGGGGGCGAGGGAGCCCGGTGACGGCTCGCTGACGATCGCGTGGTCGGCGGTGATCTGCGTGCTCGGCATGGTGCTCCTGGTCCCGGTCGTGGTCTCGTGGGTCGCGCGGGTTGCCCGTCGGCTCCCCTTGTCGGTGCGGTTCGCGGCGCGGGATGCCGTCCGCCACCGCACCCGCACCACTCCGGCGATCGCGGCCGTCGCCGCTACCGTCGCGGGCGTGGTCGCCCTCGGCATCTCCACCGCGAGCGATGAGAAGCAGAACCGGGAGACCTATCAGGCTCGGCTGGTGATGGGCGACGCCCTCGTCGAGCCGAGCTACGACTTCGTCGACTCCGACCCCGGCTACCGCGTGGACTGGAGCAAGATCGCGGCCACCGTGCGCCAGCACGTGCCAGGGGTGCGGATCACGTCGGTCGTGGGCGCTGAGCAGGAGTCCTCGGACGGCTCCTACCCGAGCGTCAGCTTCCAGGACCCGGCTGAGCACGGTGCCCGCGCCCAGATCCAGGCTGTCGACGTCTCCGCCGGGTTGGGGGACTCGGTCCTCGTCTCCGACGGCCAGCTGCCGCCGACGGCGAGCGCCGGGATCCGCCCGGGTGACCAGGTGCAGACTGCACTCGCCGCCGGACGGGCCGTCGTCTTCACCAACACGGCGTCACAGGCGCGGCTGTCGACGGTCAGGCTGCACGTCGACGCCACCGACGCGAAGGGTCGGGTGACGCCGGGCAAGACGCTCACCGTCCCGGCGCGCGTGGTCTTCCGCAGCGCTGACAGCACCGAGCCCCCGCCGGTGCAGGCGATCCTGCCGCGAACGATCGCCGACAGAGCCGGCCTGACCCCCGCCACCGTCGCGCTCGAGCTCGATCAGCCGCACCTCTCAGGCACCGCCGAACGCGATCTGTCCGCGGCGCTGGACGATCTCGCCACCCCGGCGGCCATCTACGTCGAGCGCGGCTACGTGACTGGCACCAACACGTTCATCCTGGAGCTGGTGCTCGCCGTGCTCGCAGCGGTCCTCATGCTCGGCGGCACCCTGACGGCGATGTTCCTCGCCCTCTCGGACTCCCGCCCCGACCTCGCCACGCTGGCGGCGGTGGGTGCTGCGCCGAGGACCCGGCGCAGCGTGGCTGCGGCGTACACGTTCGTGGTGGCGTTCGTCGGATCCGTGCTGGGGATGCTGGTCGGGTTCGTGCCGGGGCTGGCGATCACCCGGCCGTTGACCCGGATCGCTGCATCCGGCCGGACGGCGTACTTCCTCGACGTGCCGTGGCTGCTGATCACCGTGGTGGTCGTCGGGCTCCCGATCCTCACCGCAGTAGTCGTCGGCGCCTGTACGCGCTCGCGGCTGCCGATGGTGTCGCGGCTGAGCTAGGCCGGCGCGGTGTGACGGCCGTCGCACTTTGACAGCGCGGTTTAAGGATCGGTGGGGTCTGTTGCTCAGTTGGCGGCCTTAGACATAGTCCGTGATGCTCCCGGCACTGAACGCGCAGTCGTCCAGCGAGCGGACGCTGCTCGTGGTCGGCGTGGCCGGATCGGGTACGTCGATGGTGGCGACGGTGCTCGACCTCCTCGGCGTACCCGACGAGCGGATGTGGAGTGCGACGCTGCCGGACGCCTTCGACGACCTGGATCCCATGGACATGGGCTTCCGGAACCCGCATGTCCTGGTCGCCTTCCGGGACCCGGTCGCCATCGCCGAACGGAGCCATCGGTCGGGACAGGACGACTTCGTCGGTGCTCTGAAGGCCGTCGCCACCCGGGCGCGTCAGCTCGTCCGGTGGACGGCGCTGCTGCGCTGTCCGGTCCTGATGGTCTCGTACGAGAAGGCGATGCGCTCGCCGGAGAGGTTCGTGGACGCGGTGATCTCCTTCGCTGGGCTCAGTCCGACGCAGCAGCAGCGCCGCGAGGCCATCGCCTCGATCCGGCAGATCGAGGAGCGGCAGCCGTGATGCCGCCGGAGTACGGGTCGGACATCGAGCGTCTCCTCGGCTTCGTCAAGGCCCGGATCGAGGACCAGGCCCACGGCCACGATCCGCAGCGTGCCGCCTGGGCTGCCGGCTTCCTCCGCCAGGTCGAGGAGATGGAGGCGTTCTTGATCGCGGTCCCGCCGAGCATCTTCGAGGTCGAGCGGTTCCTGCTGCGGATCGCCCAACTGCATCGTCGTCACCCGGACTATCAGGCTCACTGGGACCTGCAGCAGCCGGCGGGCCCATCGGCAAGGTGACACGCTCCCGACGGCAGAAAAAGTCAGTCTTGACTGTTTGTTGCTGAGCGACGACAGTAGCGATGTGAGCGCAACCACATCCCGGGTCCCTCAGGAGGAGCGCACCCGTCTGATGCGGGGGCGGCTGCTGGAGGCGACCGTCGAGGTGCTGCAGGAGCGGGGCTTCGCGAACACCACCACCACGCTCGTCTCCGAGCGGGCGGGGGTGAGCAGGGGTGCGCAGCTGCATCACTTCCCGACCAAGAACGAGCTCGTCGTGGCCGCCGTGGCGCACGTGATGGAGGGCCGCGCCGAGGACCTGCGGGCGGCCGTCGCCGAGCTCCACGGCACCTCGACGCGCAAGGTCATCCGGATGCTGGGCGACTACTTCGCCTCGCCCGGCTTCAAGGCGGCGCTGGAGCTGTGGGTCGCGGCCCGGACCGACCGCGAGCTGCTCGCCGCGGTCGCTCCCCTCGAGCGGCACCTGGGTCGTGAGACCCACCGGCTGACCGTCGAGCTGCTCGGCGCCGACGAGTCCCGGCCCGGCGTACGCGAGCTGATCCAGGCCACCCTCGACCTCTGCCGTGGCCTCGG
>Ga0164242_10004542_pt1 | contig 15580 bp, 14 predicted proteins | sample OricomgcompostMG_FD_108783 | JGI IMG/M metagenome (GOLD analysis project Ga0164242, IMG submission 108783) | Miracle-Growth compost microbial communities from Emeryville, California, USA - Original compost - Miracle growth compost (MG) ... | reverse complement strand
GCAATTGGGCTTGGCAAATATCGCCTCCGATATGTCCTTGCCTACCTTGCGCTTGTCCACGTCCCACGCCGCCACCACCCGTATGTCACTCGGCCGATACCCACCCAAGTCATGGTGCATCAAGCCAACCGTGTCGTTCGCCCCCTCCCGATAATAAGCCAGCCCCTGGACCAGCGAACTGCAGCAATTGCCAATGCCCACTATCGCGACGTTGATCGAATTCATTGTTCTGTTTCTTTCATGGCTAAAACTATCGTGAGGAAAGACTAGGCACCGGCCTGCAAGCCGGCGGTGTCGGGAAAGCCGAGCACGAGCCGACGCTCGATTCTGCGATGCCAGGTGATTGTCATCACTGCGACGAGCGTCAGCACGACGATTTCGAACCACCAGAACAGCGCCGGATCTCGGACGAGGCAAGCAAGGACAATGGCGAAAAGACGGACATTGGCGCTGAGCAGGCTCATCGCCTTCATTGGTTGGGCGGCAGCGTGACCGTATTCGCGGCCGGCCGTTATTGGGTCGGGCGCTGCCCGCATTGCTTCGTCGAACCGTGCGGCAATTCGGTCGATGCTGCCGGCAATGGCATCGTAGCCGCGCACGATCGCGCTACCGAGATCGGGATGGGCGATCGGCGCCGCGTCGCCGCGAACGCGCCGATGGAAGCGCGCCCGCTCGCCTTCATAGAGGCTCGACTGCACGACGTGGGCCGCGCCGGCGGTGATCGCCAGAAGCCACGCATATTCGGTGCCGATCGAGGTGGCGAGCAGCACATAGATCAGGATGAAGACACCATGATCGCACACGCCGTCCATCACCCGCCCAATCGCGCTCGCGGTGCCGGTTGCGCGTGCAATCATGCCATCGAGGCCGTCGCAGATCAGCCACAGCACGCCAAGCAACAGCCCGGCCAGCGCCATGCCCGGCGCTTGCCAACGCGCAAAGGCAATCGCCGCGCCGGTGCCGACGACAAACCCGATCACCGAAACCATGTTTGCCGAGACGCCCCGCCGCAATGCCACCGGCAGCAGTGCGCGTGCCGCCGGGTGGACGAGCCACAAATTGGTTGGATCCTCTATTCGGCGGTCTCGGGACCCGTCTGCCGCCACCCCGTTAGTCAAGGAATTGTCATTATCCGCCGCCGCAGGGCGACGCAAGCGAGTGCGCGGGCCCCTGCGGCGTTAGTCGAACAGCTCGCCTTGCGATCCTTTCGGGCGACGGAACAGGTCACAGCGCAAGTCAATTCGCTCGCCTTTGAAATCTGCACGGCGGCATGCGATTTCGAAGCGACGGCGCAGCAGGTCCGCCCATGGACCTTGCCCGCGCATCCGAGTGAAGAAATTGGGATCGTTGTCCCTGCCGCCGCGAATCGACTGGATCGTTGCCATCACCTTGCCTGCGCGATCTGGAAAATGCGCCTCGAGCCATGCGCGGAACAGCGGCGCAACTTCGAACGGCAAACGCACCGGCAGGAAGAAGGCGCCGCGCGCGCCAGACTCCGCAGCACGCTCGACGATATGCTCGATTTCATGATCAGTAATCGCGGGCACTACCGGTGCAATCGAGACATAGGCCGGCACCCCGGCATCGGCGAGTCGCCTGACGGCGGTCAGGCGACGTTCGGGTGCCGGCGCGCGCGGCTCGAGCGTCATCGCAATCCGCGGTTCGAGCGACGTAACCGAAATCGCCACGGCGACCAGATGCTTCCCCGCCATCTGCGTTAGTAGATCCAGGTCTCGCACTACGCGATCGGATTTCGTGGTTATCGTCAGCGGGTGATTCGCCTCGGCCAACAGCTCGATGCAGGAGCGCGTAATCCGCCAATGGGCTTCGATCGGCTGATAGGGGTCGGTATTGGTGCCGAACGCGATCGGCCGCACGACATATCCTGGCTTGGCGATTTCATCGCGCAGCAGCCGCGGTGCATCGGGTTTGGCAAATAGCCGGCTTTCAAAATCGAGTCCCGGCGACAGATCGTGATATGCGTGTGTTGGGCGGGCAAAGCAGTAGATGCAACCATGTTCGCAGCCGCGATAAGGATTGATCGACCGATCGAAACCGATGTCGGGCGAGCGATTATATGATATAATCGTGCGCGGTTGTTCGACGGTCACACTCGTTCGGAGCGGGGGCGCGCCTCCATCCAATTTTTCACGCCAGTCGAGCCAATCGCCGTCGGCCTCCGCCTGAGGCAGATTGAAGCGCGCACTCTTGTTATTGAGCGTTGCGCCGCGGACTGGTCGAGGACGAACGGCCATTGACCAAGTCTACGCATTCAATTAGAACATATCAAGAACATTAATGGAGACGATCATGGCCGCTCGCCTCAATTATCTGGAATTGCCGGTTACCGACACGACGCGGGCCAAGGCGTTCTATGCTGCCGCCTTCGGCTGGACGTTCGCCGATTTTGGGCCAACCTATGCCGCAACGACCAGCGGCGACACCGATGTCGGCTTTCAGGCTGATGGAGCGGACAAGACTACAGCGGCGTTGCCAGTGATCGAAGTCGAAGACCTCGAAGCAGCAGAAGAGGCAGTGTGGACCGCCGGTGGTACGATTACACGGCCGGTCTTTCCGTTTCCCGGCGGCCGGCGATTCCACTTCCGTGACCTGGATGGTCACGAACTGGCGGCGGTACAGACCGAGAAGTAATGGCAAGTGCAGCGGCCGGACGGCAATGCTAGAAGAGCGAGTAATTACGCGGTAGGGTGGGACGTTGCTCAAAAAGGCGACACCGGAGCGGTTGAGTGCGTTTTCGGACGGCGTGTTCGCCGTCCTGATCACCGTTCTCGTGCTTGAACTGCGGCCGCCAGCACAGCCCAGTTTCCATGCATTGCTGGCACTGTGGCCGACGCTGCTCAGCTATGGCGTCAGTTATCTTTTCATAGCGATTGTTTGGGTCAACCATCACTATCTGATGCGTTATGCCGAGGAAGCCTCGGTGCGGCTGCTCTGGTTCAATTTCGCACACCTGTTTTCGATGTCGCTAATCCCGCTTTCCACCGCCTGGATGGCCACCAGCAGGCTGGCGGCGCAGCCGGTTGCCTTCTACGCCGCCGTGTTCTTCCTCGTGAACGTCACCTATGTCGCGCTGATTTGGGAGTTGGTCGAGAGTGAGGGCGGCATCGCACCGCTTCGGCGGGCGCTTCGTCGCCGGTCGATCATCACCTTGTGCCTGTTCGCCGCTGCCGCCGTGATCGCGCTCGCCTACCCGGTCATCGGTTTGACGATCTGTATTGGATGCCTGATCCTTTACCTGAAACCCGATCCATCCACTCTGCCGAGCGAGGCGCCTTCACCTCTCTCTTAGGCGCGGCATCAGTTCGACGAAGTTGCAGGGCTTGTGACGGCTGTCGAGTTGGCTGGCGAGGATACCATCCCAGCCGTCTTTCACGGCGCCGGTCGAGCCGGGCAGCGAGAAGATATAGGTGCCGCGCGCTACGCACGCACAAGCGCGCGACTGAATCGTCGAGGTGCCGATCTTCTGCCAGCTCAGCCAGCGGAACAGCTCGCCAAAGCCCGGAATCATCTTGTCGGCGACGCGCTCGATCGCCTCCGGCATTACATCGCGTCCCGTCACGCCGGTACCGCCGGTGGTGATGATACAGTCGACCGCCCCGTCGTCGATCCAGGCGTGGAGCAGGGCGACGACCGCCTGCGCGTCGTCCTTGAGGATCGCGCGGTCGGCAAGATCGTGGCCCGCCGCGGTCAGCCGCTCGACAAGGGTATCGCCCGACGTGTCTTCGGCAGGCCCGCGCGTATCCGAAACGGTAAGCACCGCAATGCGCACCGGCCGGAACGGTGCGGTTTCGTCAATCGGCACTGGCGAGCGCGCGGCCATTGGCGGTGATCCGCACAGCGGCGGGACCGGGCAGGCCGGGGAAACGAGGCCACAAATCCTGCGCTAGCGCGGCGCGGCTCGGAGACTTTTTGCCTTCCTCGCCCTCATACATCCAGTAATTGCGCAACACCGAGACCACGTAGCCGCGCGTTTCCCAATAGGGGATCGATTCGATGTAAAGCAGCGGATCGGCATTATCCCGCGTGTCGGCGTTCCACTGCGCCACCGGCACGGGCCCCGCGTTATAGGCCGCGATTACCTTGGGCAGCAGCCCGCCGGTTGCCGGCTGGTCGCGCAATTGCTCGAGATAGGATTGCCCGATCTCGATATTGGTCGACGGACGGGTCAGCGCCGCACGATCATAGGTCTGGTCGGTCTGGCCACGCGCGCGAGCGATGTCGATCGCGGCGGCCGGGCGAATCTGCATCAGGCCATAGGCACCGGCCGGGCTCACCACATCACGTCGGAACCGTGATTCCTGCAGTGCATGGGCGAACACCAGCGCCTTGTCGACGCGCCAGCCGCCATCAGGAGTCCAGTTCGGCGCCGGGTAGCGCGCCATCATCGACGGCTCCGCACCCACCGGGCCGTTATGCGCCAACCACAGTTCGGCCTCGGGCAGATCGAGAGATCCGGCCAGGCTGACCAGCGCATGGTAATCGGCAGGATCGCCGATCTGTGCCTGGTGGCGAATCACCTCGTCCGCCAGTTCGTCCTCGCCGATTTCGACCAAAGCCGCGGCGACCCGCACGTTGGGTCTCTTGTCGAGCGAGGCCCAGGCCTCGGTCACATTTTCGGCGAGGCGGGGCGGCTCAGCAGCGGTAATGCCGAGCGCTTGGCGCGCAAGCAGGCCATAAAATGTTTCCTTGTACTGCGCCGCACTGGTCAGCTCGCCCTGAATGAGGTCGGGGCGATCACACATCAGATTGGCACGGCTCGCCCAATAGAGGCCGGCGGCGCGCAGGTCGACATCGGTGGCCCGACTGACAACTGTCTCAAATGCAGTCGCCGCCGCCTTGCAGTCATGCTGACGCCAGGCGGAAAGGCCGATCGTCCAATTGGCCTGGACCGCCCAGTCGCCGTAAGAATTAGCGCTTTTCGCTGCGAGCCGTTGCGCGTTGATATCATCGCCCGCGAGGTAATAGATCCAGGCAACGCGCGCTTGCCATTCGGTTAGCGCATCGCCTTCTAGCCCTTGTGTCGAGTCGAGCAGCGCCTCCGCTCCTGCGCCATCATCGTTCTTGATGAACGTGCGCATCGCCACCTGGAGCTGCGCGGCAATCGCATCGCTGGCATCAATTTTGACGTGCCGCCGCGTCGGCGCACCAGGAATCCAATTAAGATCGTGCACTTCGGGCAGGGTCGGGAGCTGATCGTCGGTCGCACCACGCGATTTGGCCAGCCGTGCAAGTTGGTCCGCCTCGGGGAGTTCGGGGGCCTGGTTCAGGACGGCAATCAATGAATCGCGATCAACCCGCGGAGAACCTTTGGCGGTGTAGAGTTCCGCACGAGCGATGGCGTGGAGCGGCCCAGGCTTCATCGCGTCGAGTTCTATTGCGGCGTCACTCCAATCGCCGGCATGGATGCTCGCGAACACTTGCCGGTAGGCGGTGCGCTGCGCGGCATCGAGCTGCGGCGGGATGCCTTGACGGACGGGCGTGGTGGCGCTCTCGGGAAGCTTGACGCTCACCGAAACGGGCTCGGCAGCCATCGCCGTCGTCGATACCGACACCAAAGCCGCGACCAGCAGCCATGCCACCTTCATTGATTGATTCCCCCGATCACCATCAGCAGGTCTTTCCACGCTTCGGCCTTATAGGCAGGCCGCTCCAGCAGGAGTCGCGGATGGAAGCTTGCCACTACCCCGCTTTCTCCGCCGGCATGGTTAAGCACATGCAAAGTTTGACGCGCACCGGCCGCGTTGGCCCCGAGCACGGCACGACTTGCCGCATTGCCGAGCAAAAGCAGCCTTTTCGGAAGGACGAGGGCTATCTGGTGGAGAACGATCTCCGCCAGGCGATCGTGTGCCTCCGCAGCGATTTGCCCCGAAACCGGCCGGGCCACGGCAAGCGAGGCGAGATAGATCGATTGCCGGTCGCGTCCCACCGCCGCAAGCATTCGGTCGAGCAAGCGGCCAGCCTCGCCGCTCACCAACTGGCCGGTCGAGGCATCCTCGCGCTCGGGCATATCGACCAGCACCATCAGGCCCGACCCTGCGGCACCCTGCGGCGCGATTGACGTACTCCATCCGCTGTCGGGCGCGGCTTCCCCGATACGCCATGCTTCGAATTCGCGCAGGTTGGCAGGCATCGCAGCCGGCTGCGCTGTGGGCGGCCGCGCCGAACTGGGTGCGAGGGCAGGTGCCTCCGCCGCCCTGAACCAGTCGCGAGGTGCCTCGTCGACGAGCGTCTCGACGCCAGCCTCGCGCCACCAATCGAGCGCGCTCGCCGCCGCCTTTTGCCAATCGAGATGCTGATCCGCCCCCATAACCGGTCCATAGAGTCACCGGTTGACGAGGCGGTCAATTCACGTGCACCCGTGATTGGACAAACCGTGGCCGGCGCGCGACGAGCGTGGCTCACGGGCAGGGGAGATGACAATGAGCGAACGCGAGTCGACGCTGTATGACGTGGTGATCGTCGGCGCCGGGCCGGCTGGGCTCGCCGCGGCAATCCGGTTGAAGCAGCTTGCGGCAGAAACCGAGCGTGAACTTTCGGTCTGCATTCTCGAAAAAGGATCGGAGGTCGGCGCGCACATCCTGTCGGGCGCGGTAATTGATCCTCGTGCGCTCGACGAGTTGCTGCCCCAATGGCGGGAACAGGGCTGCCCACTCGCTGCAACGCTGGTCACCGAAAATCATCACTGGACGTTGGGCCGCACTGGCAAGCGCGCAACGCCGCACTTCCTGCTGCCGCCGTTCATGCGCAATCACGGTACCTATACCGGCAGCCTAGGCAATCTGTGCCGCTGGCTCGCCGAGCAGGCAGAGAGAGAGGGCGTCGAGATCTTTCCCGGCTTTGCCGCGGCGGAAATCCTGTTCAAAGGTGACAAGGAGGTCGTCCGCGGCGTTGCCACCGGCGACATGGGCGTTGCTCGCGATGGCAGCCACAAGCCCGACTACCAACCGGGACTCGAACTCCATGCCAAATATACGCTGTTTGCCGAGGGCGCGCGGGGGCACCTGACAAAGGAGCTTATCCGCATCTTTGGGTTGCGTGCCGACTGCCAGCCGCAAATCTACGGTATCGGCGTCAAGGAACTGTGGGACGTCGATCCAGCCAAGCACGTTCCCGGCCGTGTCATTCATACGCAGGGCTGGCCGCTCAACGAGACGCAGGGCTCGAATGGCGGCGGCTTTCTCTATCATCAGGCCGGCGGGCAAGTGGCGCTCGGCTTCGTGACTTGGCTCAGCTACACCAACCCATATCTTTCACCGTATCACGAGATGCAGCGCTGGAAGACTCACCCGGCGATTCGCGAAGTGCTGGAAGGTGGCAAGCGCGTTTCCTATGGCGCGCGGGCGATTAGCGACGGCGGTTGGCAATCTGTGCCCAGGCTGGTGTTTCCCGGCGGAGCGCTGATCGGCGACTGCGCCGGCTTCCTCAATGTGCCGCGGATCAAGGGCACGCATACCTCGATGAAATCGGGCATGATGGCCGCCGAGGCAGCTTTTGAGGCGATCGCCGGCGGCCGCGAGCACGACTTGCTCGCCGCTTATCCCGAAGCCTATCGCGCGAGCTGGGTCGAGAAGGAGCTGCGCAAAGTCCGAAATGTCGCACCACTGGTCAAGAAATATGGCGACGGGCTGGGCTCTTGGCTCGCCGGGGTCACCATGTGGCTTGAGCATTTTGGCATCCGGATGCCGTTCACGATGAAACATCATCCCGATCACGAGAGCCTATGGCGCAAGGACTTGGTACCTAGGATCGCCTATCCCAAGCCCGACGGCGTAATCACCTTTGACCGGCTTTCCTCCGTGTTCCTGTCCAACACCAATCACGAAGAGGACCAGCCCTGTCACCTAACGCTGAAGGACCCAAATATTCCGATCGACTACGATCTGCCGATGTACGACGAGCCGGCGCAGCGTTATTGTCCCGCCGGCGTTTACGAGGTCGTGGGCGATGAGACGGGCGAGCCGAAATTCGTGATCAACGCGCAGAACTGCGTCCACTGCAAAACGTGCGACATTAAGGACCCGACCCAGAACATCAACTGGGTGGTCCCGGAAGGTGGTGGAGGGCCAAATTACCCGAACATGTAAGCGTAAAGCGTTGACCGGCGCGTTGATGCTGGCTCTCGCTTCCCCGGCGTGGGCCGCGGCGCGCCCCGATGACCTCGCGGCGTATCTCAAGGCGCGCGCAGCCGAGGCCGATGGGCATGTTACCAGCGCTGTCACCGATTATGCGGTCGCGATGCACGCTGATCCCGGCAATCAGGACATCGCAATCCGCGCCTATCGAGCTGCCCTTGACGCGGGCGACTATTCGCTCGCCGACCGCGCGCTCGCCTCGTTGCAGCAGGCCGGCGTTGCGCCGCCGGACAGCGCAGTCCTTTCGCTGGCCGATGCCATTCATGCCGGCGACAACCGGGCCGCATCGGCGGCGATCGATCGGCTGGAGGGCTCGCCGCTGGCGTTCTTGATGCCGGTGCTCAAGTCATGGCAGGCCTATCAAGATGGCGACAAGAACCCGGTTGCGGTGCTGGAGGAGAAAGACAGCGCTTCAATAGGCCGTCGCTACCAGGCCGAAAATCGTGCGTTGCTGCTGATCGCCACCGGCAAAACTGACGACGGCGTTGCCGCCGCGCGCGCGCTGCTCGGCCCGGACCAAGCGAGCTTTGATTTTCGCGTTGCGGCCGCGCAGCTCCTCGCGGGGCAGGGCAAACCGGATCTCGCACAATCGCTGCTTGGCGGCGACGACCCGGTGCTAAGCGCTCTGCGATCGACGCTCGGCGACGGCGTCAAGCCCAGCCTCGCGTTTGGCGCTTCCCGGCTATTCGACCGCCTTGCGTCCGACCTCGGCCACGGCGAGCCAAGCCCGCTGACGATCGTGCTGACGCGCAGCGCGCTGCGCATCGACTCGCATGATGATCGCGCGCGTCTGATGCTTGCCCAGGCGCTCGAGCAAGAAGACGCAACCGACCTCGCGCTCGCGGCACTTGACGGAATCGACATGAACGGCCCGTTCGCGGAGATTGCCCGCAGCGCGCGCGTTGCCGTTTTGTCCGATGCCGGCCGCGATGATCAGGCACTTGCGGCTGCGCAGGCACTCAATGCGGCGCCGACCGCCACGCCCGAGGACGCGCAGCGGCTGGGCGATGCCTATGTCGCGCTGGATCGCTATGCGGAAGCAGCCACCGCTTACAACCAGGCGATCACCCGCGCCGGCACGGATGCGGATTGGTCGATGTTTCTGCAGAAAGGCGGTGCGCTCGAACAGGCGGGCAATTGGCCTGAGGCACGCCTGTCGCTGCGGAAGGCGGTCGAGATGGCGCCCGAAGAGCCGCTGGCGCTCAACTATTTGGGCTATGCCGAGATCGAACATGGCGAGGACCTCGCCACCGCGCAGAAGATGCTGGAGAAAGCCAGCGCGCTCAAGCCTGGCGATCCGGCAATCACCGACTCGCTTGGCTGGGCATATTTCAAACTTGGAAGTCCAGCCAAAGCGCTGCCGCTGTTCGAGCGAGCGGTGCAGGGCCAGCCCGCCGACGTGACCATCAACGAGCATCTCGGCGATGCCTATTGGAAAACCGGCCGATATTATGAAGCGCGCTACGCCTGGCGTGCTGCATCGGTGAACGCCGAGGGCAAGGACAAGGATCGGTTGTTGGCCAAAATCGAGAACGGCCTCGGCGCCGGTCCCGTCGAAAACTGACGTGGGGATCATCACCGAGGCCGCACCGGCCAAGATCAACCTTGCGCTCCACGTCCGCCGCCGACGCACCGACGGCTATCACGACATCGAGACGCTGTTCGCTTTCCTCATCGAGGGCGACGTGCTGATCGTCGAAGTCGCCGAACACGATAGCTTTGCCATCACCGGTCCGTTCGGGGCCACGTTGTCCGGCGAGAGCACCAACCTCGTCACCAAGGCTCGGGATGCCTTTATCGCTGCCTTCGGTCCGATCGTACCATTGGCGATCACACTCGACAAACGCTTGCCGATCGCCTCGGGGATAGGCGGCGGCTCGGCCGATGCCGCGGCGATGCTGCGCGTGCTCGCCCGGCATCGAAGCGTCGCCCTCGACGATCCGGCACTGCTGGCGTGCGCAAAAGGGTTGGGCGCCGACGTGCCGGCCTGCCTTATCGGGCGCACCGCCTTCGGAACCGGAACGGGTATCGACCTTATACCGCTTGATGACCTGACCGGCACACCGGTACTCCTCGTCAATCCGGGCGTGGCTGTTTCCACCGCCGAAGTATTTCGCGCATGGGATGGCGTCGACCGGGGCGCGCTTGGAGCGAACGATCCGTTCGCCAGGGAAGGGCGCAACGACCTCGAACCGGCCGCTCGCTCGATCGCGCCGGAGATTGATGACGCGCTCCGGGCGCTCGCCGAGGCACCTGGCGTAACGTTGTCGCGCATGTCGGGCTCCGGCGCGACCTGTTTCGCGCTGTTTGAATCCGAGAGAGCACGGTCGGCGGCCGCGCGAGCGATCCGCGCCCATCAGCCGGACTGGTGGCTCCTCGAATCGGTCCTCGCATGACAATCATCGTGCATCAGCCTGATATCGTTCCCGGTATCGGCGATATTTTGCTGCTATGCGATCATGCCTCAAACCGGGTACCTGAAGGGATCGAGCTCGGCGTCACGCCAGAGCAGCTCAAGCTCCACATCGCGCTTGATGTTGGTGCCGAGCCGCTCACCCGGGCTCTCGCAGAGAGCCTCCGCGCCCCGGCGATCCTCGCGACGGTCTCGCGACTGGTAATCGATCTACATCGCGAGCCGGAACATCCCGGCCTGATTCCCGCAGTCAGCGATGGCCACGTCATTCCAGGCAATTCTAAAACCGACGCCGTCGTGCGGATCGAACGCTTCCACAAACCTTATCACGAGGCGCTCGCGCGCTTGGTCGATCGAACTGAGCCGAGGCTACTCGCCGCGATCCACAGTTTCACCAAAAGGCTGGAGACAGCGCCAGTCGACCGCCCCTGGGAGGTCGGTATCCTCTACAATCAGGATGATCGTGCGGCACGCATCGCCATCGATCTGCTCGCCGCGGAAGGTCTCGTCGTCGGCGACAATCAGCCCTATTCGGGCAAACTCCTCAACGCGACGCTCAACCGCCACGGCGAAGGTCGGGGTATTCCTTACCTAGCCATCGAGGTGCGCAACGATCTCATCGCCGACGCTGCCGGCGTCGCGCGCTGGACCGAAATTCTTGCTCGCGTGATCCGCGAGACGCGCAACAGGGTTGCGTAAAGCGGCAGAAACGGGAAATAGCCTGTCGCCATGAACAACCGTTTCGACAAATCCCGTCTGCCCAGCCGTCACGTCTCCGTCGGTCCCGAGCGCGCCCCGCATCGCAGTTATTACTATGCGATGGGAATTCCGGAGGAGGACATCGCCAAGCCTTTCGTCGCGTTAGCCAGCGCCGGTAACGATTCGGCACCGTGCAACATCACCCTCGATGCCCAGGCCGATGCCGCGCGCGCCGGTGTGATCGCCGGCGGAGGGATGCCGCGTCGATTCAACACCATCACCGTCACCGACGGAATCGCGATGGGCCATCAGGGGATGAAGTCGAGCCTGGTCAGCCGCGAGGTCATCGCTGACTCGGTTGAGCTGTCGGTACGGGGGCACTGCTATGACGCGCTGGTCGGATTCGCCGGCTGCGACAAGTCGTTGCCAGGCATGATGATGGCCATGCTACGACTCAACATCCCGTCGATCTTTGTTTATGGCGGCTCGATTTTGCCTGGCCATTTCAATGGGAAAGACGTGACCGTTGTTGACGTGTTCGAAGCCGTTGGCCAGCACGCCGCCGGGACCTGTCCTTTGCAAGAGCTGATCGCGCTCGAAAAAGTTGCCTGCCCCGGCGCCGGCGCTTGCGGCGGACAATATACTGCCAACACGATGGCCTGTGTCGGCGAGGCCATCGGCCTGTCATTGCCCAATTCGAACATGATGCCGGCGCCTTATCCCGATCGCGCGGCCCTCGCCATCGCGGCGGGCGAGCAGGTAATGGAACTGGTCGCCCGCAATATCCGGCCGCGCGACATCTGCACGCGCGCCGCATTCGAAAACGCCGCACGTGTCGTCGCCGCGACTGGCGGGTCGACCAACGCCGGCCTGCATCTCCCTGCGATGGCTCATGAAGCGGGGATCGATTTCGACCTGTTTGACGTCGCGGAGATCTTCAAATCAACGCCTTACATCGCAGACCTCAAACCGGGCGGTAAATATGTCGCCAAAGACATGTACGAGGCCGGTGGCGTTTACATGCTGATGAAGACGATGCTGGAGGGCGGCTTCCTTGACGGCAATTGCCTCACCGTCACCGGCAAAACCTTGGGCGAGAATATCGACGAGGTGACGTGGAACCCAGACCAGAAGGTGATTTACGATGTGAAGACGCCGCTTTCACCGACGGGTGGCGTCGTCGGCCTCAAGGGCACTCTGGCGCCTAATGGCGCGATCGTGAAGGTCGCCGGGATGAAGCGCCTGCAGTTCGACGGGCCCGCGCGCGTGTTCGATTGCGAGGAGGATGCCTTCGCGGCGGTCGAACGGCGCGAGGTTGCCGAGGGCTCGGTCATCATCATCCGATATGAAGGGCCAAAAGGCGGCCCCGGGATGCGCGAGATGCTGTCTACCACCGCGGCGCTATACGGTCAGGGGATGGGCGAGAAGGTTGCACTCATCACCGACGGCCGCTTTTCGGGCGGCACGCGTGGATTCTGCATCGGTCATGTCGGTCCGGAGGCTGCCGAGGGCGGCCCGATTGCGCTGGTCGAGGATGGAGACATCATCCGCATCGATGCTGAAGCGCGAACGATCGACCTCGACGTAAGGGACGACGTGCTCGCCCAGCGCAAGGCGCAATGGCAGGCACGGCAGACCGATTACGGGGCAGGCGCGCTGTGGCGCTATGCGCAGAATGTCGGTCCTGCCTATAAGGGCGCGGTCACCCACCCGGGAGCCCGAGCCGAACGTCATGTCTACGCGGATATCTGAACGGGTCTATTGCTTACGCAAGGGAGCGACGGCGCGAAGAACACGCCCCCAGGTAGACGCGCCAGCGGTGTATTTGGGTCCAACCGACGTCCCGGGCGGCTTACCTCGGCAATCGGCCCGCGTTTTCATTTCGCGCGACGCCCCCTTTGCAAGAACTCTCTTGCTGCCGCCGTTTTTGATGCTCGCCGCCTGTGGTGGCACTAGTAAGAGCCAGAACACCGAAACCGCCTCGGGCGACGACGGTCGGATCGCCTGCGCACTACAAGGGAAACCCGGCTTCAGCCCCGCCTGCACGGTCGATCGCATCGAAGGCGCCGTGGGGCTGACGCTTGTCGTCCACAACCCCGACGGCGGCTTCCATCGTCTCCGCGTCACCACTGATGGCCGCGGCGTGATCGCCGCTGATGGCGCCGAAAAAGCTCGGGTGACCATCGCCGGTGCCGATGAAATCGAGGTCGCGATCGGCAACGACCGTTATCGTCTGCCAGCAACCATCAAGGGGGCGGCATCGTGACGCCAATTGCCGGCAGACCTGTTGTTACGGCATCGGAAATGCGCGCCGCCGAAGAGCGAGCAATCGCCGCAGGCACCAGTGTCGAAATGCTGATGGACCGCGCCGGGAAGGGCATCGCAACCGCGGTTCACCGCCTCGCTCCGGGGGCGCCGATCCTGGTGCTGTGCGGTCCTGGCAACAATGGCGGCGACGGCTATGTTGCCGCAGCGGCGCTGGCGGCAGCCGGTCACGAGGTTCGCGTCGCCGCGTCCGCCGAGCCATCAACCAGTGCGGCAAGGAACGCCCGCGCCGGCTGGACGGGGTCGGTAGAGCCGCTCGAAAATGCCAAGCCTGCGCCTGTCCTTCTCGATGCACTGTTCGGCACCGGCCTGTCTCGCGCCCTCGATGTCCGGGTCTCGTCTCGCCTCTGCGAGCTTGCCCCTGCCGCGCGACTGGCGATCGCCGTCGACCTGCCCAGCGGCGTTGCTACCGACGACGGCAAGCTGCTGAGTCCGGCGCCCGAATTTGACCTGACGCTGACGTTCGGAGCGGTGAAGCCTGCGCATCTCCTGCAACCTGCCGCGTACCATTGCGGCGCTGTGCGGCTGATCGACATTGGCATCGATGCCGAGAGTGACGCGCGGGTGCTCGATAAGCCCAGCATCCCGGCGCCAGGCCCCGAATCACACAAATACAATCGCGGCATGGTCGTGGTGGTAGGTGGTGCGATGCAAGGCGCCGCGCTGCTCGCTTCGACGGCGGCGATGCGAGGCGGCGCAGGCTATGTGTTGCTGCTCGACGGCGGGGAGGGCGGTCCTCACGCCCTCGTTCATCGCACCTTCGCGGACCAGCCACTCGACGATGAGCGGATCGGCGCGCTTGTCATTGGACCGGGCCTCGGCCGCACCGATCGGGCCCGCGATCGGCTTGCCGCCGCCGTTGCCAGTGATCGGCCGCTGATCATCGACGGCGACGCGCTCCACTTGCTCAAGAACCAACTCGACCAACTTCCCCGCCGCCAGGCATCGACGATCTTGACGCCGCACCAGGGCGAGTTCGTTGCCCTGTTCGGCAACATGGATGGCAGCAAGCTCGATCGTGCGCGTGCAGCAGCACGGCGAGCAGGCGCCATCGTCGTCTACAAGGGCTCCGACACGGTAATTGCCGCGCCCGACGGCCGCGCACTGCTGGCAACCGATGCCAATGATTGGTTGTCGACGGCCGGCACCGGCGACGTGCTCGCCGGTGCCATCGGGGCAATGCAAGCCGCTCGGCTCGAACCGCTCGAAGCGGCGGGAGCCGGCGCCTGGCTCCATGGCGAGGCGGCGCGGCGGCTCGGTGCTTCGTTCATCGCAGACGACTTGGCGAACGCGTTGGGCACTGTACGAGCGGCGCTATGACGCAAGACACCGAAATCATCCGCGTTGCCGCGCGCGGCGAGGGCATGACAGCGGGCGGCCGGTATGCCCCGCTCGCCGCGCCGGGCGATACCTTGCTGCCGTCCGGCGAAGTGATCGCCGGCCCGCATCATCAAAAACCGCCTTGCCGTCACTTTCCGCGCTGCGGCGGTTGCCAGCTTCAGCATCTCGATGATGCCGCTTATGCCGGCTTCGTAACCGATCGCATCGCCACCGCTCTCGGTGCGCAGGGAATTGAGACCGATATTCGCTCGCCCATCCTCTCGCCGCCCAACAGCCGCCGCCGTGCAACGTTGCACGCGGAGCGACGGGGACGACAGGTGCACCTCGGCTTTGCCGAGCAGAACAGCCATGTGCTCGTCGACGTGCAGGAATGCTGGATTCTTGCGCCCGAACTGTTCGGATTGCTCCAGCCGTTGCGCGGTCTATTGTCGGTAATGCTCAGCGGCAACCGACGCGCGGGCGTGACGCTGACTCGCGTTGATCAAGGCATCGACGTGCTCATCGAAGGCGTCGAAGCGACTGGCCTCACCGCCGCCGAGGGGATCACTGCTTTTGCCGAGCGGCACAAGCTTGCTCGATTGTCGCTCGATGGCGGCTTCGGTGCCGAAACGCGATGGGAGCCAGAGCCGGTAACAATCAGGCTCGGCGG
>Ga0164242_10004541_pt1 | contig 15585 bp, 12 predicted proteins | sample OricomgcompostMG_FD_108783 | JGI IMG/M metagenome (GOLD analysis project Ga0164242, IMG submission 108783) | Miracle-Growth compost microbial communities from Emeryville, California, USA - Original compost - Miracle growth compost (MG) ... | reverse complement strand
TCTCCGGCGTCATCTCGCCCAGCGTGTCGCTGAGCCAGGCGCTCACTTTCATGCAGGACGCGCTGCAGCAGGTGGCCCCGTCCGGCTACGCGGTGGACTACGCCGGCCAGTCGCGCCAGTTCATGCAGGAGTCCGGCGGATTCCTGTTCACGCTGCTGTTCGCGATCGTCATCGTGTTCCTCGCGCTGTCGGCGCAGTTCGAGAGCTTCCGCGACCCGCTGGTGATCCTGGTGGCGGTGCCGATGGCGACCTTCGGCGCGCTGCTGTTCATCAACCTCGGGCTGTCCTCGCTCAACATCTACACCCAGGTCGGCCTGGTCACGCTGGTCGGCCTGATCAGCAAGCACGGCATCCTGATGGTGGAGTTCGCCAACCAGTTGCAGCGCGAGCATGGCTACAGCAAGCGCGATGCAATCGAGGAAGCCGCCGCGGTGCGTCTGCGGCCAATCCTGATGACCACGCTGGCGATGGTGCTGGGCGTGGTGCCGCTGGTGTTCGCCGGTGGTGCGGGCGCGGCGGGCCGCCACGACATGGGCCTGGTGATCTTCACCGGCTTGTCGATCGGCACCCTCTTCACGCTGTTCGTGGTGCCGGCCGTGTACCTGGTGCTGGGCGAGACCCACAAGGCCGAACGTGCGGAGCTCGATGACACAGACGATGACATCGAGTCGTTGCCGCCGCCGGAACCGCAACCGCACTGAACAGTTCGAGAGACGTGATCGACGGGGCAGCGGAAGCTGCCCCGTTTCCGTTCGGGCGGCGGCATCGCACCCGTCGTCGGCCCACGCCGGTCGGTGCTATCGTTCGGGCTGCACGCCACATGCGCGACCATCGGAGACGGCGGCCTGCGCGGTTGTCAGGGGTCTCCCATGTCCGAAGCCACCGCTACCGTCTTCAACCAGAATGTCGTCGCGCAGCGGCCGGGCGCCCGCACCCGCAGCGAGTCGCCGGTGCAGCACGTCGTGGTGGTCGGCGGCGGCACCGCGGGCTGGATGACCGCGCTGCTGTTGGCCAACTCCGCGTACGGTGCGCGGCTCAAGGTGACAGTGCTGGAATCACCCCAGGTCGGCGTGATCGGGGTGGGCGAGGGCTCCACGCCCTGGCTGCGCGGCTTCTTCGAAAGCCTCGGCATCGAGGAAGCCGAATGGATGCCCGAATGCCACGCCACCTACAAGGCCGGCATCAGCTTCGACGGCTGGTCCACGCGGCCCGGCCACGAAAGCTACTTCCATTCGTTCGCGTCGATGCTCGACAACATGACGATGGCGCCGTTCATCGACAACGTGCACGCGCGGCTCGATCGCGCCGACGTGTACGCGCACCCGGACAGGTTTTTCATTTCCGCGCGGCTGGCGCGCGATTGCAAGGCGCCGCGACCGCAGGAAAGCTTTCCGTTCGACGTGTGGTACGGCTTCCATTTCGATTCGGTGCTGCTGGGCCGGTTCCTGCAGAAGAAGGCGATGGAGCGCGGCGTGCGGCACGTCGCCGGGCATGTCACCGATGTGCGTCTGGACGAAACGGGCGACATCGCCTCCTTGAGCCTGCAGGATGGTTCGACGCTGGCCGGCGACTTCTATGTGGATTGCACGGGCTTCGCTTCACTGCTGATCGGAAAAGCGCTGGGCACGCCGTTCGTGTCGTTCAGGGACAACCTGTTCAACGACGCTGCGGTCGCCATCCAGGCACCGCACGACGGCGCGATCATGCCGAAGACGATTTCCACCGCATTGCGCCACGGGTGGGCCTGGAAGATTCCGCTGACGACGCGCTATGGCTACGGGTACGTCTACAGCTCGGATTTTTGCACACCTGAAAATGCCGAAAAGGAATTGCGTGAACATCTCGGGCTGCTGGAGAGTGACGTTCCGGCGCGGCATTTGAAGTTCCGTCCCGGCCGCGTGGCACAGCCGTGGAACCGCAATTGCGTGGCCAACGGGTTGGCGCAGAGTTTCATCGAACCGCTGGAGGCCACCACGCTGCTGTTCGTGCAGCGCACCGCGGAGATGCTGGTCGCGGCCCTGGAAAAAGGCGATCTCGGCGAGGCGACGCGGAAGGAATTCAACGATGCACTCAATGGCCGGGTCGAGGGCACGCGCGATTACATCGTCACCCATTTCAAGACCAACACCCGCACCGATACCGACTACTGGCGCGCCAACGCGGCCAACACCCACCTGTCCGCGCCGCTGCAGCAACTGCTGCGCACCTGGCTGGCGAGCAAACCCATCACCGGCGGCATCGCCAAGGGCACGTTCGGACGCGGCTACCCCATCATGTCGTGGTACAGCATGCTCGCGGGCGTGGGCTTGTTTCCGGATCGCCGCGAAATGCGCGCGCCCACGCCGCACGAAGCGCGCTACAGCATGGCCGAGATCGACACCCTGCTCGATCGCAGCGCGATGAACTTTCCCGATCACCGCGAATTCCTGCGCGCGATCCCGCCCAAGCCGAAGCCGTCGTCGCTGCAGGTGTACTTCTGGTAGGCGCGAAATTGGTCCGCGCGGCGCGGACCATCGGTGTTATCGTGCGCATCTTCCCTCTGTGCGCCGAGGCTTCTTCGATGCGAACGATCCTGCGTTGCCTGATCCTGACCGTTTTGCTGACGCTGGCGAGCCTGCCCGTTTTCGCGAACGAGGCGTTGCCGGCCGACCTGGCCGCGAAGATCGACAAGATCGCGAATGACGCATTGGCGAAATCCGGCGTGCCCAGTGCCTCGATCGCGGTGGTGCGCGACGGCAAGCTTGCTTACGCGAAAGCCTACGGCAATGCGCGGCTCGATCCGAAAACGCCGGCGACCCCGGCGATGCGCTACAGCATCGGCTCGATCAGCAAGGAGTTCACCGCGGCGGCGATCCTGATGCTGCAACAGCAAGGCAAACTGAGCCTCGACGACAAGATCGCGAAGTTCTTCCCGGACCTCACCGACGCCGACCACATCACGATCCGGCAGATCCTGTCGCACACGTCCGGCTATCAGGATTACTGGCCGCAGGATTACCTGATGCCGCCGATGAAGCTGGCGACCACGCCGGCCCAGATCATGGACGGCTGGGCGAAGAAGCCACTGGATTTCGCGCCCGGCTCGCAGTGGCAGTACAGCAATACCGGTTACGTGATCGCGGGCGCGATCGTGCAGAAGCTCACCGGGCAGATCCCGTTCGACTTCCTGCAACAGCACGTGTTCCCGCGGCTCGGCATCACCGATGCCTACAACACCAACCTGCACGCGTTGCCCGACAGGGACGCGCGCGGCTACTCGCGCTTTGCGCTGGGCCCGCTGCGCCCTTCGCCCAAGGAAGGCGTGAACTGGATGTTCGGCGCGGGCGAACTGGCGATGACCGCCAGTGATCTGGCGAAATGGGACATCGCGATGATCGACCAGACGCTGCTGCAACCGGCCTCGTGGCGCGCGATGCAGACCGACGTGCTGCTGAACAATGGGCTCGGATCCGGCTACGGCCTCGGCGTGTTCGTGGGCAAGATGGACGGCCGCCGGATGATTTCGCACGACGGCGAGGTGATGGGTTTCACGGCGGGCAACACCATCTTCCCCGATGACCGGGTCGCGGTGGTGGTGCTGACCAACCAGGACGCGGTCGGCACCTTCGGCGCGATCGCGAAGGATGTGGCCAAGGCATTGTTCGAGGTCCACGACCCCGCGGCCACGAAAGCCCTGGAACAGGCCAAGGCAATCTTCGCCGGCCTGCAGCACGGCAAAATCGATCGCGCGCTCTTCACCGCCGACGCCAACAGTTATTTCAGCGACACCGCGGTGCACGATTACCAGGCCAGCCTTGCGCCGCTAGGCAAACCGCAATCGTTCACCATTCGCGCGTCGCGCAAGCGTGGCGGCATGCAGATGCGCGGCTACAGCGTGACTTTCCCGAAGACCAAGCTCTCGATTACCACGTACGTGCAGCCGGATGGCAAGCTGGAGCAGTACATCGTGGCGCCGTCGAATTAGTGCGATCGTCCGTGATCGCGGCGACAGGGAAGTCGTCGCTGCCGCGTGGCGCGCAGGTCGGTCGTTCGGCGCCAGAACGGCCATCCATGGCCCGACTTTCCACAACAGCCACTCCGGGTGGCCCGACCCATGACTGCTTCAAGGATTCCCCTCGGCCGCGATACTGAATACCCGACCAGGGTCGATGCTTCGGTGCTGTTTCCGGTCGCGCGCGCCGCGGCACGCGGGTCGCTCGGCATCGACGCCGCCGCGCTGCCGTTCGCGGGCGGGGATATCTGGAACGCATGGGAGCTGTCATGGCTGGATGCACGCGGCAAGCCTTGCGTCGCGGTCGCCGAGCTGCGGGTGCCGTGCGATTCGCCCAGCATCGTGGAATCGAAATCGCTGAAGTTGTATCTCAACGGCTATGCGATGACGCGCTTCGACGATGCCCTCACGGTACGGGAACGGATCACGCGCGACGTTTCCGCGTGCGTGGGTGCGGACATCGAAGCCGCGCTGCTGGAACCCGCGCAATTCGATCGCCTGCAGGTGGCGGACTTCGCCGGTGAAACGCTGGACGACCAGGTCCTCGACATCACCGACTACTCGAAACCGCGCCCGGCGCACCTGCGCGTCCAACGCCATGCACGCGTGATCGAGGAAGCGCTGGTCAGCCACGCATTCCGCTCGCGCTGCCCGGTCACCGGCCAGCCCGACTGGGCCAGCGTGCAGGTACGTTATCGCGGCACGCCGATGGAGCGGGCAGGCTTGCTGCGCTACCTGGTGTCGTTCCGCGAGCACCCGGATTTCCACGAAGCCTGTGTCGAACGCATGTTCGTCGACATCCAGCGGCAATGCGCGCCGCTGGAACTGCTGGTGTACGCGCGCTTCCTGCGCCGGGGCGGCATCGACATCAATCCGTGGCGCGCCACGCCGGGCTTCGCGGCGACGCCGGCGAACCAGCGCAGCACGCGCCAGTAAAGGACCCGTTCCACGCGCGTGCGGGTTCGCACACACCGCATTGTGGACGCGCGACCCCGCGGAGTATCCTCGGTAGCCACCACGCGCGAGAAAGGCAAACTGTCATGCAACACGCATTCGATTACCTGATCGTCGGCGCGGGCATGGCCGGCGAAGCCGCGGCACAGGCACTGCGCGAAGCCGACGCCGGCGCCGGCATCGGCGTGCTGGGCGCGGAATCGCACCCGCCTTACGACCGCCCGCCGTTGACCAAGGCGCTGTGGAAGGATGGAAAGGAATCGGACATCTGGCGCCCGATCGAGAAGGCGCGTGCGCACGTGCAACTTTCACGGCACGCCGTGAAGATCGAGCGCGACGCGCACCTCGTGCACGACGACGCGGGTGACGCCTGGCGGTACCGGAAGTTGCTGATCGCCACTGGCGGCACGCCGCGCAGGCTGCCGTCGGGCGGCGAGGATTTCATCTACTACCGCACGTTCGACGATTACCAGCGTTTGCGAAAGGCGGCGCGGCCCGGTGCCCGGATCGCGGTGGTCGGTGGCGGGTTCATCGGCAGCGAAATAGCGGCAGCGATGGCGATGAACGGATGCAAGGTGACGATGCTGTTTCCCGATGATGCGATCGGCGCGCGGGTCTACCCCGAATCACTCGCGGAAGCCGTCACCGCCTATTACCGCGAAAAGGGCGTGGACGTGCGCGCAGGCGTGAAGGTCAAGGGGGGTGCGCGCGACGGCCAGGACGGGGTGGTGGAGTTGTCGGATGGCGAAACGTTGCGTGCCGATGCGGTGGTCGCGGGCCTCGGCATCGTCCCGAACACGCGCCTCGCGGAGGACGCCGGACTCGATGTCGAGAACGGCATCGTGGTGAACGACCACCTGCAAACCTCCGACCCTGACATCTACGCCGCGGGCGACGTCGCTTCGTTTCCCGCGCCTGCGTTGGGCCACCGCATGCGCGTCGAACATGAAAACGCCGCGATCAGCATGGGCACGCGCGCGGGCAAGTGCATGGCTGGGCAGGACGCGCCGTACGACGAACTGCCGTTCTTCTATTCGGATCTCTTCGACCTCGGCTACGAGGCGGTCGGCGTGCTCGATTCGCGCCTGGAAACCGTCGAGCAGTGGGTGACGCCGTTTCGCGAAGGCGTGGTGTATTACCTGGATGCCGGTCGCGTCCGCGGCGTGCTGCTGTGGAACACCTGGGGCCAGGTGGATGCCGCGCGCGAGCTGATCGCGTTGCCCGGGCCCTTCGACGCCGAGAACGTGCGCGGGCGATTGCCTTCGCAGGTTTGACGCCCGCCATCCTTCGATGGCCAAGGACACATGGACGTGCCATGCCGCGCCAACCGCCCGAACCCTTCATTCCCCTTGCCAAGCCTGTTTCCGGAATCCCGGGTGGAAGCATTGCGGGACTGAGGCGCAAGGCACGCGAATGCCGCGCTTGCCCGTTGTGGAAGCCCGCCACGCAGACGGTCTTCGGCGAGGGCCCGCCCGATGCGGAAATCATGCTGATCGGCGAGCAGCCGGGCCTGCACGAAGACCGGGAGGGCGAACCGTTCGTGGGGCCCGCCGGACAAATGCTCGATCGTGCATTGGCGGAGGCCGGTCTCGCCCGTGGCACGTTGTTCCTGACCAATACGGTCAAGCACTTCAAATACGAGCAACGCGGCACCGCCAAATTGCACAAGCGCGCCAACGCGGCAGAGCAGGCGGCGTGCCGGATGTGGCTGGCCGCGGAACTGGCGCGGGTGCGCCCGAAGATCGTGGTCGCGCTGGGGGCGATGGCGGCGCAGACGTTGTTCGGCAATGCGTTCCGCCTGACCCGCGCGCGCGGCGAATGGCGTGGGCTGGGTGGGCACGCGGTCGGCATGGCCACCTGGCACCCTTCAGCGATCCTGCGCGGACGCGATCGCAAGGATGCAATGTACCGGCAACTGGTCGCGGATCTGCGCTCCGTTGCGGAACGTTCTCAGTGAAAGTCGCGCGAGCGCGTATCCAGCCGTCCCAGCAATGCCGTCCAGTCGTGCAGGCGTTCCGCGATCAGGTGCTGCACGCCGTGCCGGCTTTCCAGCTTGCCTTCCACCGCGAGCAGGCGTGACTCCAGCATTTCGCGGCGCTGGCGTTGCGCGAGATCGTTCCAGACCACCACGTTGGTCATGCCGTCCTCGTCTTCCAGCGTCATGAAGATCACGCCGCTGGCGGTCTGCGGACGCTGGCGCAGGGTCACGAGTCCCGCGGTGCGCACCTGCGCGCCGTTGCCGCAGCGCTTCAGTTCGGTCGAGCGCCGGCAGCGCCTGCGCGTGAGCAGCGCGCGCAGGAACGACAACGGGTGCGGGCCGAGCGTGGTGCCCGTCAACGCGTAATCGGCGTGCACGTCTTCCGCGCGCGTCGGCAACGGCAACATGACTGCGGCTTCGGCGACGGCCGGTGCATCGGCAAACAAGGGCCTCGGTGACTCCACGCCGGCGATGCTCCAGCGTGCGCGGTGCCGGTGACCGGCCAATCCGCGCAGCGCACCGGCGTCGGCCAGCAGCGCGCGTTGCCGTGCATCCAGGCCGGCGCGCCGGCACAGGTCGACCACGTCGTCGAACGGTTGCCGCGTGCGCTCGGCGGCAATGCGGTCCGCGGCGTCTTCCGGAAAGCCGCGGATCATGCGCAGGCCCATGCGGATCGCGGGTTGCGCCGTGCCCTGCGGCGTTTCCAGCACGCAATCCCACACGCTGTGGCGCGCGTCGACCGGCAGCACGCGGATGCCGTGCCGGCGCGCGTCCTGCAGCAACTGGTCGGGCGAATAAAAACCCATTGGTGCGGAATTGATCAGCCCGCACGCGAACGCCGCCGGCTCGTGGTATTTCAGCCAGCAACTCGTCCAGGTGATCAGCGCGAAACTCGCGGCGTGCGATTCGGGGAAGCCGTAGCTGCCGAAGCCCTTGATCTGTTCGAACAGGTGATCGGCGAAGGCCTGCGAATAGCCATTGGCGAGCATGCCGCGCGCGAGCCGTTCGCGATGCGGTTCCAGCCCGCCGTGGCGTTTCCACGCCGCCATCGAACGACGCAATTCGTCGGCTTCGCCGGGTGAGTAGCCGGCCGCGACGATCGCGATCTGCATTACCTGTTCCTGGAACAGCGGCACGCCCAGCGTGCGCTCCAGCACTTTCTGCAACGCGGGCGACGGATAATCGATCGGCTCCTCGCCGCGCCGCCGCCGCAAGTACGGATGCACCATGTCGCCCTGGATCGGACCGGGCCGCACGATCGCCACCTCGATCACGAGGTCGTAGAAGCATTTCGGCTGCAGGCGCGGCAGCATCGCCATCTGCGCGCGCGATTCGATCTGGAACACGCCGATGGTGTCGGCGCGGCCGACCATCTCGTACACCGCGGGATCTTTTTTCGGAATGTCGGCCAGCGTCATGTCGCGCCGGCCGGAAGCACGCAGCAGGTCGAAGGTCTTGCGGATCGCGGTCAGCATGCCGAGCGCGAGGCAATCGACCTTCAGCAGGCCCAGCACGTCGAGATCGTCCTTGTCCCACTGGATCACGGTGCGGCCTTCCATCGCCGCGTTCTCCACCGGCACCAGCGTGCTCAGGGGATGTTCGGACATCACGAAGCCGCCGGGATGCTGCGACAGATGCCGCGGCATGCCGATCAACTGCGCGGTCAACGTGAGCACGCGACGCAGCAGCGGCGCATCCGGATCGAAGCCGCGTTCGCGCAGCACTTCGTCCAGCCCCTGCGTGCCGCCCCAGTGGTCCATGCAGCGCGCCAGCCGATCGACCATGTCGGGCGGCAGCCCCAGCGCCTTGGCCACGTCGCGCATCGCCCCGCGGCCGCGGTAGGTGCTGGCCACCGCGGTGAGCGCCGCGCGCTCGCGCCCGTAGCGCCGGAACACGTACTGGATCACTTCCTCGCGGCGCTCGTGCTCGAAATCGATGTCGATGTCGGGCGGTTCGTTGCGTTCGCGCGACACGAAGCGTTCGAACAGCACGTTCATGCGCGCGGGATCGATCTCGGTGACGCCGAGCGCGTAACAGACCGCGGAATTGGCGGCGGAACCGCGGCCCTGGCACAGGATGCCCTCGCTGCGTGCGAAGCGCACCAGGTCGTGCACGGTCAGGAAATAGGATTCGTATTGCTTCTCGGAGATCAGCGCCAGCTCGTGTTCGATCAGCGTACGCGCCTTGGCCGGCACGCCATCCGGCCAGCGCCTGCGCGCGCCGGCTTCGGTGAGCTCGCGCAGCCAGCTTGCGGCGGTATGGCCTTGCGGCACCAGTTCGTGCGGGTATTCGTAGTTGAGTTCTTCCAGCGAAAAGGTGCAGCGCGCCGCGATGCGGACGGTTTCCTCCATAAGGTCAGCGGGATAGATCGCAGCCAAGGCGCGGCGCGTGCGCAGGTGGCGCTCGCCGTTGGGGAACAGTTTGAAACCGGCCGTGTCCACCGTGGTCTTGTGGCGGATCGCGGTCAGCGTGTCCTGCAGCGCGCGCCGGCCGCGCACGTGCATGTGCACGTCGCCGGAGGCGACCAGCGGCATGCCGAGTTCCATGCCGATGGTGCGAAGCTGCGCGAGCCGTGCGGCATCGTCGGGCCCTCGATGCAATTCCACCGCAAGCCATGCGCGGTCCGGAAACATGCACCTGGTCCATGCGCCTTCCACTGCATCGGGCGAGGCGGTGGGGAGCCACAGCGCCAGCAAGCCTTCATTCGATCCATCTTCGAAGTCTTCACGCAGCAGCCGGTACGAACCTTTCTCCGCGCGCCGCCGCGCCAGCGTCAACAACCGGCAAAGCCGGGTGTAACCCTGTGCGTCTTCCGCCAGCAGCACCAGTTTGGGCCCGTCGACAAGCTGTACTTCGCTGCCCACGATCAGGCGCAGACCGGTTTTGCGTGAAGCCTCCAGCGCCCGCACGATCCCCGCCAGGGAAGCCTCGTCGGTGATCGCGAGCGCGGTGTATTTCAATTTGGCCGCGCGCTCGAACAATTCGTGCGCGACCGACGCGCCGCGCTGGAAGCTGAAGGCCGAAAGACAATGCAACTCGGCGTAACCCGGCAAGCCGTCATCCCGGCCATGGGTTGGCCGGGATCCAGCCACAGGGATGTGAAAAACATTCACGCAAACCATCCCTGCAGCATGAAAGGCCCGCCTTCGCCCGCGGGACGGAAGGCCCACGCACACTGGTGCGACGAGGTTTCGACGACGTAGTAGTCGCGGCGCATGTCCGCACCGTCCCACCAGCCGCTTTCGATGCGTTCGGGGCCGGCGATGATGCGTTCCACGCGCTCGCGCAAGGGAACGGGTCGCGTCAGCAGCCAGGCGGGGCGTGGCGGCAGCAGCGGCGCGGCGCTTGCGCCGCCGGAGCCCCGGGTGCCGTGCGGAACATCGGCACCGGCAGGGGTACGCCAGGCGCGTTCCGGCCGGTGGTCCGGGTGCAACGCCAGGCCGTGCACGGCCTGTTCGCCCAGCCGCGCACGCAGGCGTTCGCGCAGGGCTTCCCACGTGACGGCCTGCTGGGGACGCGTGTCGAAAAGATCGCGGCGCGCCGGCGTGAACGGCGGCAGTTCGTCGGAGACCAGGCGCAGGCCGCATACAGGCTCGCGCAGGCGCGTGCGCTCCAGCCGCGCGCGTGCGATCGCGAACAGCAGTTCCGGATCACGCTCCGGCGCCAGCAGGCCGATGCGGATGTCGGTGGGCGCGCCGCGTTCGTGTTCGAAGGCCAGCGTGAAGCGCTGCGCCCCGCCGTCGCGTCCGGCGACGAAGGCCGAGAAGTCGCGCAGCAGGCGGCGCAGCGGAAACAGCAGCGATTCGTGCGAGGCGGTGTTGAACGGCAATTCGAAGCGCTGGTCGAACACGTCCGGCGGCTGGTGGAAATCGAGCACGGCTGCTGCTGCACCGCGCAGGCGATCGAGGTGCAACAGCGCCTGTGCGCCGATGCGCTTGCCGAGTTCCGCGCGTGGCAACACGAACAGTTGCCGCAGCCGGCGCAATCCCATTCGCTGCAGACTTTCCACGCAAGACCCGTCGAGTCCGCTGCGCGCGACCGGCAGCGTGCCCAATGCATCCAGCAGGTGCGCCGCGTCTTCGATCGCGCAGCCGTCGCGTGCGCGTGCCAGCACCATCGCCGCGTGCGGATGGGGGGCCGCGGCGATGCGGTGTTCGAAGCCGAGCGCGGCAAGGTCGCTGCGCAGTTCCGCCTGCAATGCCGGCCAGCCACCGAACAGGCGGAAACTCGCGCGCACCTCCAGCAACAGGGTTTGCGGAAACGTCCGGCACACCTGCGAGCTGTAGCGGTACGCCCACGCGGCCAGGAAATCGTGGCAGCGCTCGGCCGCGGCCGGGTCGTGTTCGACGGCGTTCACGCGTGGATACAGCGCGCGCGCAGCGGTCAGCGATTGTCCGATGTGCAGGCCGTGGTGCTGCGCTGCGGCGTTGGCGGCGCATAGACGCGCACGTGAACCGACGCCTTCGAACAACACCAGCGGCGAGGCACGATCGGCACGACGGCGCAGCACATCATCGAGTGCCAATTGCGGAAAGGAAATGCAGGCCCACTGCATGGCGGCGTTCCGTCAAGCCGCAAGCGACGCAAAGGCGACCGCCTGCGCCGGCGGATTGCCGCCCCGGCATTTCAGGATGCGCAGCCGCGACGGACCGGTTTCGATGCCGATACGGACCGCCGCCATCGAAGCCTGGGTTGCAACCTGCGAAGGGCGCAGCAGGAAACCGATCGTCTGTCCGGTTTCGGCGGCCAGCTGCAGGCGCCGCAGCGTCGCCGTGTCGGCCTGCCCCGGCCAGCACAGCACCGCCGCGCACGCGGCCGAGCGCAGGCATTGTTCGGCCGCCCACATCGCATCGTGTTCGCCGGCCTGCACGACCTGCAGGAACCGCAAATCCACCCCGGCCGCGATCCACGCGGCGGGAAACGGCAGGTACGGCGGTGCGACCAGCACGACCGGGCGTCCTTCGCGGCCGAGCGTCGCCAGCGCCGGCCGCAGCAGTCGCAGTTCGCCCACGCCGTCGGCGGGAAACAGGATTTCGCTCAGGGCTGCGTGCGGCCAGCCGCCGCCGGGCAGCACGCGATCCAGCGCATCGAAACCGGTCGGCAATGCGTCGCGACGCGGCGCCGTGCCATGGCCGCGCCACAGGCGGCCGTTCTCGATGAGGGGTTGCAGGATGGCGCTCATGTCAGCCCGCGCGGATCACGCCCACGTACAGGCCCTCGATCGCGAACGGCGTGCGTCGCGGATCCACCTCGATGGGTGCGTAATCCGGGTTCGCGGGTTCCAGCCACAGCTTCGAGGCCAGCACGCGCAGGCGCTTGACGGTGACCTCGTCCTCGATGCGCGCCACCACGACCTGGCCGTTGCGCGCTTCGCGCGTGCGATGCACCGCGGCGAGGTCGCCATCGAGGATGCCGGCATCGCGCATCGAATCGCCCCTGACGCGCAGCAGGTAATCCGCGCGCGGCTTGAACAGCGCCGGATCGACGGTGACGTGGCGCTCCACGTGCTCGATGGCCAGGATCGGCGCGCCGGCGGCCACGCGACCGACCAGCGGCAGCCCGGCGCTGCGCCCGCGCACCGGAGGGTTCAGCAGCCGGATGCCGCGGTTGCGGCCCGGCAGCAGTTCGATGCAACCCTTCGCCTGCAGCGCCTGCAGGTGCTTGTATGCCGCACGTGGCTGGTTGAAACCGAACGCTGCCGCGATTTCGGCCAGCGTCGGCGGCAGCCCCTCACCAATACGCCGGGTGATGAACTCCAGGATCTCGCGTTGGCGGTCGGTGAGGGGTATCATGGCAGGTACAAGTATATGTACCCTTTTGACGAGATGCCAGATGCCCGCCACTGCCCGCAGTTCCCCCGCGCCCGATCCGTTCCAGGCCGGACTTTTCCAGCCCGAATCGGGGATTTTCGTCCCGATCGCCGATGCCACCGGCCGCATTGCCTACACGCCGGGCTGGATCGCGCCCGCGCTCGCCGCGCAATGGTTCCGGCAACTGCACGACGGCATCGCCTGGCACAGCCAGCGCCGCATGATGTACGAGCGCATGCTCACCGTGCCACGGCTCACCGCGCATTTCCGGTTGGACGATCCCGCCTTGCCGCCGCCGCTGGGCGAGGCCGCCTTGCGTGCACGCGCCAGCGTCGGCGCGCCCTTCACCACGGTGGGTTTGAATTTCTACCGGGACCGGCGCGACAGCGTCGCGCCGCACAACGATCATCTCGATGAAATCGTGCGCGGTCAGCCCATCGCGCTGTTGTCCCTCGGCGCCACCCGCCTCATGACCATTCGCGCGAAGCGTGCGCCGCGGCGCGTGCTGCACCTGCAACTGGAATCCGGCAGCCTGCTGCTGATGGATTACGCCACCCAGCTGCACTACGACCACGCCATTCCCAAGCAGCGTGCGCCCGTCGGCCCGCGCATCAGCGTGGCGTTTCGCTGTTCGGTGCGTGCTTGAAGCGCCAACCTGGTCAGCGCGAGGAAACGTACTTCTCGCGACGAATGTGCTTGATCGGCATCCCGAGTTCCTTCAGGTGGGTGAAGGTGGCGTCGATCATGTCGGGGTTGCCGCAAAGATAGGCGATGTCGTGCTCGGGGTCGGGCTGGAGTTCCGGCAGCGCGTCCTGCACGTGGCCGCGGCGGTCGTGCGGACGCGGCGCGGCGCGCGCGGCGCGCGAAAGACAGGCGCGGAAGGTGAATTCCGGGTGCTTGTTCGCGAACGCTTCGAATTCCTCGCCGTACAGGAGTTCCTGTTCGTTGCGTGCGCCGTAGAGCAGGGCGACGCGCGTGCCGCGCTCGGCGATCAGCTTTTCGATCTGCGGCAGCATCGCGCGGTAGGGCGTGATGCCGGTGCCGGTCGCGATCAGGACATAGCGCTGGTTGGCGTCGTCGTCCATCAGGCAGAAGCGGCCGTAGGGACCGCTGGCCTCGACGGTGCCGCCGTGTTCGAGGTTGCCGAGCAGTTTGGTCGCGGCGCCGCCGTCGACGTACGACACCGCCAGTTCGAGCTGGTCGACCGTGTCGCCGTGCGCCGGCGTGCCCACCGAGTAGCTGCGCTTGGTGGGTTTGCCGTCGTCATAGCTGAAATGGATCTGGATGAACTGGCCGGGCGTGAACTTGAACGGCGCGCCATCGGCGCGCTGGAAGGCGAGGTGGCGCACGCCGGGCGCCAGCATGTGGCTGTCGGCAAGCTTGAGTTGGAAGCGTTCGATCATCGTTCGTACAATGCGGCGAAGCCGCCGCCAGCGTAAGGGTTGCGATGCGCCGCGGCCATGCCGCTCGGCATGGGGCTGCGCAGACGAAACTTCTATAATAGGGGATGGCTGCCGATTCCGCTTTGCCCAATCCTTCCCCTTCCATGCCCACCCTCGATGCTTCCCGCGCCGTTCCGGCACTGGAAGTCGAAAACCTGCGCAAGACCTATTCCAGCGGCGTCCAGGCGCTCAAGGGCGTTTCATTGAAGGTGGCCCAGGGCGATTTTTTCGCGTTACTGGGGCCGAACGGTGCGGGCAAATCCACCCTGATCGGCATCCTGTCTTCCCTGGTCAATCCCACCAGCGGCGACGCGCGCGTGTTCGGGCTGTCCATCCATGCCGATCGTGGCGGGGTGATGCGTCAGATCGGGCTGGTGCCACAGGAAATCAACTTCAACCAGTTCGAGACGCCGTTCGACATCTGCGTGAATGTCGCCGGTTTCTACGGGATCCCGCGCGCGATCGCCAAGCCGCGCGCGGAAAAATACCTGAAGGAACTCCGCATCTGGGACAAGGCCTTCCAGCCCACGCGGATGATGTCGGGCGGCATGAAGCGGCGGCTGATGATCGCGCGCGCGATGATGAACGAGCCGCGCCTGCTGATCCTGGACGAACCCACCGCGGGCGTGGACATCGAAATCCGCCGTTCGATGTGGCACTTCATCACCGGCATCAACCGCGCCGGCACCACGGTGATCCTGACCACCCATTACCTCGAAGAGGCCGAGCAGCTCTGCCGCAACATCGCAATCATCGACCATGGCGAGATCGTGGAGGACACCTCGATGCGGCGGCTGCTGTCGAAGCTGGATGTGCAGTCGTTCGTGCTTGACGTCACCGGTTTCGACGGGGTCACGTTGCCGCAGCTCGACGGCGTGAAACTCGTGCGCCTCGACGACCAGACCCTGGAAGCGGAGATGCCCAGCACGCATGACCTCAACGCGCTGTTCGCTGCGTTGACGGCCCACGGCATCACCGTGACGTCGATGCGCAACAAGACCAACCGGCTGGAGGAATTGTTCGTGCGGCTGGTCGAACGCAATGGCAACGGAGCGGCGGCATGAACGATCTCGCGCGGCCACGCCTCACCGACGCGCCGACTTACGCAGCTCCCGTGCGCGCGCGCGCGAACCTCGTGGCACTCGGCACCATCACCCGCCGCGAGGTGCACCGGATGCTGCGCATCTGGACCCAGACGCTGGTGCCGCCCGCGATCACCATGACGCTGTACTTCGTGATCTTCGGCAAGGTGATCGGCAGCCGGGTCGGACCGATGCACGGTTTCAGCTACATGCAGTACATCGTGCCGGGCCTGGTGATGATGAGCGTCATCAACAACGCCTACGGCAACATCACATCGAGTTTCTTCGGCTCCAAGTTCGGCCGCTACGTCGAGGAACTGCTGGCCTC
>Ga0164242_10004540_pt1 | contig 15585 bp, 14 predicted proteins | sample OricomgcompostMG_FD_108783 | JGI IMG/M metagenome (GOLD analysis project Ga0164242, IMG submission 108783) | Miracle-Growth compost microbial communities from Emeryville, California, USA - Original compost - Miracle growth compost (MG) ... | reverse complement strand
GACCTGATCCCGGCCAAGGACCGTCGCGCGGCCTTCTCCGCGGGCGGCGCGCCGGAGGAGAAGCGTCCCTGATCATGCCCAGCTCGCTCATGGCCCGTTCGATCCGGCGCCGCCGCCACGCCCTCGCCGTACTCGCGCTGGCTCTGCTCACCCCGCTCGTCGCCGCGTGCGGGCTGAGCGGCACGAACGACGGCGGTTACATCGTCGGCAACAGCCAGGTCGAGGCAGTGCCGGTCGGCAAGCGCACCGACCCGATCGAGCTGACCGGTACGACGCTGGATGGCAAGCAGTTCGACCTCGCCTCGACCCGCGGCAAGGTGACGGTGATCAACACCTGGTGGTCCGGCTGCGGGCCGTGCAACACCGAGATGCCGATGCTGCAGCAGGCCTCGAAGGAGCTGGGCACGAGCACCGACTTCGTCGGCATCAACATCCGCGACAACTCCGCCGACGACGGACTCGCGTTCCAGCGCGCCCACGGCGTCACCTATCCGTCGATCTACTCGCCGGACGGCAAGGCGGTGCTCGCCTTCCCGTCCGCCTATGCGCCACGCTCGGTGCCGGCGACCGCCATCCTCGACACCAAGGGCCGGGTGGCAGCGATCATCCGCGGCGAGATCCCCTCGAAGCTGACCCTCACCGAGACCGTGCAGTGCGTCGCCGATCCCAGCGGCCAGGGATGTGCCGACTTTGAGTAGCTGGTTCTCCTCGACGGCCGGGTCCGGATCGCTGGTCCTGGCAATCCCGGTGGCAGTGCTCGCCGGCCTGGCCTCGTTCCTCTCGCCGTGCGTGCTGCCGATGCTGCCCGGCTACCTCTCCTATGCGACCGGTCTCTCCGGGTCCGAGCTCGCCGCCGGTGAGGTGCGCCGCAGCCGGATGCTGCTCGGCTCGGTGCTGTTCGTGCTGGGCTTCTCGGTTGTCTTCGTGGCCCTCGGCGTGGCCACCGGCAGCATCGGGTTCTGGTACATCGAGCACAAGACCGCCGTGAACCGCGGCCTCGGCGTCTTCACCATCGTGATGGGCCTGGCCTTCATCGGCGCGGTGCCGTGGCTCCAGCGCGACATGCGCGTGCACAAGGTGCCGGCGGTCGGTCTGGTCGCCGCGCCGCTGCTCGGCTTCCTCTTCGGACTCGGCTGGAGCCCGTGCGTCGGCCCCACGCTGAGCGTGATCGACACGCTGGCTGCCACGTCGGGAACGGCGGCTCGTGGCGGCCTGCTGCTGGCGTTCTACTCGCTCGGCCTGGGCCTGCCGTTCATCGTCTTCGCGGTGCTGTGGCGCCGGGCCCTCGGTGCCTTGAAGTTCCTGCGACAGCATCAGCGCTGGGTGACCCGGATCGGCGGCGTGATGTTGATCGTGGTCGGTCTCGCGCTGCTCACCGGCTGGTGGGACTACGCCTTGCAATGGCTGCAGATCAACCTCGTCGACCACTGGTCTGGAGTGACCCTGTGACGAACCCTGGCCCTGACCTCAAGGACCCCGCGGAGGATCGTCTGGCGGCGCGTCAGGCACCCTCGGGGATCCGGGAGCTGACCGCACGCGAGCTGGCGCGGTGGTCCTGGCGTCAGCTGACCTCGATGCGGACCGCGCTGATCCTGCTCCTGCTGCTCGCGCTCGCGGCGGTGCCGGGGTCGCTGATCCCGCAGACCAACCAGGACTCGGTCAAGACCACCAACTGGCAACTGGCGCACACCACGCTGGCCCCGATCTACAACCGGCTCGGCCTGTTCGACGTCTACGGCTCGGCGTGGTTCGCGGCCATCTACATCCTGCTGATGATCTCGCTGATCGGCTGCATCGTGCCGCGGTTGTTCGTCTACTGGCGCGGGCTGCGGGCCCAGCCGCCAGCCGCTCCGCGCAACCTCACCCGGATGCCGGCTGCGACGTCGTACACGACCAGCGAGAGCGTCGCGGACGTGACTGCCCGCGCCCGGACGGTGCTCGGACGCAAGCGCTACCGCCTGCGCAGGAACGACCCGGCCCGCACCGGTGAGGTGGCGGCCGAGCGCGGCTATCTGCGGGAGGCCGGCAACCTGCTCTTCCACATCTCGGTGATCGTGGTCCTGGTCGGCTTCGCGGTGGGCTCGCTCTTCGGCTACAAGGGCGGCGTCATCGTGTTGGTCGGCGACAAGTACGGCTTCTCCAACGAGCTGACGCAGTACGACGACTTCGACCCCGGCAGCCTGTTCCGGCCCTCGATGTTGAACCAGTTCAGCCTGCACATCCACGACTTCGAGGTCTCCTGGCTGAAGTCCGGGCCACGGCAGGGGATGGCGGAGGGCTTCAAGTCCGACATCCGCTACGAGACGTCCGCGAACGGTCCGACCAAGGACTACCGGCTCGAGGTCAACCACCCGCTGGACATCGGTGGCACGGAGGTCTTCCTCATCGGCCATGGCTACGCGCCCGAGATCACCCTGCGCGACGCCCAAGGCCACATCGTCTCCTCCGGGCCGGTCGTCTTCCTGCCGCAGGACCAGAGCTTCCTGTCCTTCGGCGTGGTGAAACCGCCGTCGAGCAAGGTGGCTCTGCAGGGGCTCTTCTACCCGGCCGAGGTGACCCTGCCCAACGGCCAGCCCGCCAACGTCACCGGCGACATCGGCGACAAGTCGGCGGCGGTCCTCTCCTTCCAGGCCTTCAAGGGCGACCTCAGCAAGCAGACCGGCTCGATCTACACGCTCGACACGACCGGTCTGACCAAGGTGACCGCCCCCGGCGGCAAGGCCTTCAACCTGCATGTGGGCCAGACCGCGAAGCTGCCCGACGGGCTCGGCTCGGTGACGTTCGACGACGTGATCCACTGGAACAAGCTGCAGATCAGCCAGACACCGTTCAAGCATGTCGCGCTGGGTGGCGTCGTGCTCGCGCTGCTCGGTCTGCTGGGATCCCTGTTCATCCGTCCGCGACGGGTCTGGGTTCGCGCCCGGGAGACGGCGGATGGCACTCTGGTCGAGGTCGCAGTCCTCGACCGCTCTGGTAACGACGAGGTCGGCGCCGTGGTCTCCGGCCTGGTGGCACAGCTGCAGGGCCGCACTGAGGAGGATGAAGCATGAGCCAGCACGCATGGGAGATGTTGAGCAACCGGGCGGTGGCGACCGCAGCGGTCATCTACTTCCTGGCGCTGCTGAGCCACCTGGTGGAGTGGTCAGCGCTGATCGGCCGTCGGCGTACTGCCGTCGAGGAGCGGACGCTGGTCAACGCCGGTGGCGTCCCCGACGTTCCCGACGTCCCCGTGGAGGCGCCTGCCGCGTTCACGCCCGAGGACGAGGACCGCGCCGAGCGGGTCGCGCTGTTCGGCCGCCTCGGCTACCTCCTGACCTGCCTGGCGGCCGTCGCGCACCTGACAGCGGTCGTCAGCCGCGGCTTCGCGGCGCACCGCGTGCCGTGGGGCAACATGTACGAGTTCACCCTGGCCGGGACGCTCATCGTCGCGCTCGCCTACGTGCTGCTCTACGCCCGCCTCAAGCTCGCCTGGATGGCGCCGGCCGTGGTGTTCTTCGTGCTCGCGATCCTGATGGTCGGCGTACTGGTGCTCTACACGCCGGTCGAGCCGCTGACCGAGGCGCTGCACTCTTACTGGCTGGTCATCCATGTCATCTCCGCGGCGCTCGCCACCGGCGCCTTCACCCTCGGCGGCATCGCCTCGCTGATCTACCTCATCAAGCGTCGCCGACCCGACGTGACCACCGGCTGGATGTCGCGAGTGCCGGCCCTGGCGACGCTCGATCGGGTCGCCTACCGCATCCACGCCTTCGGCTTCGTGCTGTGGACGTTCGCCGTGCTGATCACCGGCCCGATCTGGGCGCACCAGGCCTGGGGCTCCTACTGGAACTGGGACCCCAAGGAGGTCTGGGCGTTCATCACCTGGGTCGTCTACGCCGGCTACCTCCACGCCCGCGCCACCGCTGGCTGGAAGGGCCGCAACGCCGCGATCCTCGCGCTGGTGGGTCTGGCAACGCTGTGGTTCAACTTCATCGGGATCAACTACTTCTCGACCACCTCGCAGCACTCGTACGCCGGACTGCCGGCGGGCGGGGCGTCGGTTTCGACCCCTGGGGGTCAGAACCAACAGGACTCAGTCGTCCCCGTGCAGCCGCCGACGGTCTAGCTCCCGCAGGAACTCCTCGTCGTCGTCCGGTGCATACGGCCGGGCGGCACGCTGCATGCGCCGGGTGGCCGCACGCAGACGGCCGGTCGGGCTCGCGTACCTCCAGGTGAGGTACGCCGGGCCCGCGGCCAGCAATACCACCAGCCAGAACCACAGCATGCTTCGAGTTTAGGCCGGAGCTGGTCTCCTCCGTACCCTAGAAGAGTGAAGGAGTTCGTCGTCTACACCCTGCTGCGCCTGGTCGTCCTGGTCGCCACGTTCGCGATCGTCGCCGGCATCTGGATCGCCGTCGCCGGCAACCTCGACTGGTTCTGGACGCTGGTGATCGCGTTCGTCGTCAGCGGGCTGGCGTCGTACACGCTCCTCAACGGCCAACGCGCCGCCTTCGCCGCCCGCGTCGACGCCCGTGCCCACAAGGCCGCCGCGGCGTTCGAGGCGATGAAGGCCAAGGAGGACGAGGAGCGGCAGCAGCTCGCGTCGAAGAAGGTCAAGCAGGACTGAGACTCGTGACCGTGGCGCCGTCAGCTGTCGGCCTCGCCGGCGGGGTGCACGCTGGGTGCACCGTCCTGGTTCCACGCGAACAGGGTCAGATGCCAGAGGCCCGGGCGCTTGCGCGACGGGTCGATCAGGCCTGAGGCGCCGGCGCCCTCCAGAGCGTCCCTGACCCGCCATGACGGTGGCGTGCCGCCGTCGGCCAGCACGGCCTGCCAGTCCCCGAAGGCGTCCGCGGGCTCGATCCCGAAGGCCGACATCGCTTGTGCGTCGCGGAGGTCGGCGATGCGCTCGGCGTGTACGTCGAACGCCAGCACCTTCAGGTGCGCCGACCGGTCGCGGGCGTGCTTGATCATCGCTGCGGCCACGCCCTCCACCGAGGAGCTCAGATACAGGGTGCGTCTGCCCGCCGGGGAGTAGCGACCGGGTGAGCGAGAGCCGTCCAGCGCCGAGCCCTCGAACTCCGGGTCGACGGCGCGATAGAACCGCCCCTGGACCCGGACCAGGCCTGAGGCGTCGCGGTGGATCGCCGGGCTCACACCAGCGCCAGCGGTACGGCGACCAGCACCGCCCAGACCAGCTCGGCGCGACCGGTCTGCTGCAGCGCGGGGATGAGGGCCGGGCCGACGGCTCCGCTGGTCATCACTCGCACCGCGGGGATGGCGAGGGCGAGGAACCCGAAGCCGATCAGCGCCCACCAGGTGGTGGTCGCGGCGACCCCGACCAGGGCGATGGCGGCGATCGCCATCAGCACGACGTAGAGCGTCCGGGTGCCGGCGTCGCCGAGCCGCACGGCGAGAGTGTTCTTGCCTGCCACCCGATCGGTCGGGATGTCCCGCAGGTTGTTGGTCACGAGGATGCCGGTGGTCTGCGCACCGACGCCGATCGCCGCCCAGAGCGCCGCCCACTCCCAGGTGCGGCTCTGCACGTAGGTGGTGCCGATGACGGCGACGAGCCCGAAGAAGACGAAGACCATCACCTCGCCGAGGCCGGCGTAGCCGTAGGGGCGCTTGCCGCCGGTGTAGTACCAGGCGGCCAGGATGCACAGCACGCCGACGACCACGAGCCACCAGGAGGTCGCCGCAGCAAGCGCGAGGCCCGCCACGCCGGCGACGCCGAAGCACAGGAACGCGGCCCGCTTCACAGCGCCGGGGGAGGCGGCGCCGGAGCCGACCAGCCGCATCGGGCCGACGCGGTCGTCGTCGGTGCCACGGATGCCGTCGGAGTAGTCGTTGGCGAAGTTGCACGCCACCTGCAGGGCCAGGCTCACCACCAGCGCGAGCAGCGCCCGCCACCAGGAGAAGGCGTCGACGTACGCCGCCACGCCGGTGCCGGCGATGACGGGCGTGATCGCCGCGGGGAGGGTCTGGGGTCGGGCTCCCTTGAGCCACTGCGCAGGCGTTGCCACGGTCGAACCTTAAGTGGTGACCTCCGCGGGCACGCGGTCGAGGTAGCGCTCGGCGGCCCGCGCTGCCGGCCCGATCAGGACCGCCGCCACAGCGATGATCGCCGCGACGACCAGCCAGCCAGCCGCGCCCCAGCTCATCGCCAGCCAGGTGTAGGCCGCCGGGGCCCACACCGTGCCCAGGGTGGAGCCGAGGTTGGCGACGCCCTGGTACTCGCCCCGTTGCCGTGGGTCGGACAGCTCGGACTGGATGCCCCATTGCCCGGCGGACTCGAAGAGCTCCGACCCGGTCACCGTGACGTGGCCGAGCCACACCAGCGCGATCGTCACCCAGCCGGTGGTGTCGTGGGTGATCAGCACGATCACGCACGACACGATGAAGCAGAGCGCGCCGCGACGCTCGGCCCGCACCGACGTCGGTACGTCGTTGACGCCCCGCGCGGCGGCCACCTGCAGCACCACCGCCATCACGGTGTTGGTGCCGAAGAGCCAGGCGAGCAGCACCCGTGGGGCGTCGGTCTCCTGGACGAGCCACAGCGGGATGACGACGTTGAGCAGCACTTGGTGGGTGGCCAGGACGCCGTCGAGGAAGGTCGCGGCGAGGAAGCCGTGGTTGCGCAGCGCGCTGCCGCCGACCAGGTCGGTGAGTGCGTCGGTGTGTCCGCTGGCGTGGTGGGCCTGCTGGTCGAGCCGCGGCAGCCGGGTCACCCAAGCGGTGTTGGCCAGCAGCACGACCGCTGTGACGACCGGGACCGCCTCGACCAGCTGGTTGTTGTGCGCGGCGAGGGCCAGGCCGCCGGCGAGCGCGCCGAGGGTGTAGCCGACGTTGCGGGCCGCGCGCAGGTAGGCCAGCGAGCGCACCCGCGCGTCGTGCGGGAAGACGTCGATGCGGTAGGCGTTGCGGCCGGCCCGCATCCAGGTCTGGGCGAGCTCGAGCGCGGTCGTCACCGCGACGTACGCCGCGAAGTCCCGGGCCGCCAGCCAGGAGGCGAACAGCAGCGCCTCCAGCAGCGACCCGACGATCCAGGTCCGGCGGGTGCCGAACGCATCGGCAGCGCGGCCGAGCGGTACGGAGGCGAGGAAGGTGGCGATCCCGGCGATGGTCATGCCGAGGCCGACCTGGGCGGCCGAGAGGCCGACGATCTGGGTGAAGTAGACGGCGCTGCCGGTGAGGAAGGCGCCCTCGCCGAAGGCGGAGAGCACCGACTGGTAGGACATCGCCCGGATGAGCGGGTGGTCGGAGAGTATCCGCTCCAGCAGTCGGCGCATGGCTAGAGTCTCGATGTCATGAATCTTGATGTCAAGAGATGCTTCCGAGCTCGACCTCGACCGGGAACTCCTCCTCCGCGAACCGCTCCGCCGCTCGCATCGCCGGGTGCGCTCCCGCCGCTGCGATCACCACGATCAGGCCGATCAGCATCCAGCCGACGTGCTGCCAGCTCATCGCCAACCAGGTGTACAGCGCCGGCGCCCAGCGCCCGCCGAGCTGGCTGAGCAGTCCACCGACCGAGGCGTACTCGCCCCGGCGGCGCGGGTCCTGCAGTCGCGCCTGGAACATCCAGCCGGCGGAGCCGGTCGCCAGCTCGGCCGCCGTCACGGTCAGGTGGCCGAGCCAGACCAGCAGCCCGGTGATCAAGCCGGTCGTCGAGTGGGTGACCATCGTGATCAGGCAGGAGAGCATGAAGAACGCCGCCGACCAGCGGACCCGGCGCAGCCCGTCTCCGAGCGTCCGCACACCGGACGAGGTGAACTGCGGCAGGAAGATGCACAGCACGGTGTTGGTCCCGAAGAGCCACGCCAGCAGCCAGTGCGGCGAGTCGGTCTCGGTGACCAGCCACAGCGGGATGAGCACGCTGAGCAGGGTCTGGTTCGTCCACAGCGAGCCCATGCAGAACTGCAGCGCCAGGTAGCCGCGGTTGGCCAGCGCGGAGGGGCCCTCGGGTCGGACGCGCGCCTCCTCGCGGGTGCGCAGGTCGCGGGGCGCACCCGGCAGTCGGGCGACGAACAGCGCGTTGACCAGGAAGACCGCCACCGTGACGAACGGCAGCCACCGCATCAGCGCGGTGCTGTCGAAGGCAAGCGCGATGCCGCCGAGGAGTGCGCCGAAGGTGGAGCCGGCGTTCATCGCCGAGTAGATGTAGGCCTGGCTGCGGATCCGCTCGGCGGTGGGCAGCACATCGAGCACATACGCCTGCCGCCCGGCATCGGCGGCGTTCTCCACCACGGAGTAGAGCGTGACCATCAGGAGGTACGCCGCGAAGCCCTCGACGAACGGCCACGCTGCGAACACGGCCGCGCACAGCACGCCGCCGAGCGCCCACGCCCGCTTGGGGCCGATCCGGTCGGCGAGCCGCCCGGCCGAGATCGCGACGATCCCCGACAGCACCTCGCCGATGGTCAGGCCGAGGCCGATCTGGGCCATGGAGAGGCCGACGACCTGGGTGAAGAAGACGGCGCTGCCGGTCATGAAGACGCCGTCGCCGGTCTTGAACAGCACCGACTGCAGCGAGAGCCGTCGGACGAGGCCTGGCGGCGGGACCAGCTTGCCCCACCACGTCGAGAGGTCACCTTCGGCGGGTCGAGCGGTCACTTTCTGCGCCCCGCGAGCGGTCCGAGACATCCGAGACAGGAGGGCATGTCCGGTATCCGACCACGGGCGGCTAGCGTTCGTCACATGAATTTCGCCAGCCCCACGATCGGTGCGCTGGCGGCATGGCTGGAGGCGCCGGGCGAGCCCGAGCCGTGGATCGTGGAGACGTCGGGCTCCACCGGGAGGCCGAAGCGGGTGCAGCTCTCCCGCGCGGCCGTGCAGGCATCGGTCGATCTCTCCGCCCGCCGCCTGGGCGGCTCGGGCCGGTGGCTGTTGGCGCTGCCCGAGTCCTACGTCGCCGGCGTCAACGTCATCACCCGCGCCCTGGCGGCCGGCGCGCCGCCGGTCCTCCTCGCCGACCACGCCTCCTTCGCCGAGGCCGCGCGCGAGGTGGGCGAGGGCGGCTTCGTCTCGCTGGTGCCGACCCAGCTCCACCGCCTCCTCGACGTACCGGACGATGTTGCGGCCCTGCGCGGGTTCCACACCGTGCTCCTCGGTGGTGGTCCGATCGATCCCGTGCTGCGTGAGCGCGCGGCCGCGGCGGGGGTCAACGTCGTCGGCACCTACGGCTCCGCGGAGACCTGCGGCGGATGCGTGTACGACGGCCACCCGTTCGATGGCGTCGGTCTGGCGATCGGCGCCGACGGCCGCGTCCGGATCAGCGGCCCCATCCTCTTCAGCGGCTACGCCGGCGACCCGGCGCTGACCGACGAGGTATTGGTCGACGGCTGGTTCCTCACCTCCGACGCCGGCCGGATCGACGAGGACGGCCGTCTGCAGCTGCTCGGCCGGATCGACGACATGGTCGTCACCGGCGGCGTCAACGTGCCGGCGGCCCTGGTCGCCCGGAGGCTGCGCGAGCATCCTGCGATCGGGTACGCCGAGGCGCTCGGCGTACCCGACGAGGAGTGGGGTCACCGCCTGGTCGCCTTCGTGACGTTCACCGAGCCCACCGAGGCGCTCACCTTGGACGAGCTCCGGGACTGGGTCGGCGAGGCGCACCCACGGTCGTGGGCCCCGCGCCAGGTGATCACGCTGCCCGAGATCCCGCTGCTGTCCAACGGCAAGACCGACCGGCTGGCGCTGCGGGAGCTGGTATGACGGTGTCGTTCAGGGTGGGGCACGTCTGGTCGATCCCGATGACCACGCGATTCCGCGGCATCACGGTGCGCGAGGGCGTGCTGCTGGAGACGGACAGTGGCTGGGGGGAGTTCTCTCCCTTCGTCGAGTACGACGACAGCATCGCCGCGCCCTGGCTGGCCTGCGCGCTCGAGGCCGCCCGCGGCGACTGGCCGGCCGCCGTGCGGTCGTCGGTGCCGGTGAACGTCACCGTGCCGGCTGTCGGCCCCGAGGCGACTCATCGGCATGTGCTCGCCTCGTCGGGGTGCCGCACCGCGAAGGTCAAGGTCGCCGACCCGGGGGAGACGCTCGCCGATGCGGAGGCGCGGCTCGAGGCGGTGCGGGACGCGCTCGGCCCCGACGGGCGGATCCGGATCGATGTCAACGGGCTGTGGTCGGTCGACGAGGCGCTCGCCGGGATCCCGGTGCTCGACCGGGCCGCCGGCGGGCTCGAGTACGTCGAGCAGCCCTGCATGGCCGTCGAGGACCTGGCCGCGGTGCGACGTCGCGTGGACGTCCCGATCGCGGCCGACGAGTCGATCCGTCGCGCCGCCGACCCCTATCGCGTGCGTGAGCTCGAGGCCGCCGACGTGGCGGTGCTGAAGGTGCAGCCGCTGGGCGGCGTACAGGCGTGCCTGCGGATCGCCGAGGACATCGGCCTCCCCGTGGTGGTCTCCTCCGCGCTCGAGTCCTCGGTCGGGATCGCCGCCGGCGTGGCGCTCGCGGCAGCGCTGCCGGAGCTTCCCTATGCGTGCGGCCTGGCTACGGGGCAGCTGCTGACCGACGACCTGGTGGCCGAGCCGCTGCGCGTCGTCGACGGCGCGCTGCCTGTTGTGAGTGTGAGAGTGACCCCTGGCTCACTCTCACACTCGCAAGCCGATCCGGACCGGGTGGCGTGGTGGACCGACCGGGTGAGGAGGGTCAGTGAGCTCCTCGACTGAGACCTCGGCCGTGCTCGCTCGTGCCGTCGTCACCGCGCTGGTCGAGGCGGGCGTCCGCGAGGTCGTCCTCGCCCCCGGCTCGCGCAACGCCCCGCTCTCCTTCGCCGTGTACGACGCCGAGCGCGCCGGACTGCTGCGCCTGCACACCCGGATCGACGAGCGGTCGGCCGGCTTCCTCGCCCTGGGGCTGACGAAGACCGGGGCGCGGGCAGCGGTGATCTGCACGTCCGGCACGGCGGTCGCCAACCTCCATCCGGCAGTCCTCGAGGCGGCTCATGCCGGGGTGCCGCTGGTCGTCGTCTCCGCCGATCGGCCGGCCCGGCTGCGGGAGACGAGTGCCAACCAGACCACCCTGCAGGACGGGATCTTCGGGCCGCTGGTCTCCACCGCCGACTTTGCAGAAATGGTGCCCGAGTTTGCAGAAATGCTCGGCCGAGCCGGCGGGCCGGTGCACTGGAACGTCCAGTTCGACGACCCGCTCACTCCGCCCGAGGCATGGATCCCCGGCGAGATGGCGGCCCCGGATCGAGGTCCGCGGATGCCGCGGCTCGACGCCGGCTTCGTCGCGGCGACAGTCGCGACGCTCGCAGACGGCCGGCGCACGGTCGTGGTCGCCGGCGACGACGCCGGTCCGCTCGCCCGGCTGCTCGCGGAGGAGGGTGACTGGCCGCTGCTCGCCGAGCCGTCCAGCGGCGCCCGCACCGGCACGAACGCCATCCGCACCTACCGCCTGCTGCTCGGCGATCCCGCTCCCGGCGCACTCGTCGAGCGGGTCGAGCGGGTCGTCGTAGTCGGACACCCCACACTGTCCCGACCGGTGGCCCGGCTGCTGGCGCGTGCGGACGTCGAGGTCGTCGGCGTACCGGCGAAGGGGGTGTGGCCGACGCCGCCGCACCGTGTCGACCGCTGGCTCGACCCGTCGGCGCGCCAAGGTGTCGCTGTCGTCGGCGGCGTCGGCGCTGCGGCGCGACGGGCCCAGCGCGACGCCCCGACCGCGTGGCTGGAGGAGTGGCAGGAGGCCGACCGCTCCGTGGGCCGCCAGCTGGACCGGTTGCTCGCCGAGGAGCCGGGACTGACGCCGCAGGAGGTGGCCGGCGCGGTCGCACGCGCGCTGCCGGCCGGTGGCCAGCTCGTCGTCGGCCCCTCGAACCCGATCCGCGACCTCGACCTCATGGTGCCTCGCCCTGGGCCTGATGCTTGGGAAGTGGGTGCGCGGCGCAAGGTGCTCGCCAGCCGCGGCCTGGCCGGTATCGACGGACTGGTCTCCACCGCGATCGGCGCCGCCCTCGGCCGCGACTCCAGCCGCAACCTGGCGCTGCTGGGCGACGTCACGTTCCTGCACGACAGCAACGGCCTGATCCTCGGGCCCGACGAGCCGCGTCCGGACCTGACCATCGTGGTGGTCAACGACGACGGCGGCTCGATCTTCGCCACGCTGGAGCAGGGAGCGGAGGAGTACGCCGATCCCTTCGAGCGGCTCTTCGGGACACCACACCGCGTCGACCTCGGCGCGCTGTGCGCGGCCACCCGAACCGCGCACCTGAAGGTGACCTCCAAGCCCGAGCTGGAGCACGCCCTGGCCAACCCCAACGGCGGCATCGAGGTGATCGAGGCGGTCGTGGGTCGTGCGGGCCGGCGGGAGCTGGACGCGCGCATCCGGGCGCTGCGGGCGGGGTAACACGCTGTTCGCAGCAGTAGACGGTCGACGCATCGACCGTCTACCCAGGCGGACAGCGTGTTACCCCTGCAGACAACGTGTTACCCGACGGCGAGGATGACCCCGTGCACATCGCGATCTTCCTGACCGCTCTCGCCGTCGGAGTCCTGGCGGTCACGGCGCTCTCGGACCGGCTGCCGATCCCGGCGCCGCTGGTGCTGATCGCCGCGGGCATCGGGATCTCCTACCTGCCCGCGATGCCGGAGGTGCATCTGGAGCCGGAGGTCGTCCTGCTCGGGCTGCTGCCGCCGCTGCTCTACTCCACGGCCATCGAGACCTCGCTGGTCGACTTCACCGCCAACCGACATTCGATCCTGCTGCTCTCGGTTGGCCTGGTGGTGGCCACCACGCTCGGCATCGGGGCGCTGGTGCACGTCCTGCTGCCACATGCCAACTGGGCTTCGGCTTTCGCGATCGGAGCCGTGGTCGCCCCGCCGGATGCGGTGGCGGCGGTGGCCGTCGCCCGTCACATCGGGCTGCCACGAAGGCTCGTCACGATCCTTGAGGGGGAGTCGCTGCTCAACGACGCCACCGCGCTCGTCTCGCTGCGGACGGCGATCCTGGCGCTGGCCGGCGGCGTACAGCTGTGGCACATCGGGCTCGACTTCGTCCGCGCCGCCGGCGGCGGCGTGCTGGTCGGTGTCGGCGTCTACCTGCTGGTCGGCTACCTGCGCAAACATGTCACCGACCCGATCTTCGACACCGGCATGTCGCTGGTGGTGCCGTTCGGGGCCTACCTCGTGGCCGAGGAGATCCAGGCCTCGGGCGTCATCGCGGTGGTCGTGGCGGGCTTGCTGCTCGGCCACCGCGCGCCGGTCCTGCAGACCGCCCAGTCGCGGATCGCCGAGCGGATGAACTGGCGCACGATCGCCTACATCCTGGAGAACACCGTGTTCCTGCTGATCGGCCTGCAGGTCGACTGGCTCCTCGACGACGTCCGCAACAGCCCGCTCAGTACCGTCCGGATCGTGACGGTCTGCGCCGGGACCCTCTTCGGTGTGGTCGTGATCCGGATGGCATGGGTCCTGATCGTGCGCTTCCTCCTGCTGCGCGGCCCGGACCCGCTGACCGGCCGTCCGTCGCCGTGGAGCAACTCCGTGATCCTCGGCTGGACCGGCATGCGCGGCGTGGTGACGCTCGCTGCGGCGTACCTCATCCCGCAGAGCGCGCCGCACCGCGCGGTGCTGCTGCTGATCGCCTTCACCGTCGTGGCCGGCACGCTCTTCCTGCAAGGCCTGACGCTGCCGTGGCTGGCCCGTCGCCTGCGCGTCCCGTCGCCCGACCCCGCCGAGGACGCCCTCGCCCGGGCAACGGTGCTGCAGCAGGCCGGCAAGGCCGGCCTGGAGGCGCTGGAGAGGATCGAGTACGACGACGCCCACGGCGTGATCGACCTCGTCCGGCAGCGCATCGACATGCGCAACTTCGCCGCTTGGGAGCGGCTCGGCACCGTGGCCGGTGAGGAGTCGCCCAGTGAGCTGTACAACCGCGTGCGAACCGAGATGATCGCCGCCGAGCGGGCGCGGGTGCTGGAGATCCGCAAGTCGGGCACGGTGCCCTCGGACGTGGTGGCGGACGTGCTCGCGATGCTCGACGTCGAGGAGTCGATGCTCGGCATGGCCGAGGACGCCCGCACGGAGGTGCGCGAGACGTTGCACGAGCGGCGCTTCCAGGGCGTGGCGTGCCGAGATCTCGAGCGGCACCAGGCGGTGCCGGCGCTCTCGGCAGAGGAGGCGGAGAAGCTGTTCTGCGCCGACTGCCTCGAGGAGGGAACCCGCTGGGTGGCCCTGCGGCGCTGCCTGGACTGTGGTCACATCGCCTGCTGCGATTCCTCGCCGCGACAGCACGCCACCCGGCACTTCCACGACACGGCGCACCCGGTGATCCAGTCCAGCGAGCCGGGTGAGGATTGGCGGTGGTGCTATGTGCACCACCAGACCGCCTGATCACGTTCCTGCCTGAGGCGTGCGGGATGCGCCAGCGGCGGCCGTCCCGGAGGACGACCGCCGCTGGCGGGTGGTGCTGGTAATCAGATGATGATTCAGAGCAGGCCGAGCACGCCGCCGGTGATCGGGGCGAGGCCGGAGAGCAGACCGCCGTTGTCGGACAGCTGGTCGAGGGTGCCCTGGAGACCGTTGGTCAGGTCGGTGATGGCGCTCGGCGTGACAGCGGTGTCGAGGCCGAGGTCGGACACCACGGTGTTGACGGTGCCGCCGACGACCGAGAGCAGCTTGGTCGGGTCGGTGGGCTGGGTGTTGAGGCCGAGCTGGTCGAGCACCTGGGCAACGACCTGCGAGACCGCGCCATCGTCCAGACCGGCGCCGGTGAGGCTCGAGGTCAGCTGGCTGGCGATGTCGTTCAGGGTGTCGGCGGACAGGCCCGAGCCGGCGAGGCCGGAGAGCAGACCCTCGATGGGGGCGAGGAGCTGGTCAGCCGGGACGCCGGCGGCGGTCAGGGTGCCGGTGAGCTGGTCGATCGCGTCGGTCAGGGTCGACGGGCCCACGCCACCGCCGAGGAGGCTGGTGACCTGGTCGAGCAGGCCGGTCAGCTGGTCGCCGGTGAGGTCAGCACCGGTGAGTGCGCCGGTCAGCTGGTTGAGCACGTCGGTGAGGTCGGACGGGTCGATGCCACCGCCGAGGAGGCTGGTGACCTGGTCGAGCACGTCCGAGAGCTGGGCCTGGTCCAGGTCGTTGGCCGAGGAGAGCGCGGAGGTCAGCGCGTCGATCAGCGGCTGGATGTCGGCAGCCGGAAGGCCGACGCCGTTGATCACCTTGGTGATCTCGTTGGTGATCTGCTGCGGGGTCACGGGCGTGCCCGAGCTGGCCGGGGTCGTGTTCGGGCTCGTGGCCGGAACGGCGTGGCACTTCGCCGCAGCGGCGCGGGCGGCGGCCAGCACGGCGTTGCGGGACTTGAGCGTGGCCTTGGCCTTGCGGTTGAGCTTCTTGGTCTTCTTGAGGTGCTTCTTCGAGGCCTTGGTGTGGTGCTTCTTGTTGGCCTTCTTCGCCTTCTTGACGTGCTTCTTCGTCTTCTTGACGTGGAGCTTGGCCTGGGCCACGCGAGCGGTGGCGGAGCCGACAGCCTGGTCCTGCGGCGAGCAGCTGGTCGCTGCGGACGCGCTCTCGGCGGAGATGATGCCGACCGAGCCGAAGATGAGGCCGGCGCTCAGGATCGCTGCCGCGGCCTTGTGGTGGAGCTTCACGAGATTCCCCCTGGGATGCT
>Ga0164242_10004539_pt1 | contig 15586 bp, 11 predicted proteins | sample OricomgcompostMG_FD_108783 | JGI IMG/M metagenome (GOLD analysis project Ga0164242, IMG submission 108783) | Miracle-Growth compost microbial communities from Emeryville, California, USA - Original compost - Miracle growth compost (MG) ... | reverse complement strand
CTTCTCGCACAGCACGGCCGAGAGGAAACGCTTCGCGCCCATGTCCATGATGCGGTCGCGGATCGCGGCCATGGTCTCGCCTTCGTCGAGGATGTCGTCGAGCACGAGCACGACGCGGTCCTTGACCGACTCGCGCGGCGCCACGCGCCACTGCATTTCCGCGCTGCCCTTGATGGCGTTGCGATAGCGGGTAAGGTGGATGTAGTCGAACTCGAGCGGGAAGTCGAGGTGCGGCAACAACATGCCAGTGAACACGGCGGCGCCGCCCATCACCGACAGCACGAGCGGAAAGTCCTCGCTGATCTCGGCGCGGATGGCTTCGGCCATCCGGCCGATCGACGCAGTGACGTCGCCCTCCGAAACGATCTCTTCGGAGTGGCGGAAAATGTGGAGGGCTTCTTCGCGATTCATGACTGTGATGTGGCGGTGACTATAGCGATTTTCCATCAACGCATGCCGGGCATCATGCCCTTCATGCCGCGCATCATCTTCTGCAGATTGCCGCCCTTGAGCTTCTTCATCATGGTACGCATCTGGTCGTACTGGTTCAGAAGGCGGTTGACCTCCTGAACTTGCACGCCCGCGCCAGCCGCGATGCGGCGCTTGCGCGTGGCCTTGATGAGGTCGGGCTTGGCGCGCTCGGCGGCCGTCATCGAGTTGATGATGCCTTCCATGCGGCGCATCTGCTTTTCGGCGTGGCCCATGTCGGCGCCCGAGGCGGCTTGCTGGAACTGCGCGGGCAGCTTGTCCATGAGCGACGAGAGGCCGCCCATCTTCTTCATCTGCGAGAGTTGCGCGCGGAAGTCGTTGAGATCGAAGTCGCCGCCCTTCTTGACCTTGTCGGCGAGCTTCTGCGCGGCTTGCACGTCCACGCCGCGCTGCGCTTCCTCGACGAGCGCGAGGATGTCGCCCATGCCGAGAATCCGGTTCGCCATGCGCTCCGGATAGAACACTTCGAGGCCGTCGAGCTTTTCCGCGACGCCGACGAACTTGATCGGCTTGCCCGTGATGTGGCGCACGGAGAGCGCGGCGCCGCCGCGCGAGTCGCCGTCGAGCTTGGTGAGCACGACGCCGGTCAGCGGCAGGGCGTCGTTGAAGGCCTTGGCCGTGTTGACCGCATCCTGGCCGAGCATGGCGTCGACGACGAAGAGCGTTTCAGCGGGCTTGAGCGACGCGTGCAGCGCGGCGATCTCGTTCATCATCGCCTCGTCGATACCGAGGCGGCCGGCCGTGTCGACGAGCAGCACGTCGTGGTAGTGGCGCTTGGCCCAGTCGACCGCCGCATTGGCGATGTCGACGGGTTTCTGATCGGGCTGCGAGGGGAAGAAGTCGGCGCCGACCTGTTCCGTCACCGTCTTCAACTGCGCGATAGCGGCGGGGCGGTAGACGTCGCAGGAAACGGTGAGCACCTTCTTCTTGTACTTCTCGCGCAGGAGCTTGGCGAGCTTGCCGACCGTGGTGGTTTTACCGGCGCCCTGCAGGCCGGCCATCAGGATGACCGCGGGCGGCGTGACGGCGAGATCGAGTTCGGCGGCCTTGCCTTCGTAGTCGCCGCCGATCACGGCGGTCAGCTCGCGCTGCACCACGCCGACGAGCGCCTGGCCCGGCGAGAGGCTGGCGATCACTTCCTCGCCGAGCGCCTTCTCCTTCACCTTGGCGATGAACTCGCGCACGACGGGCAGCGCCACGTCCGCTTCCAGCAGTGCGAGGCGCACTTCGCGCAGCATTTCCTGCGTGTTGGCCTCGGTCAGCCGGGCCTCGCCGCGCAGCGTCTTGACGACGCGCGCCATCCGTTGAGTGAGATTGTCGAGCATGGGGAGCGGTGAGCAGTGCGGCCCGGCGCACGCGCGCGGAAGGGGGAATCGCGGGCGATTCGACGCGATCCGTCGCGGAGAGGGGGCCTATAGTAAACTTCGAACATGGATATTGTACTGTATGCCCTCACCGTGCTCCTGTACGGCGGTTTGTGCGCCGCCGACTGGCGGGCATTGCGCCGCGCGAGCGCCGCGCCGCTTCTCGGCAGCGTGCCGCCGGTTCCGGTGACGGTTGCCGCGGGTGCGCCCGGCGGCTTGGGCGACGACGCGCCGCGCGCGCGCAGTTTTGGCCCGCTTTCCCGCACGCTGCTCTTCGTTGCGCTCGCGGCACATGGCGTGCTGCTGCACATGACGATTTTCCCCGCCAACGAAATGGTGTTCGGCTTCGCGTTTGCGTTGTCGGCCATGTTCTGGCTCGGCGCGGTGATCTACTGGATCGAGAGCTTTTTCTTCTCGCTCGACGGGTTGCGCTTGCTGCTGCTGCCACTGGCGGCGCTGGCGGCGATCCTGCCGCTCGTGTTCGGTGGCGTGCGCGTGCTGCCGTACGCGGCCGCGCCCATGTTCAAGCTGCATTTCGTGATCGCCAACGTCGCCTACGGGCTCTTCGCGATCGCTGCGCTGCACGCGGTGCTGATGCTCGCGGTCGAGCGCCGGCTGCATGCGCTCAAGGGCGCCGGTTTACAGCGCAGCAGCGGCAATCGCGGCAACGGCGCCGGTAACCGCGTTGGCCGCGCCGGCAACGGCAGTGGTCATCTCGGCGGCGGCTGGCTGTCGAACTGGATCGAGACGCTGCCGCCGCTCCTCACGATGGAGAAGTTGCTGTTCCGCCTGATCGGCGCGGGCTTCGTGCTGCTCACGGCCACGCTGGTGTCGGGCATCGTGTTCAGCGAGCAACTGATCGACCGTCCGCTCTCGCTCGATCACAAGACCGTGTTCGCGATCCTTTCGTGGCTGATGTTCGGCTCGCTGCTCACGGCGCGCAAGATTTCCGGCTGGCGCGGCCGTGCCGCGCTGCGCTGGGTGATCGCGTCGTTCATTGCGCTGCTGCTCGCGTATGTGGGCAGCCGCTTTGTGTTCGAGGTGCTGCTGCACCGTCCCGTCGTCTGACGCGAGGCGTTTTGCCTTGCTGGTGGCGTACCTGGCGTACCGTTTCGCACGCTGATTCCATGAGACAGATTCTTCTTCTAATCCTGCTGTTCGTCGTCGGACAGTGGTTCTTCAAGTCGCTGCGCCGCTCGCAGCATTCGCGCCCCGGTGCCGAGCCGAGGCAGGGTGGTCCGGGGGGGCCGGGTGGTCCTTTCGGTACGACTGGCGCAGGCGCTTCGGCCGGTCACGCGCCTCGTCACTCGACTGGCAGCGCCGCGTTGCCCGAGCCGATGGTTCGCTGTGCCGAATGTGGCGTTCACGCGCCGCGCAGCGAGTCGGTGAGCGTGGGCGCGCAAACCTTCTGCTGCGCCGAGCACGCGCGCGTGTACGACGCGCGCCAGACCCGTCAGGACCGTCCCGCGCGATGAGTGCGGCACGGCCGGGGGCGTTCGAGGTCGATGCGCAGGGCTGGGTGGCCGCTGCGCGTCGCCTGCCCACGCCTAACTTCGAAGCGCGTCCTGCGGGCGCGGTGCCGACGCTCATCGTCGTGCACAACATCAGCCTGCCGCCCGACACCTTCGGCGGTCCCGAGATCGCCGACCTGTTCCTCAATCGCCTCGACTGTGACGCGCATCCGTATTTCGACGCGCATCTGCGCGGCGTGCGCGTCTCCGCGCACTTCGTGATCCATCGCGACGGCACGCTCGAGCAGTTCGTCTCGTGCGCCGAGCGCGCGTGGCATGCCGGTCTGTCGAGCTTCTTCGGGCGCGAGCGCTGCAATGACTTCTCGATCGGCATCGAGCTCGAGGGCAGCGACACGCGCGCATTCGAGCCCGCGCAATATGCGACGCTCGCGCCGCTCGTCCGGGCGCTGACGGCGCACTATCCGATCGACGCGCTCGCGGGCCATTCGGATATCGCGCCGGGCCGAAAAACCGACCCCGGCCCGCATTTCGACTGGGCGCGCTTGCAGTGCGAGACGCAGCTTGCCGACGTCTTCTTCCCCTACATCCACCCGCGCGCGACGAGCGGAGAGCAGGACAAGCGCGATGCGCCGTCGTGACGCACACGAAGCGCAACTAAACGGAGCGCCCGACAACGCGCTAACCGCAGCGTCGCACATGGACTTTTCGGCGCACGAAAATTGACGTTTCGCCCAAATGCCCGTGCCGTCTGGGCTTCGCGCCGGAGCCTGCCTTGTCAAGGCTCCTGGAAGGAAATTTAGCCGTTGACCGTCTCGCAACTTCCACTATACTTCGTACCCGAAGCACGGCTTTACACCATATGTTGTGTTGTTCTGCGGCGCCCCGCTCTGACGAGCATGGCGCCGCGCGCATTAGCGGCATAAGAAAACTTGTGCGGTGCAGCTAGCCGAGAAGCTGGCGCACCGGCTGTAATCGAGAGAAAAGGTACAGCCAATGATCGCGGCATCCACGATGAAAACCGAAGCGCTCCGTGGTTCATCTGCCTTGCCGCATCCGGCAGCCTCGCCAGGCTGGCTTTTCCTCTCCGCCCAATCGTCCGCGCACACGGGGGCGCGGTGTCCGTTTTAATTCGCGAAATTCATTCGCACATTTCCAGGACCAGGAGCTTTGCATATGCAAACGACCGATAACGTCTCGACCCAGTACGAAGGCGCGCCTGCCGCGCGCACGCTGGGTGGCCAGCCGCAGGAGGGCCAGGCCGGCGCGACGCAGTTCGCCGACCACAAGGTGATCCGCCGTAACGGCAGCGTCGTGGGCTTCGAGCCGTCGAAGATCGCCCTCGCGATGACCAAGGCATTCCTGGCCGTCAATGGCGGGCAGGGCGCTGCGTCGGCGCGCGTTCGCGAGCTCGTCGAGCAGCTCACGCAGAACGTCGTGCGCGCACTCGTGCGCAGCCGTCCGAACGGCGGCACGTTCCATATCGAAGACATCCAGGATCAGGTCGAGCTCGCGCTCATGCGCGGCGGCGAGCACAATGTCGCGCGCGCCTACGTGCTGTATCGCGAGAAGCGCAGCCAGGAACGCACGCATGCGCCCGAAGCGGCGGCAGCGCCCGGCATCAACGTCACCGACAACGGCGTGACGCGTCCGCTCGACATGCACGCACTGCGCGCGCTGATCGTCTCGGCGTGCGAAGGTCTCGGCGAGGCGGTGAGCGCAGACCCGATCGTCGCGGAAACGGTGAAGAACCTCTACGACGGCGTGCCGATGTCGCAGGTCTACGACTCGGCCATCCTCGCCGCGCGCACGATGATCGAAAAGGATCCGGCGTACAGCCAGGTCACCTCGCGCATCCTGCTGCACACGATCCGTCGCGAAATTCTCGAAGAGGAAGTGACGCAAGCCGACATGGGCTGGCGCTACGCGGAGTATTTCCCGCAGTTCATCAAGCGCGGTGTCGAAGCGGGCCTGCTCGACGACAAGCTCCAGCAGTTCGACTTGAAGCGTCTGGGCAACGCGCTCGACGCGAGCCGCGACCTGCAATTCGGCTACCTCGGCCTGCAAACGCTCTACGACCGCTACTTCCTGCACGTGCACGGCACGCGCATCGAGATGCCGCAGGCATTCTTCATGCGTGTCGCGATGGGCCTCTCGCTCAACGAGATCGACCGCGAAGCGCGCGCGATCGAGTTCTACAACGTGCTCTCGTCGTTCGACTTCATGTCGTCCACGCCCACGCTGTTCAACTCGGGCACGCATCGCTCGCAGCTTTCGTCGTGCTACCTCACGACGGTCGCCGACGACCTCGACGGCATCTACGAAGCGCTCAAGGACAACGCGCTGCTCTCGAAGTTTGCCGGCGGCCTCGGCAACGACTGGACGCGCGTGCGCGCGCTCGGCTCGCACATCAAGGGCACCAACGGCAAGTCGCAAGGCGTGGTGCCGTTCCTGAAGGTGGTCAACGACACGGCCGTGGCCGTGAACCAGGGCGGCAAGCGCAAGGGCGCGGTGTGCGCGTACCTGGAGTCGTGGCACCTCGACATCGAAGAATTCCTCGAACTGCGCAAGAACACCGGCGACGACCGCCGCCGCACTCACGACATGAACACGGCGAACTGGATTCCCGACCTGTTCATGAAGCGCGTGATGGAAGGCGGCGACTGGACGCTCTTCTCGCCCTCGACCTGCCCGGATCTGCACGACAAGTTCGGCGCCGAGTTCGAGCAGGCTTACACGGCTTACGAAGAGAAGGTCGCGCGCGGCGAGATCAAGCTGTTCAAGAAGATCCCGGCCGCGCAAATGTGGCGCAAGATGCTGGGCATGCTGTTCGAGACGGGCCATCCGTGGATCACGTTCAAGGATCCGTGCAACATCCGTTCGCCGCAGCAGCACGTGGGCGTCGTCCACTCGTCGAACCTGTGCACGGAAATCACGCTGAACACCAGCGACAGCGAAATCGCCGTCTGTAACCTGGGCTCGGTGAACCTCGTCGCGCACATGGTCGAACAGGCCGACGGCACCTTCGCGCTCGATCACGAGAAGCTCAAGCGCACCATCAGCGTGGCGATGCGCATGCTCGACAACGTCATCGACATCAACTACTACGCGGTGTCGAAGGCGCGCAACTCGAACCTGAAGCACCGTCCGGTGGGCATGGGCATCATGGGTTTCCAGGACTGCCTGCACGTGCTGCGCACGCCGTTTGCTTCGCAAGAGGCGGTGGAGTTCGCCGATCGCTCGATGGAAGCGGTCTGCTACTACGCGTACTGGGCGTCGACCGAGCTCGCGCAAGAGCGCGGCCGTTACTCGACCTACCGCGGTTCGCTGTGGGATCGCGGCATCCTCCCGCAAGACACGCTCAAGCTGCTGGCCGAACAGCGCGGCGGCTACGTCGAAGTCGACTCGAGCGAGTCGATGGACTGGACCTCGCTGCGCGAGCGCATCGCCACGCACGGCATGCGCAACTCGAACTGCATCGCGATCGCGCCGACGGCGACCATCTCGAACATCATCGGCGTATCCCCTTGCATCGAGCCGACGTTCCAGAACCTCTACGTGAAGTCGAACCTCTCGGGCGAATTCACGGTGGTGAACGACTACCTCGTGCGCGACCTGAAGGCGCGCGGCCTGTGGGACGAAGTCATGGTCGCCGACCTGAAGTACTTCGACGGCATGCTCTCGCGCATCGACCGCGTGCCGGCCGATCTGCGCGCGGTGTACGCCACGGCGTTCGAAGTCGATCCGACATGGCTCGTCGAAGCGGCATCGCGTCGCCAGAAGTGGATCGACCAGGCGCAGTCGCTGAACATCTTCATGGCGGGCGCGTCGGGCAAGAAGCTCGACGAGATCTACAAGCTCGCCTGGATCCGTGGCCTGAAGACGACGTACTACCTGCGCACGATGGCGGCCACGCACGTCGAGAAGTCGACGGTCGCGCACGGCGCGCTCAACGCCGTGCCGACGGGCGGCTCGAACGGCGGCGGTGCGGGCAACGCGGGCGGCGCGGGCTTTGGCGCGGCGGGCGGTGCCGGCAACGGCGCGGGCTCGAGCGTGATGCAAGCGGCGCCGGCAGCGGAAGCCGCGCCCGAAGCGGAAGGTCCGGTATGCATGATGCGTCCGGGCGATGCCGGCTTCGAAGAGTGCGAGGCTTGCCAATAAAGCGGCAGCGCGCGACGCAACATCGCGCGCATGACCGCAGGACCGACAGCGGCACCGCAGCATCGGTAGTAAGTAGTAAACAGTAGGTAGTCGAAGTAACGGGCGGCACGCGCAACGCGTGTCGTCCGACTCCCCGGCAGCACGCGGCACACGCATTGCGACGCGCGAGGCAGACCCCTGGCGCGCGATGCGAGGACGGGATGCAAAAGCGGGATGCATGGAGCGCGTAACAGGAAGGAATCCCTGGAGTTTCACGCGCGAGCAAACGATGCGCGACGAACCCGCTTTCACTCGCGCTCACGATGTCGCGAAGACCAACGAGCAGCCTCGCAGGTGCGATGTCGATGCGACGAAGACGCGATGCTCGAGCATCGCTCCAACGACGCGATCGACACGATGCGATAACAAAGTGTTGTATCGAGGTCGCAACGCGAATCGAAAACAGGATTTTTCGTGTGCGAACCCTTTTATCGCGCATGAAAAGATGGTACAAACCGATCTAAATTGATGGTGACATTTATGCTCAACTGGGATGACGAGAACACGGCCGTAACTCCGTCGAGCGGTGCGCAGCAAAACGCAATGCGCAACCTCGTGGGAGTGGCTGTCTCTGTTCCGGAAACGCAGCGCAATCTGCCGCAGTTCGGACAGCAATCTGCTCCTCAGTCTTCTTCGGCGCAAAACATCTTCGCCGCCGACTTCGCAGCCGCACCGCCGCCGCAAGCGCCGGTCTCGACCGAAGCCCGCGTGAATGTCGCCGACAAGCGCATCATCAACGGCCAGACCGACGTCAATCAGTTGGTCCCGTTCAAGTACAAGTGGGCCTGGGAGAAGTATCTGTCCGGCTGCGCGAACCACTGGATGCCGCAGGAAATCAACATGTCGCGCGACATCGCCCTGTGGAAGGACCCGAACGGTCTGACCGAGGACGAGCGCCGCATCGTCAAGCGTAACCTCGGCTTCTTCGTCACCGCCGACTCCCTCGCCGCCAACAACATCGTGCTCGGCACCTACCGGCACATCACGGCGCCCGAATGCCGCCAGTTCCTGCTGCGCCAGGCGTTCGAAGAGGCGATCCATACGCACGCGTACCAGTACATCGTCGAATCGCTGGGTCTGGACGAGAGCGAGATCTTCAACGCGTACCACGAGGTCAAGTCGATCCGCGACAAGGACGAGTTCCTGATCCCGTTCATCCAGACGCTGACTGACCCGTCGTTCAAGACCGGCACGCTCGAAGCGGACCAGACGCTGCTCAGGTCGCTGATCGTGTTCGCCTGCATCATGGAAGGCCTGTTCTTCTACGTGGGCTTCACGCAGATTCTCGCGCTCGGCCGCCAGAACAAGATGACCGGCGCCGCGGAGCAGTATCAGTACATCCTGCGCGACGAGTCGATGCACTGCAACTTCGGCATCGACCTGATCAACCAGATCAAGCTCGAGAACCCGCAACTGTGGACCCCGGCGTTCCGTGCGGAGATCACCGAGCTGTTCAAGCATGCGGTCGACCTCGAATACCGTTACGCGGAGGACACCATGCCGCGCGGCGTGCTGGGCCTGAACGCGTCGATGTTCAAGAGCTATCTGCGCTTCATCTGCAACCGCCGTTGCCAGCAGATCGGTCTCGATACGCTGTTCCCGAACGAAGAGAACCCGTTCCCGTGGATGAGCGAGATGATCGACTTGAAGAAGGAGCGCAACTTCTTCGAGACGCGCGTGATCGAGTATCAGACGGGCGGTGCGCTGTCCTGGGAATAACCCGGGCGCACTGCGGAGTCAGTCTTTTGGGGTTGCCGCGAGGCGCCATACGGGCGCCTCGGCCGGCATGATGATTAGGAGCAGGAACGCCTGATGCAAAGCGTGCCCGGAGCCGTGGCGGCTCATATACGTGCAAGGCACTTTGCGAACCCTTCAGTGGGATGGGCAAACTTCCCCCCGGAAAAGGGCGCAGGTCGTGTGGCCTGCGCTTTCAACGCATATTGGCCGGCGTCGGTATCCGACGCCGGATCGATCTGGCGCGCGGTGTCTCGTGACACGGCGCGCCTTACCGCATTCATTAGCGTAAGCGCGCGGGATCAGCGTACGCCGATGAATAGCCCGCTTCGCAGCGTGCGCCGTGAGAAGCGTTCGCGGGAAGCGGGTTTTGACGAAGGGTGTAGTTTGAACTGACTCTCATCTGAACCTGAAGGAGAAAAAAATGGCAACTGCCAAGAAGAAGCCGGCGGCCAAGAAAGCCGCAGTGAAGAAGGTTGCAGCGAAGAAGGCTGCGCCGGCCAGGAAGGCCGCAGCGAAGAAGGTCGCGGTAAAGAAGGTTGCGGCGAAGAAAGTCGCCGTGAAGAAGGTTGCTGCAAAGAAGGCAGCACCGGCGAAGAAGGCCGCAGCGAAGAAGGTTGCAGCCAAGAAGGTTGCTGCAAAGAAGGTCGCAGCGAAGAAAGTTGCCGTGAAGAAGGTCGCTGCAAAGAAGGCAGCACCGGCGAAGAAGGCCGCAGCGAAGAAGGTTGCAGCCAGGAAAGTCGCGGTGAAGAAGGTTGCCGCGAAGAAGGCAGCGCCGGCGAAGAAGGCCGCAGCGAAGAAGGTCGCCACCAAGAAAGTCGCGGTGAAGAAGGCTGCGGCCAAGAAGGCGCCTGCGAAGAAGGCTGCGGCCAAGAAGGCTGCGCCTGCGAAGAAGGCGGCCGCGAAGAAGGCTGCCAAGAAAGCGCCTGCGAAGAAGGCCGCTGCCGCGCCTGCTGCCCCTGCTGCGCAACCGTCCGCGCCCGCAGCAACGGTCAAGACTGCCCTGAACCCGGCCGCCGCATGGCCGTTCCCGACCGGCAGCCGTCCGTAAGCAGTACGAGCCGAAGCGCGCGAGAGTCAGTCAAAACGTGCGCCTCGGTGGCAGGGCCGGGTGGTCTGCCCGCGGATGAGTCCGCAGGCGTGCCCGCCAGGCCCGCTCCCAATCCCGTCGCTGGTTTTGTCCGCGACGGGATTTTTTTCGTCCGCTCGCCGCGTCCGGGGGGCTCCTGTGCCTGCAGGCAGGCGCTTGGCGAGGGCACGAAAAAAGGCGCATGCACAGGGGAGCACATGCGCCTGAGGTTCCGCAGGAGGGCGCAAGGCGCCGCTGCGGTACAGGGGAACCCGTTGCTATTAGTGCGTCACGCGCGTGACGCCGCCGCTCGAGAGCAGGCGCACACGGTCGCCGGCCTGGAAGATCTCGCCAGTGGCGGCCTGCGTGATCGCGCGGTAGTCGCCGTTGTCGAGGCGCACCGTGATCTCGAGGCCGTCGTGCATCGCCACGCCGTTCTCGACTGCGTTGCCGGCCACGGCGCCCGCAATGCCACCGATGATGCCGGTGATGATCGAGCCCGTGCCACCGCCGATCTGGCTGCCCGCCACGGCGCCGAGCGCGCCGCCGCCCACTGCGCCGAGTCCGCTCGGCTGGCCGTTGTTCGAACTGATCTTCACTGCACGCACGCTTTCGACCGTGGCCATGCGTACCGTGGCTTCGCGCTGTGCTTGCGAGGCGGTGTAGACATCGGCGGAACTGCTGTTATAGGCGCAGCCCGTCATGGCGAGCGAGCCCGCGATCATGACGGCGGCAATCAAACGACTTGTTGTTTTCATTTCCCGTAACTCCAATGAGCGCCGCCGATGACAAAGCAGGCGGCACCCGGACTCAGAGCGACAGTTCGTAGCCGAACGCCGCCTTGAATCGGTCCTTGATTTGCGCCTTCGTGGGCGCGTAGTTTTGCGGTCCGAGATGCTCGATCTTCAGCGCGCCCATGAGGCTCGCGAGACGTCCCGTGGTGGCCCAGTCGAGGCCGTTCTCGATGCCGTAGAGCAGGCCGCCGCGGAACGCGTCGCCGCAACCCGTGGGGTCGAGCACCTGCTCGGCCTGGACCGGCGGAATCTCTTCGATGCCGCCGCCGTGGTAGATCTGCGAACCGTGCTCGCCGCGCGTGACGATCAGCGCATCGACATGGCTCGCGATCTCTTCGAGCGTCCAGCCGGTGCGATGGCTGACCAGATTGGCTTCGTAGTCGTTGACCGCCACATAGGTCGCAAGTTCAATCGCGCGTCGAAGCGACGCACCATCGAACAGCGGCAGTCCTTGACCTGGATCGAAGACAAACGGGATGCCCGCCTTCGCGAATTGCTCCACGTGCTGGACCATGCCGTCGAAGCCGTCCGGGGCCACGATGCCGATCTTGATGCCGGGCGCTTCGTCGGCGCGGTTCAGGTGCGATTGCATCATCGCGCCCGGGTGGAAGGCCGTGATCTGGTTGTTTTCGAGGTCGGTCGTGATCATTGCCTGCGCGGACCACGTCTCGGGCAGCACGCGCACGTGCGCCTTCGAGAGACCGAGCGTGTCGAGGCGCTCGAGGTAGGGCTGCGCGTCGGCGCCGCCGAGCGTCGCCATGATGCGCGCGTCGCCGCCGAGCAGATGCAGTGAGTAAGCGATATTGCCCGCGCAGCCGCCGAATTCGCGGCGCATCGTCGGCACGAGGAAGCTCACGTTCAGGATGTGCACCTGCTCGGGCAGGATGTGCTCCCGAAAGCGGCCTTCGAAGGTCATGATGTTGTCGTAGGCGAGCGAGCCGCAGATCAGCGTAGCCAAGGCGGAGATTCCTGTAGTGCGTGTGGTGGAGAGGGCGGCGCGTCGCGAGGAGGATCGAGCCGGCGTTGCGCCGGGAGGGTGTGCAACTCGCGTGCGCCGCAGCCGGTATTACTTCAGTGCGGCGAGCGCGGCGTCGTAGTTCGGCTCGTTCTTGATTTCGCTGACGCGCTCGGCGTAGACGACGTTGTCGTTCGCGTCGATGACCACCACGGCGCGCGCCGTCAGGCCGGTCAGCGGGCCGCTCGTGACGTCCACGCCATAGGCTTGCGCGAATTCGTGGCCGCGGAAGGTCGACGCCGTGACGACGTTCTCGATGCCTTCGGTCGTGCAAAAGCGCGCGGCGGCGAACGGCAGGTCACCCGAGATCACGACGACGGCCGTGTTTTCGAGCTTGGCCGCGGCTTCGTTGAACTTGCGCGTGGAGGTGGCGCAGACCGGCGTGTCGAGGCTCGGGACGATGTTCAGCACCTTGCGCTTGCCGGCGAAATCGCCGAGCGAAACGGGCTTGAGGTCTTTGCCGACGAGCGAGAACGCGGGGGCCTTCTGGCCGGCGGTCGGGAAGGTGCCGGCGACGTCGATCGGGTTACCGCCTAGCGTGACTTGACTCATGATGTGCTCTCCGAATGCTGGGTTGTTGTGGTGAATGGCGCGTCCGGCATGGCCGGACGCTGGGAACGCGCGCGCGAAAGCGGGCGCTGGCGCGGTGAATCAGGGGTAGAAAATTTCGATGCGGAAGTTCGACGCGACCACGTTGCCGGTGTCGAGCCGAACGATCATCGTTTGCGTGGTTTGCGCGGGCAGGCCGGCCTCGATGCGCGTGCCGGGCGGCGCATAGTCTTGCGGCCACAGCACGCGGCGCACGACGACATTGTTCTGCCGGTCGAGCAGGGTGAGTTCCATCGCCGGATACGCGAGCGCCACGTCGAAGCGGTTGTGCAACGGCACCTTCAATTCGAGGTGATGCGCGTCGTCCACCTGGCGTAAATCGGATGGTTGAATCTGCAGACCGTCGATGTCGCGCGGCGGGCTCACGTGGCAGCCGAGTTGCGCGCAGGCCTGTTGATAGTACGCTTGCGAGGCAGGCCAGTGGACGATGACGGTTTCGCGCAGCCACCACGCGAGCTGCGCGGCGAGCGCCGCGAGCAGCACGAGGGCAATCAGCGCGCCGATGATGCGCCAGCCTGTGCGGCGCTGCGCGCGAACGGGGGCTTCACGCGTGACCGCGAACGGTTCGCCGCCGACGTTGGGCTCGAGTGCGCTGAACGCGGGCGCGGCCGACGACCCGGTCGACCGAAAAACGGGCTCGGGGTCGGCAATGGGACGGCGAAATGCTTCGTTCGCCGAGAGGGTCGGCTCGACTGGACCCGACGTTGCGCGCCCTGCGGAAGGCGCTGCGCCGCGTCCGATGGCGTGCGAGAGCGTGGGTTCGTCGTCGTGGCGGACGCGCGCATCGGCGCCTGGTGCCGCGTGCGCGAAGTTCGTGCGCGGCAAGTGGCTGGCGTTATATTGCAGCCTCGGGTCGAGGCTGCTGTCCGGGCGCGGTGCCCATGGATCCCAGGCGCGGCCCGAGAAGTTCGGTGTGCCTTGCGGCGCGGCTTCCCCGGGCGATGATGCGGCAGGCTCGGTTTGCGGCGTCTGATCGGGGGCTGGTGCGGGTGCCTGATCGGTAGGGTGACCGGTATCGCGATCGGAACCCTGGGCAGGCGCTGCTGGCGGTGCGGGCGGTGTGGTCAGGCTTGCCGCAACATCGGCCGCGACGGGCGTGGCCTGAGCGAAATCGCCGTTTTCGGGCAGCTCGTACAGGCTACCCGACGCATCGAACGCTTCCTGACAGTGTCCGCAGCGCACGAGGCCGCGGCGCGCGGCGAGGTGCGCGGGCAGGACACGGAAAACGGTTTCGCAGAAGGGACAGCGCGTTGCCAGAAGCATGTGTGCCGTGGAACCGGAGGGTTGGCGATACTCGCATTCTACTGGCAATCCGCAGCGCTCTACGACTTCGCTCATTGCGCTTGGGGCGCGAACAGATCCTGCGCCCGTCGTGCCTGTGCGCCTATGCGCGCCGTGTGCCGGCGAGGCAGACCCAGCCTTCGTGCTCGCGCCAGACCGAGATGTCGATCCAGCGTGCGTAGATCTGCGCGACTTCCTCGGCCTGGCGCGCGAGGATGCCCGAGAGCGCGATGCGTCCGCCCGGCTTCACGCGCGAGCTCAGCATCGACGCCATCAGCTTGAGCGGATTCGAAAGAATGTTGGCGACGACGATGTCGAACTCGCCCGCGGGGCAATCGTCGGGCAAGCCATAGGTGACTTCGGAGTGATTGCGTTCGCTGTTGTGACGCGCCGATTCGACTGCCTGCGGGTCGATGTCGATGCCGATTACCGGATTCGCGCCGCACTTCTGCGCGAGGATCGCGAGAATGCCCGAGCCGCAGCCGTAGTCGAGCAGCGAGTGGCCGGGCTGCACGTGCTGCTCGAGCCACTCCATGCATAGCCGTGTGGTGGGATGGCTGCCGGTGCCGAACGCGAGGCCCGGATCGAGCTCGAGCACGAGCGCGTCCGGGTCCGGCGCGTCGTGCCACGAGGGCACGACCCAGATGCGCTCGCCGATCGGGATCGGATCGAACTGCGATTGCGTGAGCCGCACCCAGTCCTGCTCTTCGACTTCGCGCAGCGAGAACTTCGGCGTTTCAGCGAGACCCAGCTCGTTCGCGGCCGCCGCGAGCAGCACGGCGGGATCCTGATTCGCACCGATCAGCGCGATCACGCGCGAATGCTGCCACGCGGTGCGCTCGGGCGTGAGGCCCGGCTCGCCGAAGAGCGGCTGCTCGTCGGGTGTGTCGGCATCGGCGTCTTCCACCGACACCGAGAGGGCGCCAAGCTCGAGCAGCGCGTCGGAGAGGGCTTCCGCGCGCTCGCGCTCCAGTTCGGCGATCAGTTCCCGGTAGCTCATGAATTACGCTTCGTCCTTCTTCACGGCCTGACGCTCGGCCAGACGGCTTTCGAGGTAGTGAATGCTCGTGCCGCCCTCGACGAACTTCGCGTCGAGCATCAGCTCGCGGTGCAGCGGGATGTTGGTCAGAATGCCTTCGACCACCATCTCCGAGAGCGCGATGCGCATACGTTGAATCGCCTGTTCGCGCGTCGCGCCGTAGGTGATCAGCTTGCCGATCATCGAATCATAGTTCGGCGGCACGAAATAGCCATTGTAGGCATGCGAATCCACGCGCACGCCTGGACCGCCCGGCATGTGCCACGACGTGAGACGACCCGGCGAAGGCGTGAACTTGAACGGATCTTCGGCGTTGATGCGGCACTCGATCGCGTGGCCCTTCAACTGGATGTCGCGCTGGCGGAACGAGAGCTTTTCGCCGGCGGCGATGCGGATCTGTTCCTGCACGATGTCGATGCCGGTGATCAGCTCGGTGACCGGGTGCTCGACCTGCACGCGCGTGTTCATCTCGATGAAGTAGAACTCGCCGTTCTCGTACAGGAACTCGAACGTGCCCGCGCCG
>Ga0164242_10004538_pt1 | contig 15586 bp, 12 predicted proteins | sample OricomgcompostMG_FD_108783 | JGI IMG/M metagenome (GOLD analysis project Ga0164242, IMG submission 108783) | Miracle-Growth compost microbial communities from Emeryville, California, USA - Original compost - Miracle growth compost (MG) ... | reverse complement strand
GTAGCCGAGGTCGTTGTCCTTGCCGATGATGTTCGTGTAGGTGTGGTGCAGCTCGTTGTGGCTGTGCTTCCAGCTCTCGGCGGTCGAGGCGCTGTCCCACTCCCAGACGGTCGAGTGGATCTTCGGGTCGCGCATCCAGTCCCACTGGCCGTGCAGGATGTTGTGCCCGATCTCCATGTTGTCCAGGATCTTGGCGACCGAGAGGCCGGCGGTGCCGACGACCCAGGCCGGCGGGAAGATGCTCGCCAGCAGGACCGCCCGTGAGCCGAGCTCCAGGTAGCGCTGGGTCTTGATCACCCGGCGGATGTAGCGCGCGTCGGACTCGCCGCGGCTGTCGATGACCGACTGCCGGATCGCGTCGAGCTCGCGACCGATCGCCTCGATGTCCTCCGGGGTCAGATGAGCGATCGCGGATTCGGGCTTCTTGGTGATGACGGTCATCGCACTGTCTCCTTGTGGTCGATCGTGCAGGCGCCGGCAGCGGCGTTGATGCAGGTCTGGATCGGGAGGCCGGCGGCCGGCGTCTCCCCGGGTACGGCGACGGTGACGTCGCCGGTGCGCAGGTCGCGGACCGCGCCCTGCTTGAGCGGGAGGATGCAGCCCATGCAGATGCCCATCCGGCAGCCGCTGGGCATGATCAGGCCGGCCTCCTCGGCCGCGTCCAGGATGGTGGTGGCGCCGTCGAGCTCGAGGGTCTGCCCGCCGATCGCGACCGTGCCACCCGCGCCGGGCTCGACCGCGGCGGCCCGGCCGGCACGGAACTGCTCGGTGAACAGCGCCAGTCCGCGGGCCGCGTGGTGCGCTTCCAGGGCGTCGAGCAGGCCGTGCGGGCCACAGGCGTAGGTGGTGCGCTCGGCCAGGTCCGGCACCAGCTCGCCGAGCGCGGCGACGTCGAAGACGCCGTGTACGTCGTCGTACCGCGGGATCAGGCGGATCGCGCCGGCCTGGTCGAGCTCGGCCAGGTTGCGCCGGAAGATCGTCTGCGGCTCGCTGGGGGCGAGGTGCACGACGGTGATTTGGGGTCTCGACACGGTCGCTGCGCTCGCTGCTCGACCACCGAGGCCCAGCACACCGCTGTCGGTGACCGGGAAGAGGTTGCGCAGCATGCCGATCACCGGGGTGATGCCGGAGCCGGCGGTGACGAAGAGCAATTTGGGATGCGCCGCGGGGTCCGTGGGGAGGACGAACTCACCGGCCGCCTGCTCGAGATGCACGAGCGTGCCGGGCTTGGCCCGGTGCACCAGGAACGGGCTCACCACGCCGCCGGGGACTGCCTTGACGGTGATCGAGATGTGCCGGTCGGCGCGTGGCCCGTGGGTCAGGGAGTAGGCGCGCCAGTGCCGGCGGCCGTCGACGTCGATGCCGATCCGGATGTACTGCCCCGGCACGTGACCGGCCCAGTCCTTGCCCGGCTTGAGCTCGATGGTGGCCGCGTCGGCGGTCTCGGCGCGGACGGCGACGATGCGCGCCCGCAGGTCGGCGCCGCGGCGCAGCGGATGGAAGAGGTCGAGTACGTCGGCCGGCTCCATGGGGGTGACCGCTGCCGAGGCAACGCGGTGCAGCCGGTCGGCGAGTGCGCGCCTGAGGCCACCGGCCCGCGGAGCGGTCACGGAGATGGGTGCACTGCTCATGCTTTCAAGGATGCTTCCTGGGACGGGTAAACTCCTGTGTAGCGGACGTGAATGTCGCCCTCGCATTTGTTCGCCGGAGACAAGAATGACCCCACCGAATCCCACACTGTTGCTCCCGCCCCACATCGTGGACGTGCTGCGCGAGATCCTGCCGCAGGTCGGCGAGGACGTCGTCGCCGCGGTGATCAACGAGGTGCCGCCCTACCAGGGGGCCTGGTCCGACCAGATGGCGCAGACCATCCAGACCGCCGTGAAGGTCGCCCTCGGCGGCTTCCTCTCCGTGGCCTCCGGCGAGATGCGCGACGCCGGCCAGGCGACCCCGCCGGCGATGCAGGGGGCCTACGAGCTCGGCCGCGGCGAGGCACGCAGCGGGCGCTCCACCGAGGCGCTGCTCGCGGCGTACCGGATCGGGGCGCGGGTGGCGTGGCGCCGACTCTCCACGACGGCCGTGGCCGCCGGCGTGGAGCCGGAGTCCCTGGTCGAGCTGGCGGCACTGGTCTTCGCGTGGATCGACGAGGTCTCCGACGCCTCGGTCGCCGGCCACGCCGACGAGCTCGCCACCGCCGGCCGGGTCCGTCAGCAGTTGCTCTCCCGGCTGGGCCGGATGCTGCTGCGCGGCGATGCCCCCGACGCCCTCGACGCCGCCGCCGAGCGGGCCGGTTGGCCGCTGCCCAAGACCCTGACCGCGGCCCTGGTGCCGGCCGCCCAGGTCGGGCCTTCCCTGGCGATGGTGTCGCAGGCCACCCTGGTCATCAGCGACGTCGGCGAGCTCGAGGACGTCACCCTGCTGCTGGTGCCCGACGTACACGGGCGGGGCCGGACCGCACTGCTGCGGGTCCTGGAGGGTCGCGGCGCCGTGGTCGGCCCGGCCAAGCCGTGGCGCGACGCCCGCGTCTCCTACCAGCGCGCGCTGCGCGCCCGCGAGGCCGGGCTCGGGCCCGACACCGACAAGGCTCTGGTGCCGCTGGTCCTCGACGCGGACCCCGAGGCCCGCGCCGACCTGCGTGCGGTCGTGCTCGCTCCGCTGGCCGGGCTGCGGCCCTCGACGGTGGAGAAGCTCACCGAGACGCTCCGCTCGTGGCTGCTGCACCAGGGTCGCCGCGAGGACGTCGCCGCGGAGCTCTTCGTCCACCCGCAGACGGTGCGCTACCGGGTCAGCCAGCTGCGCGAGGTGTACGGCGACAAGCTCGACGACCCGGGCTGGGTGCTGGCGCTGATGGTTGCGCTGGGCTAGAACCGGCCAGGAGCCCGGCGGCGGCGCGGGGGCGCAGCGCGGGCACTGGACTGGCATGAACACTTGTGCAGCGATGAGCAGAGCTGCGTCGGCGATTGCACACGTGTGCAGAGGCGGGATGGACGGACGTGCAACGCTGCACATCCGTTCAATCACTCGAGCGGCGACCACGTGCCTGGGCGTCACTTCTAGGGCCGCCCGCCTACCGTGGGCGCATGCGTCGCCGTACCTCGCTCGCCGTCGCCGTGGTCGCCGTGATTGCGGCACTCGTGCTGAGTGGGTGCGGGTCGACGGCCGACCCGGCATCGCCCTCGGCCGCAGCTTCGACCTCAGTGTCCGGTGCGGCGTCCGGCACGGACCCGACGGCGTCGACGGCGTCGACGGCGCCTGCTGCGGGCTCCTATGTCGCGCTCGGCGACTCCTACGCGGCCGCGCCGGGCGTGCCGATCACCAGCATCGCCGGCGGCTGCTTCCGCTCGAACCACGACTATGCGCACCTGCTGGCCGCGGCGCTCCACGCCTCGCTGACCGATGTCACCTGTTCGGGGGCGACGACACGCGACCTGACGCGGCCGCAGCAGATCGTCCAGGTGCAGGTGCCACCGCAGTTCGACGCGCTGAAGCCGACGACCACCCTGGTCACGCTCGGGATCGGCGGCAACGACCTCGACCTGTTCGAGGCGGTGCTGGACCGATGTCTCACCGGCGTGCGGCGGTGCCTTCAGGGTGTCGATGTCCGCGGCGACACCGAGACGGTGGAGCAGCGGCTGACGAAGGCCCTCCGCGAAGTCCACCATCGCTCGCCGGCCGCCCGCGTCGTGCTCGTCGGCTATCCACAGCTCATCCCGGCGAACGACACCGGCTGCGCCGGGCTGCCGGCCCGCGCGAAGGTGCTCGGCACCGTGCGCCGGCTGATCGCCGACTTCTCCACGATGATGGCGCGCGCCGCCCGGGGCGGGAGGGCGAGGTACGTCGATCTGATCGGTCCCAGCGCAGGTCACGACATCTGCTCGGCCTCGCCGTGGATCAACGGCAGCCGCGACACCGGCCAGGCGGTCGCGTTCCACCCGCTGCCGGCCGAGCAGCAGGCGGTCGCCCATCTGGTCGGCCAGGCACTCGGCTGATCGGCCGCGCGGGGTGGCAACTCAACGGTGCCGGGGTGGCAACTCAACCGGCTTGCCAGCAACCACGGTCAGCGCCACCGGCATGGAGCGCAGCTCGGCGGGGGTAGCGGTGAGCGGATCGCGGTCCAGCAGCACCAGGTCGGCGCGGCTTCCGGTCCCGACGGTCGGCTGGCCGTCGACGCTGGCGGCGAGCGCCTCAGCCACGGTGAGCGCCTGGGCCGGATGCCACGGGTCACGCGCGTCGGCGGTGCGATGGACGGCAGCGGCGATCGCCAGCCACGGGTCCAGCGGCGCCACCGGCGCATCGCTGCCGAGCGCCAGCGTCACCCCGGCGTCGCGGAGCCAGCGGTAGGCGAAGCTCCGCCCACCCTCGCCCGGCCAGACCCGTTCGGTGACGTCGCGATCGTCGAGCAGATGGGCCGGTTGCATGCTCGCGGTCAGTCCGAGCGCCGCCATCCGTGGAGCATGCTCGGGCCGGATCAGCTGGGCGTGCTCGATGCTGCCCCTCGCACCGGTGCGCTCATAGGCCCCGAGGGCCACTTCGACGGCCCGGTCGCCGATCGCGTGGGTCGCCACCGTGACGCCCTGCGCGTGGGCCCGGGCGAGCCGCTCCTCCAGCTCGGTCGCCGGCAGGTTGGGGGCGCCGTACTGACCGGTGTCGGCGTAGGGGCTGCAGCACCAGGCGCTGCGCGTGCCGAGCGAGCCGTCGCTGATGATCTTCAGCGACCCGAGGGTCAGCCCCGGGCGGATCTCGTCACCGGTGCGCCGGCCGGCGAACGACGCCAGGTCGTAGGTCGCGCAGCGCACCCGCAGGAGGTCGCAGCCCTGGCCCCAGCGCTGCGCCCAGTCCTGGTGCCGCACCCCGAACTCGAAGTCGACGATCCCGACCACGCCGAGGGCGGCGGCCGCGCGCAGCATCCGGGAGTACGCCGCCGGGCCGGCCGCGTCGGACTCGAGCGCGTCGAGCCGCGGGCTGACGGCGTACCACTCGGTCTCGCTGACCACTGTCTGCCGGCGGGCGAGCCCGAGCGTGTCGAGCGCGGCCGTCGACATCCAGGCGTGGTGGAAGTCGGCGTTGATCAGCACGACCGGCGTCGGGCCCACGACCATGTCGAGCTCGGCGACCGAGACCGGGCGCGGCCACGAGCCGGCGCGGTGGCCGACACCCACGATCGGCTCCCCGGGGCGCGCCCGCAGCCGGGCGGCGACGCGGGCCAGCGCGTCGTGCGGCGAGGTGGCGGCGCTGAGATCGAGCCGGGACGCGGCCCGCGCCCATTGGCCGGCATGCACGTGCTGGTCCCACAGGCCGGGGATCAGCCAGCGGCCGTCGGCGTCGTACTCCTCCTCGCGGGTCTCCGGCCGCATGTCCGGGCCCACCGCGCTCACCCGGCCGCCCTCGACGAGCACGTCGACCGGCTCGGGCGGCGCCGAGGAGGTGACCGGGACGATCGATGCGTTCCTGATCAGCACGCGGCTCAGTCCTCCGTGACCTTGCCGTCCTCGACGCGCAGCCGACGGGTGGTGTGTACGGCGGACAGCATCCGCCGGTCGTGAGTGACCAGCAGCAACGTGCCGGGGTAGGTGTCGAGCGCCTGCTCCAGCTGCTCGATCGCGGGCAGGTCGAGGTGGTTGGTCGGCTCGTCGAGCACCAGCAGATTGACGCCACGGGCCTGGAGCAGCGCGAGCGCGGCGCGGGTGCGCTCACCCGGGCTGAGGCTGCTCGCGGTCCGGGCGACGTGGTCGGACTTGAGGCCGTACTTGGCCAGCAGGGTCCGGACCTCCTCCGGCGCCAGGTCGGGCGCGTGCTGCTGGAACGCGTCTACGAGCGGGGTGCTGCTCTCGCTGCGCTCCTCGAACAACTGGCGGGCCTGGTCTACCTCGCCGACGACCACGCCGGGGCCGAGATAGGCAGTGCCCTCGTCCGGGCGGAGGCGGCCGAGCAGCGCGGCCAGCAGGGTCGACTTGCCCGCGCCGTTCGGGCCGGTGATCGCGACCTTCTCCGCCCAGCCGATCTCGAGGTCGACCGGCCCGAGCTCGAAGGTCGTGCCGTTCTCACCCGGGCGGCGGACGACCGCACCGGTGAGTGCGGCGGTCACCGCGCCCGAGCGGGGCGCGGTGTTGATCTCCATCCGCAGCTCCCACTCCTTGCGCGGCTCTTCAACAGCGTCGCGTTGCAACCGTTCGATCGCCTTCTCGGATTGGCGGACCTTGGCGGCCTGCTTCTCCGCGGAGTCGGCGGCGAAGTTCTTCACGAACTTGTCCCGCTCGGTGGCCTGCTTGCGGCGCGCGTTGCGCACGCCCTGGGTCGCCCAGTTGCGCTGGGTCACCATCCGGTCCTTGAGGCCGCCGAGCTTCCCGGCGTACTCCTCGTAGGCCTCCCGGGCGTGCTCGCGGGCGATCTCGCGCTCGTGGAGGTAGGCCTCGTAGCCGCCGCCGTAGAGGTTGACCTGGTGCTGATGCAGGTCGAGCTCGAGGACGCGGGTGACGGTGCGCGCCAGGAACTCGCGGTCGTGACTGACCACGACCACGCCCTCGCGGAGGCCGGCGACGAACCGCTCCAGCCGGTCGAGGCCGTTGAGGTCGAGGTCGTTGGTGGGCTCGTCGAGCAGGAAGAGGTCGTAGCGGGAGAGCAGCAGCGAGGCGAGGTTGGCGCGTGCGGCCTGGCCACCGGACAGGCTGCTCATCGGCGTGTCCGGGCCGACGGTCAGGCCGAGGTCGGCGAGGACCTGCTCGGCCCGCTCGTCCAGGTCGGCGCCGCCGAGGGCGAGCCAGCGCTCGAGGGCCTCGGCGTATTCGTCGTTGACGGCCTCCTCGTCCGGTGGTTGAGGTGCCAGCGAAACCGGCCCCTCCGGTGGTTGAGGTGCGAGCGAAACCGGCCCCTCCGGTGGTTGAGGTGCCAGCGAAACCGGCCCCTCCGGTGGTTGAGGTGCCAGCGAAACTGGCCCCTCCGGTGGTTGAGGTGCGAGCGAAGCGAGCCTCGAAACCGCCGCCTCGTAGCGCTCGGTCGCAGCCGCGACGCCGGTGCGACGCGCCAGGAAGTCCCGCACCGTCTCCCCCTCGCGGCGCTCCGTCTCCTGCGGGAGATAGCCGATCGCGGCGCTCGGCGGGGAGGTCGTGATCGTGCCACTCTCGGGGCTGAGCTCGCCGGCCAGTGTGCGCAGCAGCGTCGACTTGCCGGCGCCGTTGGGGCCGACCAGTCCGACCACGTCCCCGGGCGCGACGATCAGGTCCAGCGAGTCGAAGAGGGCCTTGGCGCCGTACCCGGCCGCGAGGTCACGAACATGCAGGGTGGCACTCACGAGGGTCAACGCTATCGACCCACGCCACCGGTTTATCTCTCTACTGGGCGGTAATCTCCGCCGCATGGGGAACCGCCCGAACGCCGCCGCGCTGATCGAGCTCGTCCTCGACGAGGGCTCCTGGGAGTCGTGGGACACGACGCCGGAGTACGGCGAGATCGGCGACGACTACCGCGCCGACCTGGCTGCGGCCCGCGAGAAGTCGGGTGTGGACGAGGCGGTGATCACCGGCGCCGGGCTGATGCACGGGCGGCGGGTGGCGGTGGTCGCGTCGGAGTTCGGCTTCCTGGCCGGCTCGATCGGGCGAGCCACCGCGGAGCGGCTGATCGCCGCGGTGCGACGCGCGACCGCGGAGGGGCTGCCGCTGCTGGCGGCGCCCGCGTCAGGCGGCACCCGGATGCAGGAGGGCACGCCGGCCTTCGTGCAGATGGTGCGGATCGGTGAGGCCGTGGCCGCACACAAGGCCGCCGGACTGCCCTATCTCGTCTACCTGCGCCACCCCACCACCGGCGGGGTGATGGCGTCGTGGGGCTCGCTCGGGCATGTCACCGTCGCCGAGCCCGGCGCGCTGCTGGGGTTTCTGGGGCCGAAGGTCTACGAGGTGCTGCAGGGCCGGCCGTTCCCCGCCGGCGTCCAGGTGGCCGAGAACCTCTACGCGCACGGCATCGTCGACGGCGTCGTACCGCCCGAGGAGATCGCCCAACTGCTTGACCGGGCGCTGACGATCCTGACCTCCCGGCCAGCGGTGGTTGAGGTGCGAGGCGCGCCAGCGGTGGTTGAGGTGCGAGGCGCGCCAGCGGTCGTTGAGGTGCGAGGCGCGCCAGCGCCGAGCCTCGAAACCACCGACGGCCTCGAAACCACCGACGGCTTCGAGGCTCGCTCCGCTCGCGCCTCAACCAGCTGTGCGACCTGGGACGCGATCACCCGCTCCCGCCGGCCCGACCGGCCCGGAGTCCGCGCCCTGCTGAAGCTGGCCGCCAGCGACGTCGTACCGCTCAACGGGACCGGCCAGGGCGAGCGCGACCAGGGGGTGATGACGGCGCTGGCCCGCTTCGGGGACGCGCCGTGTCTGGTGCTGGCGCAGGACCGGCGCGAGCAGGCGCACCAGCCGTTCGGGCCCGAGGGGCTGCGGGAGGCGCAGCGTGGTCTCCGGCTGGCGGCCGACCTCGGGCTGCCGGTGCTGACGGTGATCGACACCCGCGGCGCGGCGCTCTCCCCCGAGGCGGAGAACGGCGGCCTCGCCGGCGAGATCGCCCGCTGCCTGGCGGCCCTGGTGACGGTCAAGGCGCCAACGCTGTGCCTCATGCTCGGCGAGGGCAACGGCGGCGGCGCGCTCGCCCTGCTGCCCGCCGACCGGGTGGTAGCGGCCCAGCACGCCTGGCTCTCGCCGCTGCCGCCGGAGGGCGCCTCGGCGATCGTGTACGGCGATGGCGAGCATGCGGCCGAGCTGGCCGAACGGCAGCGGGTGCTGGCGATCGAGCTGGCCGCGATCGGCGTGGTCGACCGGATCGTGCCCGAGCTGCCGGATGCCGCCGACGAGCGCGAGGCGTTCTGCCGCCGCGTGGGTGCCGTGCTGCGGGAGGAGCTGACCGGGCTGCTGGCCGCTGGCCCGGGGACGCCGGAGACGCGGGCCGCGCGCTACGCCTTCTGAGTCGGGCACCTGACGTTTCTCACCCTCCAGCGGCGTGTCGGCGTGAGAAACGTCAGGTGCCCGAATGGCTCAGAACAGCAAGGCCGTCGCCGGGTCCTCCAGCATGCCGGCCACGTCGGCGAGGTAGCGGGAGCCGGCCTCGCCGTCGATGTGGCGGTGATCGAAGCTCAGGCTGAGCGTGCAGACGTCACGCACCACCACCTCATCGTTCACCACCCACGGCTTGCGCTTGATCGCACCGAAGCACAGGATCGCCGACTCGCCGGGGTTGATGATCGGCGTACCGGCGTCGACGCCGAACGAGCCCACATTGGTGATCGTGAACGTGCCGCCGGAGAGATCGGCCGGCTGGGTCTTGCCCTCACGGGCCGTGGCCACCAGCCGGTCGAGCGCACCCGCCAGGTCCGGCAGCGCCAGCGACTCGGCGCCCTTGACGTTGGGCACCACCAGACCGCGCGGGGTGGCGGCGGCGATGCCGAGGTTGACGTAGGACTTGAACACCACCTCCTGGGCCGGGTCGTCCCAGAAGGAGTTGATGATGGGAGTACGCCGCATCGCGACCAGGCAGGCCCGGGCGAGAACGAGCAGCGGCCCGACGCGTACGTCGCGCAGGTCGGAGCGCTGCTTGAGCCGGGCGACCAGCTCCATCGCGGCGGTGACGTCGACGGTGACCCACTCGGTCACGTGCGGAGCGGTGAACGCGGAGGCCACCATCGCCTGGCCCATCTGCTTGCGCACGCCCTTGATCGGCTCGCGCCGCTCGCCTGTGCCCTCGCTCGCCGCCGGCTGCGGCTGGCGGGCCGGCGCAGCCGGCTCCTCGTGCAGGTCGGTCGTGGTGATCACGCCGTCCGCACGCGCCGGGTCGACCTCTGCCAGGTCGATGCCGCGCTCTCGGGCAGCGGCCCGCGCGGTGGGCTTGGCCAGCACCCGGCCGCTCCGCGGACGCCGCGAGACCGCTGCCTCCTTGGGACCGGAGCCGACCAGGGTGAGCGGCTGCTCCACCTCGGCCGGGTCGGGGCCGGTGGCAGGGTCGGCGGGCCCGGCGACCTCAGCCGCAGGAACCGGGTCGACCTCGGCCGCGGTCTCCACGCCGGTTGTCGAGGCGCGAGCGAAGCGAGCCTCGAAGCCACCCTCTGCAGCGTCGTCGGCGGTTTCGAGGCTCGTCGCCGGCGCTCCTCGCTCCTCAACCGGCGAGGCGGCGGTCTCCCCGATCCGGATGATCGGCGTACCGACCTCGACGTTGTCGCCCTCGGCCACCAGCAGCTCCTGCACGAACCCGGCGTGCGGCGAAGGCAGCTCGACGACCGACTTGGCGGTCTCGATGTCGCAAAGGATGTCGTTGACCTTGACCTGGTCGCCGACGCCCACGTGCCACTCGACGATCTCGGCCTCGGTCAGGCCCTCGCCGACGTCGGGCAGCTTGAAGTCGTTCGAGGTCACCAGGCCACGCTCCGATCCACTGCATCGAGGAGCCGGTCGAGGTCGGGGAGGAAGTGCTCCTCGGCTCGCGCCGGCGGGTAAGGGGTGTCGAAGCCGCCGACGCGGAGCACCGGCGCCTCCAGGGAGTGGAAGCACTCCTCGGTGATCCGGGCGGCCACCTCGGCACCGACGCCGAACGACACGTGTGCCTCGTGGACGACGACCGCGCGGCCGGTGCGGCGTACCGACGCGAAGACCGGGGCGAGGTCGAGCGGCGAGAGCGTGCGCAGGTCGATCACCTCCAGCGACGTGCCCTCCCGCTCGGCGGCAGCGGCGGCGGTCAGCGCGGTCTTCACCGTCGGGCCGTAGGCCAGCACCGTCAGGTCCTCGCCAGGGCGGACGACGCGGGAGGAGAAGAGCGGCACGGGCGGTACGCCGGGGTCGAGCTCGGCCTTGTCCGAATGGTAGAGCCGCTTGGGCTCCAGGAAGATCACCGGGTCCGGCTCCGCGATCGCCTGCTGGATCATCCAGTAGGCGTCGACCGGGTTGGAGCAGGCAACGACCTTGAGGCCGGGCGTGTGCGCGAACTGCGCCTCCGGCGACTCGCTGTGGTGCTCGACCGCCCCGATGCCGCCGGCGAACGGGATCCGGATGACCATCGGCATCGACAGCTTGCCGCCGGTGCGGAAGTGCATCTTGGCGACCTGGTTCACGATCTGGTCGTAGGCCGGGTAGACGAACCCGTCGAACTGGATCTCCACCACCGGCCGGTAGCCGCGCAGGGCCAGGCCGACCGCGGAGCCGACGATGCCGGACTCGGCCAGCGGGGTGTCGACGACGCGGTCCTCGCCGAAGTCCTTCTGCAGGCCGTCGGTGATCCGGAAGACACCGCCGAGGCGGCCGATGTCCTCGCCCATCAGGACGACCTTCGAGTCGTTCTCCATCGCCTTGCGGAGGCCGGCGTTGAGGGCCTTGGCGAGCGTGATCATGAGGCTGCTCCCTCGAACGTGGCGAGGTAGGCGTCGTAGCCGTCCCGCTGCGCGGCGAGCTCGTCGCTGATCTCGGCGTACACCCGGTCGAAGAGCTGATGCGCGGTCGGCTCGGCGAGCCGCTTCACGCCGGCCCGGATGCGCTCACCGAGGGCGTCGGCCTCGGCGGTGAGCTCGGCGAAGTAGTCGTCGGAGGCGAAGCCGTTGCGCCGCAGGTAGGCCTCGACGCGGGCGAGCGGGTCCTTGAGCTTCCAGTGCTCGACCTCGTCGGAGAGCCGATAGCGGGTCGGGTCGTCGGTGGTGGTGTGGGCGCCCATCCGGTAGGTGTAGGCCTCCACCAGGGTCGGGCCGCCGCCGTCTCGGGCCCGGTCGAGCGCCGTCTGCATCACCGCCTGGGTGGCGAGCACGTCGTTGCCGTCGACCTGGACACCGGGGAAGCCGAAGCCCTCGGCGCGGCGGTAGAGCGGGATCCGCGACTGCCGCTCGAGCGGCTCGGAGATCGCGTACTGGTTGTTCTGGCAGAAGAAGACCACCGGCGCCTGGTAGGACGCCGCGAAGACGAACGCCTCGTTGACGTCGCCCTGCGAGGTCGCACCGTCACCGAAGTGGGCCACCACGGCCGTGTCGCGGCCGTGGTCGCCGGTGCCGACAGCGCCGTCCCGCTGCACGCCCATCGCGTAGCCGACGGCGTGCAGCGTCTGCGCGCCGATCACCAGCGTGTAGAGCTGGAAGCCGGTCTCGACCGGGTCCCAGGAGCCGTAGTCGATGCCGCGGAAGAGGCTCAACAGCTGCAGCGGATCGACGCCGCGGCACCACGCGACGCCATGCTCGCGGTACGTCGGGAAGACGTGGTCCTGTGCTCGCAGCGCGCGACCGGCGCCGACCTGTGCCGCCTCCTGTCCGACCAGCGGGGCCCAGATGCCCAGCTCACCATGGCGCTGCAGCGCCGTCGCCTCGGTGTCGAAGCGGCGGACCAGGACCATGTCGCGGTAGAGCGACCGGATCTGGTCGGGTCCGCCGCGGTAGTCGTAGTCCGGATGCTCGACGCGCTCCCCTTCTGGGGTGAGCAGCTGCACGAACTCGGTCATCTTGCGCTCCTTCGTCCTCCGGCCCAAGCGGGATCACCGCGAAGCCGTTGCCGAGGGGTCTCCGACACGCGGACACAGGGATGGCGTGTCTGTGAGCCGGGTCACCCGTTGCAGCCAAGGTAGCGCGCCGCAAAGTTACTCGCGAGTGGGCACAGCAGGTGCGAAGCGGCGAGCCCCGGGACCCGGGAAGCGTTCTCAGCCCGCCTCGCAGACCGGGTCGGCGAGAGCGCAGCGCCTAGGAGGCACAGCCTCCGGTGGAGACCGGAGCGGTGAGTCCCACCGCCTTGGCAGCGGTACTCCGCACCTGGTCGGCGGTCAGGGCGTAGCCGGTGTCGGGGTCGGTGACCGAGGCCGCGAACACCACGCCCGCCACCTTCCCGTCGGCGTTGACGATCGGGCCGCCGGAGTTGCCCGGCCGGATCAGGCCGCGCAGCGAGTAGACGTCGCGGATGACTGTGCCACCGCCGTAGATGTCGGGCGAGCGGAGCCGCTGCTCGGCGCGCACCCGGCCGGGCTCGAGGTCGAACGGCCCGTCCTGCGGGTAGCCCAGGATCGCCACCCCGGCCTTCGCCGACAGGTCGCCGCCGAACGAGAGCGGCGGCAGGGTGCCGCTGTCGAAGTGGAGTACGGCGAGGTCGAGCGCCGGGTCGTAGGACACCACGGTGGCGTCCTCCGCCGTACTGCCGACCAGGACGCTCGGATGCGCGACGCCGGCGACGACGTGGGCGTTGGTCATCAGGTAGCGCGGGGCGATCAGGAAGCCGCTGCCCTCCACGCCACGGCCGCAGGCGCTGGCGCCGCGCACCTTGAGCACGCTGGCGCCGGCCCGGATCACGTCGGTGTCGGTGCGCAGCTTCGCCGGCCCCGGCCCCACCTTGACGATCCGCTCGGGCGCGAACGGCTCCAGATAGCGCGGGAAGAAGCTGGTGCCGACGACGTTGTTGAACGCCTGCAGGCCCTTGGTCGCCTGCTGCGGCAGCACGTCGTTGACGTGGCCGAGCACCGTCGAGCTGCGCACCATGTTGGTCAGGCCGCTGATCCGGGTGCCGCTGACGGCGACGGCGAGCGCCCACGCCACCAGCAGCACCGCGGCCGCCGAGAGCAGCGCACCGCCGAGCGCGTCGACCACGCGGACCGGTCGCCAGGTGATCCGATCGCGGACGCGGGCTCCGGCGTACTGGAACAACCCCTGGCCGATCGACGCCGCCAGGATCACGATGAAGAGCGCACCGAGCGACACCCACACCGACGGGTTGGCGTTGCCGAGCGCCTTGGGAGCGAGCCACACGCCGAGGAAGCCGCCCAGCAGCAGACCGGCGGTGGCGAAGGCGCCGGTGACGAAGCCCTGCCAGTAGCCGGAGAGGGCGTAGGCGAGGACCAGGACGACGAGAAGGACGTCAAGGACGTTCATTCGCCGTCCTTCCCCGCAGCATGTAGTCCGGGATCTCGACGACGGGCGCGTCCGGCAGGTCCTCGATCCAGCCGACGAACTCGAAGAGCCGGGCCACGATCCCGCCGGTGAAGCCCCAGAGGATGACGTCCTTGTCGGGGCCGATCATGAAGCCCGGCCCGAACCAGCCGGGGTTGCGCGGCGAGCGCACCCGGATCCGGTGCGCCGGGTCACGCAGCTCGGCGATCGGCACCCGGTAGATCGCGTGCACCTCCTCCAGGCTCCGGACCGACACCGGTGACGGGTCGCGCCACCAGCCCACCACCGGCGTGACGGCGTTGTTGGACGGCGGCAGCCAGAGCCTGGGCAGGTCCCCCAGGACCTGTACGCCGGCCGGGTCCAGTCCGGTCTCCTCCCACGCCTCGCGCAGGGCAGCCTCCCGCGGCCCCTCGCCCGGGTCGAGCCGGCCACCGGGGAAGGACACCTGGCCCGGGTGCGAGCGCATGTGATGCGCGCGCTCGGTGAGCAGCAGGTCGGGGCCGTCCTCGCCCTCGCCGAAGAGGATCAGCACCGCCGACTGGCGGACATCGTGGTCCTCGGGCGGGAGGAACGCGGCCAGGTCGCGCCCCTCGATGCCGTCCAGGGCGTGCACGATCGGATCGAGCCAGGGCGGTGGGTTCACAGCTGGATCCCCAGCTGCTTCTCCACCATCGCCTTGACCTCATCCTCGGATCCGAGCCCGCCGTCCTGGTAGGTCAGCTTGCCGTCCGCCGAGAGCAGCCAGAAGGCGGGCGTCCCCCGCAGGATGCGCAGCTTGGTCGACTGCAGATCACCGCCCGGGTCGGCGACGAGCGGATAGGTGATGCCGCGCTTGATGGCCTGCTTGAGCGCGATCCCCGGCAGCGTGTCGGTGGTGTCGACACCGAGGATCGGGATCTGCTTGCCGTACTCCCTGTAGAACGCCTCCAGGGCCGGCATCTCCTTGCGACACTCGATGCAGGCCGACTGCCAGAAGTTGATGATCAGCGGGCCCTTGAGCGTGGAGAGGTCGACGCTGCGGCCACCGCCGAGGCACTTGATCGTGAACTTCGGCAGCACGCCGCCACGGGTCTCCGGCTTGGGACAGTCGGGGACCTTCGACTTCGCCTTCAGCGCCACCAGGTCCGGCGCCGCGACATCGATGGTGGACGGATTGGGCGCCATCACGAGGTCCTTGGCGCCACAGGCCGACAGGAGCACGACGGACAGCAGCACGACGACCGGAACGGCCCACCGGCGGTTGAGCTTGTCGAAACCCATCAGTTGCGGCCCTCCGTCCGGACCAGCTTGGCGGCGACCTCCGGGTCGGTGGGACCGGCACCGTAGGAAGGGCACAGCTTGGCGACCGGGCAGGCGCCGCAGGCCGGCTTCTGTGCGTGGCAGCGCCGCCGGCCGTGCCAGATCAGGTGGTGGGAGAGCATCGTCCAGTCACGCTTGGGGAAGAGCGCGCCGACCTCGTGCTCGACCTTCACCGGGTCGGTCTGCTCGGTCCAACCGAAGCGGCGGGCGAGCCGGCCGAAATGGGTGTCGACGGTGATGCCGGGCAGGCCGAACGCGTTGCCGAGCACGACATTGGCGGTCTTGCGGCCGACCCCGGGCAGCTTGACCAGCTGCTCGAGCTTGCGCGGCACCTCACCGCCGTACTCCTCCACGAGGGCCGCCGAGAGCCGCAGCAGGCTGTCGGTCTTGGCCCGGAAGAAGCCGAGCGGGCCGACGATCTGC
>Ga0164242_10004537_pt1 | contig 15586 bp, 9 predicted proteins | sample OricomgcompostMG_FD_108783 | JGI IMG/M metagenome (GOLD analysis project Ga0164242, IMG submission 108783) | Miracle-Growth compost microbial communities from Emeryville, California, USA - Original compost - Miracle growth compost (MG) ... | reverse complement strand
CAGCGAAAGCCCAGTGGATATGTGTGTATCTACCGCCTATATTGGCGTTTCCTGCTCGCAACTGCAGACATTCGCGGTTGAAGTTCCACGACTCGTAGTAGCCGACACGTCCGTATTGCCCGGGGGGGGAATCGGACGTCTTGATGTCTGTTCCACAGTTGGAGACGCACCCGTTCCTGAGAGCTGACGTGCCGGGGTTTCCCATGGGGGAAGACTTTTTCGTGCAGAAGTCACCGGTGATCCCGCACTGGCCCCAGACATTGCAGCAGGCGTTCAGGGGGCAGGCGTTCAGGTTGGTGAGCTCCGTGTCGTCCCCGACGTAGGTCGTGTCGGACCCCCGTTTTGTAGGCCCGCAGAGGGCATCTTTATTCGGATAGGGCATTGGCCGCCTTGCCATGTCAGCACTAAAGCTCTTATAGTCAAGAATTTTACTTACTTGCCGTCGGACAAACAGATGTTCATATCGACCATCAGCTTGTCGCATCCGTACCAGCCCCAAGTTGTCTTATTGTTGTACTTTTCAATATCCTTGACTTTGATACCGTTTCTGCCGGCAATAGCTGCACAATTATCACCTGAGATGACATGGTATGTCGCGCAGATACCGTCAGCTCCCTTCTTGGGGATCAGATCGTCCATGCCACCGGCTGAACAGCATACTAACATGCCCGGTTGTAGACCAGAACAGAGCTCGGAATCGGGGTTATACTTGGTGAAGTCGCTCGGGGAAATACCACACTTCTTGGCTAGTGTATCGCAACCATCCCCGCTCTCCACGGTTCTAGTCGTGCACATACCGCGACGTGCTAGCTCCGCTCGCCCGGCGTTGCGTAGACGCGAGATGCCTCGGCGAATGAAGTTGGCAACCGTGCCGTTGGATGACGTACCGTTGGCGATTGTGCCGTTTCCGACGAGCTCGAATGGGGTCTCCCAGATAGTTGTGCCGGCCAGCTCGTTCGTAGACTCGAGGCCTGTCACGCAGCCGGCGTTGTTCCAAGACTTGACGGCGTTTTGGATTGCGGTAATGTTACCCGTAGCGCTAACTGCAACGCCAAAGGTGTTGGTCTTGGGTCGTTGGTCGCCACAGAGCTGGGAGACAATGGTCTGTGCCGATCCACCAGCTTTGATCGAATCCTGTAGACCCTTGATTGCCGACGAAACTGTGCCGCGACCCATCCCCGATCCAATATAGAGGCCGGCGATGATGCCGCCAGCTGAGCCGAACATCAAGGTCGACTCACACTCCGCCGTGGCGTAGTAATGTTCCAGTTGATGTAAAACGTTCGCAATGTCGTCCTCTTTGCCCATGCCGGGACCTTGCTTGGCAAACTGAAGGGCGGCTTTAGTTTCCAACGCCGCTGCCGCGCAGGCAGTCCACGCGGCTGCTGCGTTTCTGGGAACAGCGCTGGTCGTAACACCTTTGCTTGTTCCGTTGACGAGAGAAGGACCGACCTTGCTAGCATCGCCATCTCCAGCATTACACACGCGAATCTTTGTCGGTGTCTCTGGGTCCACGACTGGATTGTAAATGTTGAAGTCGAATAACATGGGCTCATTGCATAGTGCAAGCCGATCAATATCCGTGTATACCGTCCAGTTCTGGGGCAGCTGATCTGTGCACGGAATAGGGCACGGGTGGAACTCATGATGGTAGGCATTGGCACTGTCTGTTCCCTCCATGAGCTCTTCGTCACTCATGGTGGAGAAGGCAGCGGCAGCGTCAGCCTCTGAGGCACCGCGCAAGCTCAGAGCGCTATAGGAGGGGTTCGCGCTCTCGTCGCGCAGGTTTAGAGGGACGGCCACGCTCTCAGTGACTATGACTGTGTCGATCGGTGCAGCATTGCGCATATCAATCTCGGCGGCTAGCACTTGTAGCGAGATTGTTGCCCATATTGCCGTGGCGGCAAGGCCGAGGCTTAGACGGCCTCGCATGACAAAGAGACGTAAAACGAGTGTTCGTGATGGGATGAGGCAAAGAAGGTGAGAGTAGTGAATAGCCAAGTGACGGTTCAACGACTGCAGCGATTGCACTCAGTGACCTTTATTCACGAGTACCGGTTCGTGTGGTTCGGAATAAGGATTTAACTAGCTGGTAGCATCTTTCACATACAAAAGGCACAGCTTCGGACCTTGGCATGCTTGAGATTTGATGGATCTCGATTCTCCATGACTTATGCATAGGATTAAGATCCTTCATGACTTAATTCTACAGGCCTGACGGTGGCAACGTTAGCATGCAACGGTGTTGGTGATTCGCGCCCCTGCACGGATCGCTTACATGTACGCTCTGGCGGGCTGTAATGAATCCACTCTCTGCTACGCCCTTCCGCAATTGTAGCTTACTAGGCAATTACCAATAGGACGGGTAGGGAATCGATCCTTTCCTTGATCTAGACCCCGGTGGATGATACAATGAAATGGCGCACCTCATTGCCATGCTTCCAGCAGCTCCTGGTCCTTCCTTTAGGGCAACGGTAACGTGTCTAGCCGAAGGATCAAGTGAAGAATTCCATGGTGCCAGTAAATCAATATGCAAGCCCACTTTATGCAGTCAGCAGGATATAAGCTGACGTCTCAGTCGAGATTGAGTTCAAAATTGAGCAGCTCGACCAATCTTACTTGCTTATGAGAGTTTACATGTACACCAGGTATCAGCGCCCAGACCTCTCCGTGCTCTCCTAACGCTTTACGCTGGACTTGCATCTCTATGTTTCACCTGAGAGCTGCCCGATCCTACGCGAGCACCCGACCTCACTTTTCTTCCACGAGTTATATATCCAATGACTTAAACACCGTCACACCTTGTCCCTTAGCTAGCTCTGCCAATCTTTTTCGCCACTTCAGGTCTCGTCTCTACATCGTGTCGGTTTCAGCCATGAAGCTGCAGCGGGCTGCCCTCGTCAGCTTGCTGCTAGGATGGCTTCCAGCGTCAATGGGGTACGGGGACCGCGCCGCCGCAGAACGGTAACTAAACGGGCCATGGATACTGAGATACACGCCAGCTCACTCATGTATAGTGTTGTGGCTTACGCAGCCTACATTCAGGAAGAAATATGGGACACTGCCCAGCTCACAATTGCAACAGGCTGCACACCCAGAGCAGGCGGTGGGCGTCCCGGCCTGCGTGGTGGGACGCGCTGCACCTTCGGGGAGTTTTGCGAGCACATTTGGAAAGAGACCACTGGGGATACGAAACCCACGGGCGTGGACTGGGGCAAGAACGACAAGCTCATCGATGATGCCAAGATGAATCCCGAGGACTTGGTGAGGAAGATCATGAGTCAACTGAAGATGGATGACCCTAAAGGCGGATCGAAAAAGGTCAAGATCCCAAAGCCAGGATTCACAGGCAAGGCCGATGCGAAGTTGATCTTTCCGAATATAGCTTCCACCGGCGATGGCCTCGCGGACTATTACAAAGCTATGGAACATTGTGGCGACCGAATGGTCGAGTGCAAGGCGCAGTTTGACAAAATCCAGGGCAGCCTGCCTCAGGAATTCAAGGACAAGTTTAACAAATGGGTGAACAATGGCAGAGACGGCGCGGAACTCCTTTACGACTTGCGGAAACAAGACAAGTGGTCGGCCATGTACGGCGACAAGGGGAAACTAGACGCAAAGATGGGCGTCGATACAGCCAAAACCCCCGGTACCAGCAGATTCAAATACGTCAACTCTAAGCCCGCCTGGAATATAATGGACGTCGCAGGCACCATCAACAAGTTCACGGGAGCTGACTTGGCGGAAAAGACAACTGCGTTTGAGGCCAAGTGGAAACTTATAGAGGCCAGCGCCGCCTTTCAGGGTCACGAATCGGCACTCAAGTCGGTGGAGAAGATCAAGATTCAAACGGCCAGCTGCAAATAGGCATGTTGTTTTCATGTACATCTGGGTTCCCTCTTGGTGCTTTCGGCTTGGTTCCATCTCCTTTATTCGATATCTTTCATAGAAAACCCCAGTGGTGTACGTCTTCTTGTATTTATGAGTATACTTAGTACGGTACGCATGTGGCAGACTACTTGACTCACCGCGAAAGTCTGTTTCCATGCCCATCATTCAACTGTTGCGACACCTCTGAAGTCGGAATACAGTGAATGCAACACAATTGTGGGTAACGTCCAGGGAACTGCAACGTTCCGAACATTAGATTAGGATCAACCCTAAAATCCTTCCCCCAAAATTAGGCTTATGCCAAGCCCAATAAGCTTATGACCGCCCCGCCTAAACTATTTGGTGTGTACACGTGTAGTACAACAACGAACTGCCACGACCCTCATTCCCGACATATATTGGGAGAGGAGGGGCGTCAGCGCTACAACATGGCCGTATGCCAATGTTCCTTCCCAACACCGGTAATTGCTTGTGATCCTTCGGCAAACCCGAATGAGGTCCGAGACACATGCAGCGAGGATGAGTTCTGCAATTGAGTCACTGGCACCGGAGCTCAGCGACGGCCTCGCCCACTACTTGAGCCTCGGTGAGCTTTCGAGACTAATGCGGACCAGCAGGGGGTTTTACCGGCGTCTAGAACCCTTGCTGTATGTCTCCCAGGCAGCGCGGAATGAAGCCTTACGGTGGGCGTGTAACCACGGCCAGATCTCGGCCATTCGTCGGGTCATATCGACTTATGGCGCCTCTCCTAGTACCGTTAGAATCGCCGGAACAGATGGACCATCACCTACAGCATTGACGCTCCATCTTGCCGCTAGAAAGGGTCATCTCGATGCCTTTAAACTACTTCTCGAGCTTGGCGCTCGCGTCGACGACATAGATGCTACCACGGCCCAATTAGAATCTTTGCTGAGACAGCTCTTCTCCCCTCCCAAGCCTGGTTTTGTTCGGGCTTTCTTTGAAGCCGGCTGCGGCTCCCAGCTGCCTTCCCGCCTCCTCGACAGGTCGTTGGTGATGCTTATCAACAATGGGGCTTCGCTGGATATTGTGGAGCTTGCACTCGAGAGCGGAGCCAGTCCAAACTGCACAGAGTCTCGGGGTGGCCTTCGGCAATGCCCAGTGTCGGCTTCGATCTTCCGAAACTCAAAGGCGCTCTTCGACCTCCTCCTCAAGAGGGGTGCCTCTATCCACGGTGGCGAGGTTGAGTATCCAAGGCGGATACCGGTACATATCCCCATATATGCAGCAGCGTACGCAATGTTGAAGCACGGGACTGCCATGATGCAAGCCTGCCTTGACAACGGAGCAGACATCAACCACCGCGCGCTGATGCCCAGGTTCCATTACCGCATGCACTACCATTACGGCACGCCTTTGCTAGGATACTTGGACTCCATCAAAACCTGGCCTGTTGATGCCCACTGCGCTCCCGTTCACAACCTCAAATACCTCTTCGAAAAAGGCGCTATTGCCGATGAACTCCCCGATATCACACTCCCCGACTCAAAAAAGGGCCCGATATATCACATCGAACCACTCTCTAGTCTTGAAGTCCTCCTAGACAACATGCCCGGGAAGTTCGAACAGCTCACCGATCCGCAGTTTCTCGCCGTCGCGAAGCTGCTCATCCAGCATAACGCCGCCAAGGGCTGCGTCGGCCTTCTACTAGAAAAGTACGACCGTCCGCGCTGCTCTGAGTCCGCGAAGCGCGCCTGGCGCTCCTTTGTAACCTTATTGCTGGACGCGCCCGACCGCAACGAACATATGGACACGCTGCTGTCCAACTACATCGATGCCAGGGGCCGCTCGCTAGAGCCCCTGGGCGACCTCACGGCTGAGACTATCACCGTGCTCGTCGAGAGGGGCGCAGATATTAACGCGAGAGGCACCGACGGCAGCCTTCCGCTGCAATTTCTGTGCTGGAGGTATCATATGTTGGAGAGGATGCATAATATTGACGATTCTCATACCACTGTGCATTTCGGGAGTAGGAACATCGCGGAGCATAGGCGGAGACTTGTTGCGTTACTTTTGGCTAAGGGCGCGAATCCGGACTTGAGGATGGAGGGTAAGACGGCCGAGGAGATATTGGTTGAGGGCGTGGAGGGTTATCCTGAGGAGGGCAATATATTCATCAAGGAGCTTGTGGAGGAGATTCGGAAGAGTCGAGCTCCGAATTAGGCATTGTGGAGATTCAAGGCGTCCGGCGGCAGCTGGATTGCCACATGGTTAGGCACAGGAGTACGGGGACAGGTGGTCTTTAAAGCATTAGAGTCTGGGGGTAGGCCCGATGGTTTGCTGGGCGGCGGTGACGGACGCACTGAAGACTCTTGTCGAACCTTCGATGTCTCTTGGTTTCTGTTTACCTTGCTACGGGTAGTCAGGTAGCTTTGCTCGAGACGTCTATAAAACCATCAGCCGACTTCGACCAGCTAGTCTGGTGGCCTTCGCAGCCCAACGTTATGCAGCGCCCCCCCACACCGATGATATCAATTGCGCAGGCTCACCTGGGCCCTGCATCTAGCTGCCACGAGGTCAGGTTGAGGTCTTCGTTGTTGCAGTTCAATTGTAGAGTTCGGCGATTTCAACTCTGGTCATATAACGAGCCCTGCAGTTGGGGGACTTGGCTCAACTCAGGAGTTTGGCTCAACTCGTGTTCTTGGCTTAACTTGATGTGCTAGTCCTCGGGCACAAAGTGATATTTTCTTGTATTTTAGGCTGGAGGACGGTCTTACCTCCTTTAAGAGCGTCCCGGGAGCCGTAACCCCTGTGTAGTAGGTAGGTAGGCACATGCTTAGCGTGGTTGATTACATAATATTCATTTGACACGTGCAGAAGTGAAGAGGAAAGGATGGCATTCAGGCGCTCCAATGCTTTTAACATTCCTTTCCGTGCCCTGACCCAACCCTTTAACAGTGGATTTTGAGTTACTAAACCGGAGGAGGACAGGCACCTCCTACGAGGAGCGCGAGGAGAATTCTACCAGCCACCGGCGTGGCCGATCCTTAAATGGCGGCCAAGCCGGTTCCCGCCTCTACCACCCTTGCTAAGCAAGATAACGTTAGTGGCGCAGCATGCTCGTGGCAGTGCCCCCTCCCACTTTTCGTCGGAAAAGTTTCACGACATGGCATTCGGTTTGTTCTTCCTCATAAGTTGTCACCCCTATGATTTTGTTCTCAACTGATTTTCATTCGAAGTCCTAACCTAAATGCGACACAGTGCACCATGAGCGGTTCCTATCTTCATGTTTACCTGCAACCACTATCCACCACGATCCAAGGTCAGGGCACCTATATCCCAGGGGACGAAGTGGCGGGATATGTGAAATTATATTTGCACAAAGAAACCACTGTCAACACAGTATTCGTTCATTTCAAAAGCGAATGCAAAAACCAGGTCGAGCAGGGAAAGAATGCAAGGTACTGGAAGTCGGTGCTCTTCTCTTTCCGCCAAACGCTGCTCCCCGGACCTGTAAAGATGCAGGCTGGCACATACGAGTACCCCTTCACCTTTCGATTCCCTGCAACTTTCACCTTCGCTGGAAACCCGTTCACTCGCAACAGTCCTTCATTCAGCCAGGCCCTTGGACGACATCCTCTCCCACCCTCCTGTTCTGGCTCAAGTAGTTCCGGCGCCTTTTCGATCTCCTATACTGTCCTTGCGGTTTCTGAAAGGTCTTTACACAAGTGGTCACATAACGCCAATTTAAGCTTTGTCCCCTTTCGGACGGACGCCAATCCGAACCCGGTGCTCGTGGTATCCAAGGCAGGTCAGCGCCCATTTCAACACTTCAAGCTTGGTGATGATGCCCTTCCACGAGCCTTAGGCGCGCGAGAGTCGATGAAGAATGCCCTCCACCACTCAGATGATGTCTCTACCATTAACTTCACCTTGAGAGCGAAGGCTCCGACGGTGATCGTGGCCGGAAGGGCATACCCGGTCGAGGTAACGCTTCTCATACTATCAAATAAAGGAAATACGGACAGCATGCCCGACTTCCGAGCGAAGAATTTCACGCTCAGTGCCAAGGCCAAGACTAATATACGAGTTCCCGTCGTGTTCTCGGATTCCATAGCTACCGTCGAAACCCAAGTCTTACTCGGCTCAATCAACACCGATACCCTCCTACCGCTCAACACTCCGAAGATTTTGAACGGGCTTCTGTCACAGCCCAGTGCTACCCTTTACGCACGTACCATCCCGGCACCGACCTTTAAGTCTGTGGCGGTCAGTAGGTCTTACGGATTAGAGCTTAAGGCGACTATTGATTGTTTGGGCGAAGAGCACAAGTTCACGGTGCGATGGTGGAACGTCACATTCCAGTCGGCGCGGATGGAACCGGGGGTTGAGGAAGCGATAATGTCTATCGAAAACATCCCGGCAGTGGTACGCGACGACGGCGAGGATCAAGAAGATGATCAGCCACCGCCGTACGAGGTGACACAGGCCGAAGGCGAGCGCCTACCGGTTTACTCCGCCTAGTGATGTCGACGGAGATTGGCCTGTAAATAACGACGACGATTTTGGCAGCGTTGGCTCAGAACCGCTCGAATCAAAATCGAAGGAATGGCGAATACTAAAATTTCTGACCCGACAGCTTTTACGCCCTATCTCACTTTCACATGTTAATTACGATGTAATATCGGCGGTCATGGGCTATTCTTGTGTGAGTCGTGCGGTTCAGGCACTTTCTTATTGAGGCAGCCTTTTAGGGACCCCTTGTCCGCCCTCAACTACCGACGCGCAAACTCCTATGCTTAATCCCATCAAATTGTCGTATAATTCCATGTATGTCATCGCTCGGGACACCGCTTCCAAAAAAACTCATATATGGTGAACCCATAGGACAAAGTTGTGTGATTGCGTGAGCGTGGTAGTAACGCTGATTGGTGGGTATGGAAGTGACTGTTACGCTCCTGAGTGGTTGTCTCGCCGGCAGTGTTAACAGGAGCCGGGTCAGTAAGTAAACCTCGATCATAGAACCACTCTTGATGGCATCGTCGGTCAAACTTATAGTGAAGCCTGTCTCCTTAATTTACTCTACTGGGCTTTCCGACTTAAGTGACAGGTAGGAGATATCCTGAATCTAGTAGGTTTGTTTATCTAGTGTTTCGTGTTACGCAAAATCCGGGATTTAGGGGCAACGTGTGGCAATCCTGCGACAGTCCTGTAGAAATGCCCCACCGGCAAGGCACATAACACAGTGCCCTCAAGATAGGTGCGTAACAGTGTTCCTTCCCTGTAGGACCCTTCTGCGTCCATTAGTCATGGGCTGCTCTTGCCAAAGGCTCCCCTTCGACAGTGGATTTCTCATATACACCAACATCCTTTCCAAAAAGCAGGGATTTAACAACAAGGTTAAGAATACTTCTGATGCATTAGTAACGGGCTGAATCCGGAAGTCGGCCACGGTAACGCTCGGCGGTGATGGGGACGCTATTCCTGCTTTGGGACCCCAGGCACACCGGCACACCAGCAATGCGCCCCGGACACCAGACGGCCCTTATTAGTAGGAGGACGCGAGGGACTGTTTTCTTCCTTCCTTCTTTCTCTCTAGGTTTAGTGTACTCATGGAGAGACTTAGCTAGCTGCAATATTCGAAGATGAGTGTCAAAAACTTAGCCGTCCAACATGTGACCGTTACGTCGCCTTTGGGGCCACCCAAGATTTTGGCGTTTCCAGTTCCGTTGCAAATTTAGAGTCGACCTTGTAGAATCTGTCCAACTAAAAATGCATGTACCGCACCAGATTTCTCTACGATAGAGCCTCTGGACTGAATCAAGTTGATAGTAACACTTGATACAGAGAGTAGGGCAGTTGGCCGAGGAAAACAATATCTCTATAACCGAGACCCGATCAATGCACCCTTTTCTCTCTCCCACCGTAACGCTGCGTCGGCTACTGCATCGTAGCCGTACAGCCAATCCTGAAATACGGTGTTGCCCATGAGGTTGGGGCTGCTGGGGTAGTCTCCCGCCCTAAACACGTCTCGCCTCATGGCGAGCATCTCCTCATCCCTCATGTGAATAAAGAACCGGTTGGTAAAGCTGCCGCGTTGGATCGCGTGAGCTCGATCCACCCTCGCCCGATAAAAGAATTGCAGCAGCCGTGGGATATCGTCCACACTAGTAGCGTGGGAAAGGGCTGAGCCAAGCACGGCAGCATCCTCGATCGCCATGGCGGCGCCTTGGGCCAGATACGGAAGTGTCGCGTGAACTGCATCGCCTATGATGACCATCTTGCCGCTCGAATGAACCCAATTATGGATGGTCGGCAGATCCGTTAGCCGCCACTTTTCCATCTCCTCCGGTAGGAGCGCGAGTAGCTTCTGGACTCTATGTTCGCCATCACATGTCAGCTCAATTAACTTGATGAGAGATGCGCGAGAGACTCTCTGGGTTAGCAAGGTTACACTTACATAGGAGACCATCCCGTATATGCGTTACGCACCTCGGAGGCCGTGGCTGGAGCCTTATACCCTTGCATCTTGCGATCGTCGGGAATGACCATGAGCAGGTTGAACGTCTTCTCCTCTTGCATATTGTAACTTTGTGCGGCTGGTGAGCGCTGCTAAGATATTAAAAGACGCTAGGACTTACGTGATGATATGATGGTCTGGCCCTAGGAACTGTTCGAAATTGGGATCTAGGCTTAGCGGGGCCAGGTCGGGGTCATCGGTAATTCTTGCCCTGGGAAGTACGGCTCGGAAGCACGTATCACCTGTCTCGTGGGGTTCTGTGTCGTGGCCCGCGGCCTTCCTAGCTATACTCTTGACTCCATCGACGGCGACAATGAGATCGCCGCGGATGACCTCCCCTGACTACAGAACAACGGCTGGATCCTCTGGTATGTAACCGACTACAGTTTGGCCCTTTCGCACTATTGCACCCGCTCCAGTAGCTGCGTCTAGAAGCACCCTGTGGTAGTCAGGCCGATACACCTGCCAGTAGGGGGCGCGGTAGCGTTCTACGTGCGTGGACAGATCGGTGAAACCCTCGCGCGCTCCCGTAATCCAGGATCGGTAATTGATACGCGAGGGTTTAGAGCTAACGGCCTCCATCTCGTCACGGAGGCCCCAGCGAATAAGCTCTCTCGCGGCATTTGGTGGTACTTGGACGCCGGCGCCAATCTAGTTCAATGTTAGTAAAACTTGTGTGTCTGCCTGTAAGTACCTACACGTGTCTTTTACGTGGCCCCGTGCTAGGGACTTCGGGTCGAACGTCCCAGGTTGAGCTCACCTCGACAAACTCAGCTGCCTGTTCTAGGACTGTTACGTGATGGCCAGCCTGTCTGATGGCCAGCGCGGCGCCCAGCCCGCCGATTCCGGCGCCTATAATAATAACATTGAGCTGACACCTCGGAGCCATAATTCGCTTGCTAATTAGTGCGAAGTTGGCGAGGCTTAGAAAGTGGCACTGCTTGTTGCTGATAACTCGGGCTCCTTGGTACTTTGGATTTTGGACTCTAAGGGCATGTACCACTCACTGGCTGTGCAAGAAGCGCGGTAAACTTGGATTTAATACCGATCAAGCATACTACGAATGCGCTTTTGGGTAGGGAGAGTGGCCGTGTTAGTGAACAACTCTGGGATGAGCTGTTACGGAATGCGGTTCCGAGTTACCGCCGAAATCCCGATGCATTATTTCTTCAGCGTTAGCGGCCGGCAGAAGTTTCGACTCATGCTCTTTCCGTCCTTTAAATTCTAGAACTTTGAGTGAAAAGCGAGACTTCGCTGTAATTAGGTGTCCCGTATCTAGATCTAGGTTATTGTTCGAGGCTGCTGATTTCTTCATACTTCTCCTGCGGATATGGTTTTTTTTTAAAGTTACTATAAACTACCTAGGTATCTAGAACTATGGTATACTGTTTATGGCGCCTTGAAATACTCAAATGAAATATCTTAAGCAATTTTAAGTAGAGCAATGCTGTCCCATGCTTCGAGGAGAATGGCTTCGAAGTCAGCTTGCTGGAGGGATGTCTCGCTCAGAAGAATGCGGATATATTCGATCTGGATTTGGTTGCCCTTTTAACAAGTACGACTCGCTTCGATAAAGTAAGCTGGATGGGCGGATTGGGGCATGGGGATGGCCTCGCGCTCGACCCACCGGCGGCTAAGAGAACGGACTTCGCATTAGTCTTCAATTTATGTTATTACATGAGCTGTTCGCATTTCACATACCGCTTCCTCAATCCAGGTTGCACGATGCACTCTTTATCATGAAACTGACAGTTCAATCATTTGCCGCCTAGTCTAGTCTGGATACACCTCACCCTTCGTGCTCGACAATGTGAACAAACGGAATAATCAGCGCGCTTTTTTTCCTTCCCTAAACGGTTCGGTGCTCGGCGTGCTGTCTGTTGCTCCGCGAAATTTCCCGCATCTTGCGGAGTAGAGATGAGAGGCATGTTATTATCGGGAATGGTGCCGTAAGCTTGCCTAATGGGCGAAAAGATTTGTTTTATTTGATTGGTATAATCTGATCCTATCACGAATGTAAAATCAGCTGGCAATATCGGTGACACTACGATGTGACCAGTGGACACTTCGGAAAGAAACAACCCCGCGGTGAGTCGTGGATGGCGGGATTTCCGTAAAATAGACTCCTATATAAGGAAGAGCTTATTGTGATTCTTCCAGGCGGTCAAGCTCGTCAGGCCACACACAGTACCAAAATATGGCGCAGGAAAGTCTCTCCGATGTCAAACTTCCCGTGTTTGAGGATCTGCCTCTCAGGAAAGATGACCCACCATATTCGGCCTGGGGGCTCTGGGTAAGGATGACAACTTGGGCACTCTGGTAATGACCACCTCATACCTGTCGCGATGACCACCGCGAGAAATGCTAATGGTTACTCGAAGAACTGGCTCACCCCATGTGTTGTAAAGAATGCGACATACGAAATCCGCGAAGGGCATCGCTTCTGTCTCAAGTAAGTGTGCCCCGCACAAGGGGAAAGAAATATGAGAACCGGAAGATTTGTTCCTTCTGATAATTATGCTAGGGTTTTAGTTGGAGTCTGAATCAACCCAAAACGCCCGGATTTAGAAGACATCGAGATACCTTTAAGCATACAATTACAGGCTCGGAATACGTTCTCGATGACACAGTACGCATCAAAATGACTAATGAAACGTGAATTTAAGTACAAACCACTGACAATTGACAGCTCGTATTCAACACCCAGAAGAGCAGCCAGTTCGACGGCCTGAGACACTTTGCCTGGGAGGTTTAGGGTAAGACTTCTCTTAACATTTTGATAACACTGATTATGAGGCTAACCCGAGGGCTGACTTATCATTGCCAGGGTGGAGAACGGGTTGCTTGGTGGCGTTGTCAGTAACCATTTTGCGATTGAATTAACCTGCTTTCTCTGACTTCCTGTTATTGCAGATCTTGGCCGTTCCAGCTATCCAGAGGTTTGGCTCCGAGAGGCTAAAACAAACGTGAGTACGTTCTTCTTTGCAGTATTCTATTGTCCATAATCTGAGAACTCTAAGCCTCGTCCACGAAATCCTTTCTGGCCAATCGCGAGTAGCATTAGCTGTCACAGAGCCTGAGGCTGGATCTGATCTCCAGGGACTCACAACCGAGGCTACACTGTCTGAGAGTGGATCCCATCTCATCATCAATGGGCACAAGAAGGTAGGATTTGACGCCCACGCTGCAACACCGCTGCCCGATTATCTAACTGAAAGACCTAGTGGATCACCTCTGGCATGTACGCCGACTACTTTCTCAGCCTAGTCAGGGAGCGTACCGGAGATTTCACGCTTTTGGTCATCCCACGGACAGAAGGCGTCACTACCAAACACATGCACATGTCCGGCTCGACGGTGGCAGGAACTGCCTTCGTCAATTTTGACGATGTTCAAGTACCCTTGACCATGGTTGTGGGTGAACGTGGGAGGGGATTTAAGTACATTGTATCTAACTTTAACCACGAGGTATGCTGTCCTTCCCCATTCATCTTGTTACTTTGAATTTCTCTATCTCGGCGTCTAATGAAAATTCAGAGGCTCTTCATTGCATTCCAGGCTCTAAGATGTGCGAGGGTATGCTTGGAAGACTCGATGGAGTAGGTTCATTGAGCTCTTAGAATACGGCACAGCCCTTATCAGACGCTCACACGTATATTTACAGGTATGCTTTAAACCGGCAAACATTCGGCAAGGCTCTCTCAGATCACCGTGAGTCACAACGTTACTTTGCGGGTTTGATAAATTAAGCTAACGATAAAATAAAATCGAACTAGCGGTTATTAGATTCAAGTTTGCGCATATGAGCCGCGAGACAGAAGCTTTACAGTCATGGATCGAGGTTAGAGTTTTCCAACATCGTTCACGCGGTTTACACAACGGGAGTAATCCTTTATAGTTGCCATCTAATAACATGTTTTGCACAGAACCTGGTCTACCAGCTAAGCCAGCTGTCCCGCCAAGAAGCAGAATTTCTCTTAGCGGGAACCACAGCCCAACTGAAAGCCCATTCTGGAATCGTCTTGGAGCATGCAGTTCGCGAAGGTATCCAGATTTTAGGCGGGATAGGCTTGACAAGGGGCGGCCGAGGGGAGCGTGTTGAGCGTATATGGCGAGATGTAAAGGCGATTACTGTTCCTGGGGGAAGCGAGGAGATCATGCTGGATCTATCGACCCGTCGCGCCATAAAAATATATGCGGAGGTTTCTAAGACTGCAACTATAAGCCACTTGTAATCAATAATGCCTGGCAGAAGCATATAGAACTCAGTGTGGGAAGATGCGAAGTTTACCCGTCTTAGCTTAATACTACAGGTAAACGATCTAGCCACCTTATATTTAGCTTAACTACTACGTGAGCCCGTCTTACGAATTACCGAACCACACTGTCTCCGACGAAAGCTTTGTCCGGTTCTAGCACAGTTCAAAATGATTAGATTAGGGTTGGTGTTACACTGTACACACGAACGCAGATTAATCTCTAGTCCCCCTTTACGGATTATAACTTGTAAACGTGCTCTAGATAAGATCATCTTATGAGCGGGGTAGCATTATAGCCCGAGGCATGAAAATGATGGCCATTTTCTGAAGAGGAAACTGCGGAAAGCCAGGGTCGTCCTACGAGGAAGAAAATAACCATAAAAAACGAACCCCATTTCTCAAAGTTTATATAGCTATTATGGGTTGCAAGGGTAGTTAGGCGAGTCACCGTAGTAATCCCGGCCCTTGTTGAGATTTGCTGTCGCCTCTTCCGCACTGCAGACAGGGATGCGGATGAGGCCGCCGATCCGAACGTCCAGGCGGTCTGCGGTGTACGCCTTGTCGATAGTTATGTCCGAAGCATCTGGCGCCCCTATCGCCGCGTCCATGATGTTTTTCTTGCCGTTCTTATTATACGTGTTGACGGCGCTGCGGGAAAAATCGGTCAGTCCATTTGTTCTCGGTGCGGCGAGTTAGGCAGGGCATGAAGAGAAGGATGGGTGGTGGATTCGTGACTCACCCGATGATAAGGTCGTCCACCGTGACGCCACCCCACTTGTTAGTGTCGTCCTGGAGCTCGCCGATACCTTTCAGGATGTCGAGCGTCCATTTGAATACCGGAGTGCACCCGCCGCCGTCACCGGGGCTATTGGGTCCGCACTGAGTCTGGGGCCCATCGCGGACACCGGCAAGGATGTACGAGTGCCCATCAGGGCACCTCCAGCCCGAGTTGTAGCTGT
>Ga0164242_10004536_pt1 | contig 15589 bp, 11 predicted proteins | sample OricomgcompostMG_FD_108783 | JGI IMG/M metagenome (GOLD analysis project Ga0164242, IMG submission 108783) | Miracle-Growth compost microbial communities from Emeryville, California, USA - Original compost - Miracle growth compost (MG) ... | reverse complement strand
TTTGTCGCCTTGGCACCTTTTTTCTTCTTAAAAAGGCCGCCTATTTTTTTAATGGTCGCCCCGGCAGCAGAAGCAGACTCCACTGCATTGTCAACGGAGGCGCTGGCGTGATTGACTTTATAATTGGCTTTATCAATGGCACTTTGTGCATGGGCCGCCGCGAGACCCAGAAAAAAACAGCCAAAAACCGTAACGGCAATGATAATGTTTTTCATATTTTGAATTTTTGTTGGATAATCTTATGTGAGCGTAGTAGATACCGGAATGAACAAGTCTGATCAGAAATTATAGGTGGCAGCTGCCGTTAGTGTCTTGCCGGTTCCCTTACCTTCTTTTTTAAGCGCTCCATCTACATAAATCTGAACCGTGAGTTCAGAAGAAGCGCTAAGGCCGTCAGCGGTTGCCCCGATGACGGCTACAATGGTACCTGCTGGAGCTGTTATTTCTTCACTGGTCCAGGTGGTGCCACTTAAACTTGTTTTACTGGTCATGTTATTATCTGGCCCATATCCATAGGTGACACTCTCCAGTTCCACATCCGAAGAGCCAATGGCTTTAAAAACCAGTTTATGTGATTTTGAAGGAGAACTATTATCTTTGTCTTTACTGCAGGAGAATAGAAGAGCAGTACTCATAAGCAGTAAACTTGCCAGTACTAAGGTTTTAAAAGAGAAAAGATTTTGTGTTTTGTTTTTCATAAAATAAGGTTTTGTTGTAATTTTCCATACAAAGATATTTTGCCTACTATAGATTCACAATGCCAAGAAATGAGGGATTATTTCTACCTAGTTTTAGGTATTTTGGGCAGGGCATCAGAAAATTTTAATGATAAGCGGTAAATTGCTTTTAAAAGTTGACCTGGATGAAATACCTTACTCCTTTGTTTTCCTTGCTGGTGATTTTCTTGTTTAAAGCAAGCGCGCAGGTAATTGATCTGGATCAAAAGGGATATGAAGATAGTCTCAGCGCAAAGCTTGGCCAGCCATTGTCTGATAGCGAAAGAGCCGTTGTTAATTTTTATTTATCTAATTATTGGTCGGAAAAAGATACACTTAAATCCAAAAATTATTTGCAGGCTGGCAGAAAGTTAATGGGAAGTAACCGGTTTTTATCAGCGCTTTATCAATTTTACCGGGCAGGCCTTATTTTTGATAAAGATATTCAGTTAAGCCAGTCTCTTTATCTGCGAACGGATAGTCTGTTGGCAGGATATACCACCACGGAAGCTTACACTTTTCGTTCCAGACTCTGGAGCAATATCGCAGTGCTGAAACAATACCAGGATGATAAGCAGGGGTATATGGATCTTCAGTTAAATAAATCGCTGCCTTACGCCAAATTGTCAAAAAATCCATTACAGCTGGCGCTGGTTTACTCAAACATAGGGTTGATGTTTAATAATCTGGACGAATTTAAAAAGGCCCAACACTATGACTCCTTAGCGCTTACTGCCCTGCAGGATGTAAAGCGCAAAGCCAATATTAATAGCGTAGGTATTTTACGCAATGTGATCCGAAACCGCTTGTTTCAGGGGGACTTACCCGGGGCAAAACAAATACTGAACAGCTTATATAAGGTGGTAGCTCCCTATCCGGATAATATTAACTTTCTGGATTATTATGAATTGGCCGGAGCGTATTATTGCGACATAAAAGACTATGATACTGCGATACACTTGTTGGATAAGGGGATCCGGCTGGCGGATAACCTCGGTCAGGGATTTTTGAAAATCAGCATCCAGTTTCAAAAGTACCGGGTCTATGCCTTCCAGAAGGATTATAAGAACGCACTGGCTTTGCTGTTGGAGATTTTAAAATTTACAGATGTATCCCTGGCAGGCAACCGGGTCATTCTTTTTAAAGAAATTGCCAATACCTATGAGAAACTGGGAGACTATAAAAATGGAATGATCTGGTTAAGAAAGATGGCTGAGTTAAGTGATAGTCTTTCTGAGGCCAACGTCACTAATAATATCAATGAACTGGAGGCTAAATATCAGAGTTCAGAAAAAGAAAAGAAGATTTTTGCGTTAAAGAGCCAGCAGAGCAAAGCTGCTTTAATCCAGGAAAAACAACAGGCTGCTAATCGGTTATTATTGCTGGGTTGTCTTTTTTTGCTGGCTGTCGTGGGGGGCGCTGTTTTTTATTACCGAAAGCTTACTCGTCAAAAAGAGATAAACCATGCACAGAAACTAAAAGAAATTGAACAGCTGCATGAGTTAGGCGTGGCGCAGGCGATGCTGGAGGGGGAAGAAAGGGAGCGTAACAGAGTCGCCAGGGAGTTGCATGACGGACTAGGAGGGATGCTTGCCGGTGTAAAATTAAATTTATCGGTGATGGAAATGGGAAATGAAGGGTTAGAATCCAAAAATGAGAATCAGGTGCATATGGAAGAGAATATGGAACAGACCTTAAATAAAGTGATCGGGCAACTGGATAGTTCTATTTCGGAGCTCAGGCGCATTGCCCGCAATATGATGCCGGAATCTTTACTTAGATTAGGTCTTGAGAAGGCGCTTAAAGATCTGTGTGATTATTACTGCAGCCCGAAATGTCAGGTGCATTTCCAGGGAATGGATATCGCTAAGGATATGCCTATTGTGAATCAGGTATATATCTACCGGATTATCCAGGAATTGGTTTCCAACGCAGTCAGACACGGCGCTGCAAAATCCATATTTGTACAGTGTAGTCAAAATAACGAACTTTTTTTAATTACCGTAGAGGATGACGGCAAGGGATTTGATACAGGGATTTTAGCGCAACAAAAAGGTCTTGGCTGGCATAATATCCAAACCAGGGTCGCCTTTTTGAAAGGTAAATTGGATATTCACTCAGAAATGGGACAAGGAACCACCGTAAATATTGAACTCAATGGCTATACAGGATAACCGGATAAAGATTGCATTTGTAGATGATCATCCCCTGATTACACAGGGGCTGAAGACACTTCTTGAAAGAGATGATCAGTTGGATATTGTAGGTCTTTTTGAAAACGGCGCTTCCTTTCTGGAATTTATAGTTGGTCATGAAGTCGATGTAGTGCTGCTGGATATAGGCCTGCCCGATATAAACGGAATGGAACTGTGTAAACAGATTAAAACAGAGAATCCCGGTGTTGTCATTATTTTATTGAGTAATCATACGGAGCGTAGCATTATTTTGCAGACCATGCAAAACGGGGCCAATGGCTATTTGCTTAAAAATGCCTCCTTGCCTAAATTAAAAGAAGCTATTTTTAAAGCCATTGCCGGCCAGATTGTATACAGTGAGGAAGTGAGTCAGATTCTAAGTCAACCTTCCCAAAAGCAGTTACAGGGGATCCCTAAGTTAACCAAAAGGGAAATGGAGATTCTGCAGTTCATTGCAGAGGGTAAAACCAGCGGGCAGATTGCGGCAGAATTATATCTGAGCGTGCTGACGGTGGATACGCACCGCAAGAACCTGATGCAGAAGCTGGAAGTAAAAAATGCTGCAGAGCTGATCCGGGCAGCTGTGCAGCATCAACTATTAAGTTAAATAAAGGCTTATGGGCTTTGCTGATCAACAGCGGGAAGACCGGTTTATGGCGTAGCGTCCGTTTCTACTGTAACAACGGTCTGTTTATTGGCGTCAGCAGGCATGTCTGTTTTGATTTTTTCGCTGCCTTTTGTGGTTGAGGTACCGTTTTGCTTTTTAGCCGTTTTGCCGGCTTTGCTTTTGCGATTGGCAAAATAACTGGCAACCGCTCTGGCCGTGCCGGCAAAACTTAACTGACTCAAAACCGCAGCCAGTCCCTTTTTAAATCCTCCGCCTTTTTTACCTGCGACAAAGGCGGCAATCAGTCCGCTGACAATAGTCTGAGCGGTCCCGAATGCCTTTTGCGCGGGTGTGTCTTTTTTAAATAAGGGGATAAAGGAACCCAGGGAAGCTTTTACGGCCTCTTTCGGTATTTTTTTAAAATCTTCCCCCAATTCATGTTCCCGTTCCCGGATTCTTCTTTTTAGGTTACGAATTTCCTGGTCAATGTCCTCCAGGCTATTGATATGCGACAAATCCACCTTTTGATTGCGTAAATTAATCATCGTCTTCCTTTTTGTCTAGTATGATGTCGATAATACCACTGATTACCTTTCTCATTAATTTTTTTCTAAATACGATAGAAAAAATAAAGGTCAGGATAAACAGCAGGGTCACAATACCAAAACCAGCATAATAAGAATCAAGCAGGTGGCCCAGATAGAACCCCAGCATGATACTTAAAAAAAGTACAATAAAACCGGAAAGAAGAGCAAGAAAGGCCATGCCGACCATCTGAACGATAAGGGTCGATATTTTTTTGACCGATTTAAGCCTGAGCAGCAGTAACCGGTCATCAATATAGCCCTCTACCTTATTTCTGTACTCCTTAAAAAAATTAGGGTTTTGTTGTTCCATAGATGCGTTTTTTTAGGAGAATATCTCCTCCAGATCATATAGGTCTTCATCTTTTTTATTGCTGCTTTTTAAATCAGCAATAAAATCCCGTCCTTTATTGGTCCATTTCTCCAGTTTTTCATCAAAATTTTCCAGACCTGTTTTCAGATCGTCGGTTGCCTCTCTGACAACATTTTTAAAATTCTGAATAACCGTCTGCCCTTTGTCGCCATTTAAAAAGCTAGTAACGATAGCGCCGGCTGCAGCGCCTAATAAAAAACCTGACAAAAATTTCTGATTATTCTTCATAAAGTAATATGTTTTTAAGTAATTGGCATTCAGTATAAAACAAGTTTCATACCAATTGTGAATTTACTTACATTCTGTCAGATGGCAAAATTAAAACAGCCGTTCTTTTAAGGGAACGGCTGTTTTTTATGCTTTCTTTCAAGTTGTTGATTAGTAGGCCCATTTAATATAGGTGGCTCCCCAGGTGAATCCACCGCCAAAGGCGGCAAGAACCAGTTTATCACCTTTTTTCAGCTGTTTTTCGTACTCCCAGAGACAAATAGGAATGGTACCTGCTGTGGTATTGCCATATTTGTGGATATTAATCATCACTTTTTCCTTAGGCAGGTTTATCCTTTCCCTGGTAGCATCAATGATTCTTAAATTAGCCTGATGAGGTACCAGCCAGGCAATATCGTCGCCTGTCAGGTGATTTTTTTCCAGCAGTTCCTGACTGATATCTGCCATCCCGGTCACCGCAAACTTAAATACATGCTTGCCTTCCTGGTAAATATAATGTTCTTTGGCAGCGACAGTCTCAATGGAGGCAGGGCGAAGTGAGCCGCCGGCTTTCATGTGCAGGTGTTTGGCGCCGGAGCCATCAGAGCGAAGCAGGCTATCCATTACACCCACCTCTTCTGTAGTGGGTTCCAGCAGTACGGCGCCTGCTCCATCACCAAAGATGATACAGGTGGTTCTGTCCGTATAATCTACAATCGCGCTCATTTTATCTACGCCGACTACGATGACTTTCTTGTTTTTACCACTCTCAACCAAAGAAGCACCCAGGTTCAAAGCGTATAAGAATCCGCTGCAGGCGGCACTGATATCAAAACCATAGGCATTGACAGCGCCGATTTTATCCCCAATCAGATTGGCGGTAGAAGGGAAAATCATATCCGGCGTTACGGTCGCACAGATAATACAGTCAATATCTTTCGGATCCAGTTGTTTTTTATTAAGAATTTCCCGGATCGCTTCAACAGCCATATCGCTGCTGGCTTTGGTGGGGTCTTTAAGGATTCTTCTTTCTTTGATGCCGGTTCTGGTGGTTATCCATTCATCTGTTGTGTCTATGATCTTTTCCAGATCCTGATTGGTGAGTTTATCCTCGGGGACATACCCTCCTACAGCGGTAATTGCGGCGCGTAGTGTACTCATGAATGTTGCTTATTTCGAATAAATTTTTCTAAAATCTTTAAAAATGAATGGTCAAAAGTATCTCAAAATCCTGATATGTGAAAATCTGCGAGAGAGGACTTTGATATGTGTGAAAAATATCATATGATTAAAATCTTTCTTTTGTATTAATTTTGGACAACATTAATAGACAAAACATAATAAAATAAGTGTAATGATCGCATATCTGAAGGGCAAATTCGTTAATAAGACCCCCGCTAGTTTGATTTTAGATGTTCAAGGAGTAGGATATGATTTACAAATCAGCTTAAATACCTATTCGGCCATCAGTCAATTAGACGAAGGACTCTTATATACGCATTTACAGATTACGGAAACAGCACATACGTTATACGGTTTTGCGGATATCAATGAGAAAATGCTTTTTTTACAATTGATATCCGTGTCCGGAGTGGGCGCCTCTACCGCCAGAATGATGCTTTCCGGCATGAAACCTGAGGAAATTATCCGGGCAATTGTACAAAACAGTGCCGTTGAATTGGAGAAAATTAAAGGCATTGGCAAAAAAACAGCCCAGCGACTTACCCTGGAACTGAAAGATAAATTAAGTAAGATGCATGATAATCAGGTGACCGCCGGCGTCACCCCTGTTGGCAGAACACTGGAAGCCGACGCGCAGGATGCGCTTATAGCCCTGGGTATCAGTAAACAAATGGCAGAAAATGCCATCCGCAAAACATTAAAGGCCACCTCGGAAGAAACCCCGAACCTGGAGACCCTCATTAAATTATCACTAAAGAACCTCTAGTCGGCTGTGAGCACCTGTTTTTAAAGGACTTATCCATTAAAAAATAACTCCCTTATTTTCAAGTTAAATTATACTTTAAAGTCTAAAATTCCGTTTTAATAGTCTGGTAGTAGGAACTGCCGGACTATAGTGAGAATTCAGCTTTGAGTAATACATATCATAAACTTCTTTATCGATTTTTATGGGTGGCCGGTATTTTATTGCTAGCCGCCGCAGGTTTGAGTGCTCAATCACTGCAGGATTCCGCCGGAAGGCCCTATTATCCTTATCCAATCCATGACTATTACGGCTATCAGTTTACAGACCCCTCCAGGCCACTGAACGCATTTGATCAGGACAGACAAGCTGACAGTAGTTTTTTAAAAGCGTATGTCATTTATGACAGCCTCACGCACCAGTATCGCTATTTTAAAAAAGCAGATTCCCTGGATCAACATTACAGAGGTGATATCGAGATCAGTCAGCAGGACTATTTAAAACTTAAAGGCAGCCAGCAGGACCGGCAACATTTTTATGAAATGTCCAGGTCACTGGATCTTTTGAACTTTAAACAGAAAAGACCCAGAAACAGGGTTGACTCGAGTTTGTTTAACCGGATATTTGGTCTGACCAAAGACGGGAAGAAGGTGGATGTGACCCCGCAGGGGAATGTAGATCTTTCGCTTGGCTATGAGGGGCAGAATATTCAAAACCCTACCCTGTCTGAGAGAGCGCGTAAAACAGGGAACTTTGATGTGAATGCCAGTGCCAATCTGAACCTGCTGGCTCAGATTGGTAGCAAGCTATCGCTGCCTATCACCTATAATACCCAAAGTACCTTTGAATTTAATAATCAGTTCAAACTAAAATACCAGGGCCGGGATGATGAGCTGTTGAAGCTGGTAGAAGCCGGCAATATCTCCTTTGATAGCAAGGCGACCTTAATGCCCAGTATTCAAAACCTGTTTGGGGTTAAAGCACAGATCCAGTTAGGTAAACTTTATATTACCGGGGCTTTTGCCAACAACCGCTCTGAAAGAAAGTCCATTACGCTACAGGGAGGAGGCCTGTCCCAGAAAATTGATCTATCCCTGAGTGATTACGACGAAAACCGAAATTTCCTGCTGGGGAATTATTTTGAAGATCATTTTAATGAGGTGATGGCGGATTTGCCGGTTGTAAAAAGTCAGGTCAGAATCTTAAGAATGGAGGTTTGGGTTACCAATAAAACGGGGGCGACCACCAATGTCAGAAGTGTCGTGGGGCTGATGGACCTGGGTGAAAATACCCCGTATAATGGCAACATTCAGTCACTGCATTCTTATAACGGTCTTCCGGATAACGGTGCCAATGATTTGTATTCTTCCATACTCGCAGGGGGGAATACGCGCAATCCCTCCATGGTCACTTCCTTATTGCAGGCAAGAGGCATGGTCTCCGGTCAGGATTTTGAAAAGACCTATGCCCGTAAGCTGGATTCTACGGAATATACCTATAATCCGCAGGCAGGCTTTATCGCTTTAAATCAGCAGCTTTCTCCCGACGCTGTGCTGGCCGTTGCCTATCAGTATACCTATAACGGCAGGACCTATCAGGTGGGAGAGTTCTCGCAGGATGTGGCCCTGGATTCAACGCAAGGGGTCCAAAAAGTGTTGTTCTTAAAACTTTTAAAAGGGAGCTCGCAGCAGGTTCAGCTGCCTACCTGGGGCTGGATGATGAAAAATGTATATAGCTTAAGTGTAACAGGACTCCAGTCGGATCAGTTTAATTTAAATGTTTATTACAGTGAGCCCAGCGGAGGGGTTAAAAGATATCTGCCGGACGCCGCTACCGGCGTCAAAGGGAAATCTATTATCTCCGTATTAGGGGCTGACCGGCTGAATAGCCAAAATGATCCTGCTCCGGACGGGCAGTTTGATTATGTGGATGGGTTTACCGTGTTGCCCAGTCAGGGCAAAATCATCTTTCCGGTTCTGGAACCCTTTGGAAAGGATCTGGATTCGCTCGGCTATCAGGGGGTAGATCAGGCCACAAAGGATAAGGTGATCTATTATGCTTTGTATGACAGTATCAAGGCGATTGCCCAGACCTATGCCAATCTTGATCGTTATAGCCTGCAGGGGACGGTGAAGGGCAGTTCCAGCTCGCAGATCAGCTTAGGGGCCATGAATATCCCTGCAGGATCCGTTACGGTAACCGCGGGCGGCAGGACGCTGACCGAGGGAACAGATTATACGATTGATTATAATCTGGGTATGATTCAGATTATCAATCAAAGCATTTTAACTTCCGGTACCGCGGTCAATGTGCAATTTGAGAACAATGCCAATCTGGGAACAGCGCAGCGGAATTTTATGGGATTCAGGCTGGACTATATGGCCAGCGATAAATTCTCCATCGGGGCTACCATGGAGAAATTAACAGAGCAGCCTTATACCTATAAAACCAGTTATGGGGAAGACCCGATTAATAATACCATGTTTGGAATGGACTTTAACTATCATTCTGAATTCCCCGGTCTGACCAAATGGCTTGATAAATTACCCTTTTATGCTACGACAGCCCCCAGCTCTATCAGCGCCTACGGTGAGGCCGCTGTCTTAAAACCCGGTCACGCGGCTCAGATAGGCTCCGGCACGAGCGGTAAAGTATATATCGATGATTTTGAGAGTTCAGATAATTCTTTTGATCTGCGCTATCCGCTGACTGCCTGGACGCTGGCCTCCACGCCTGCCGGCAATGGTTTATTTCCGGAAGCCACCTTAAATGATAATTTGGATTATGGAAAAAACAGAGCACTGTTAGCCTGGTATAATATTGAACCTACTTTACAGGATAGAAGTAATGCCAGTAACCCGCTACATAAAAATCTCTCCGAACTAAGTGATCCAAGGGTAAGGCCTGTTTATGAAGGAGAGCTGTTCCCAAAACAAAGCGTCATGTCTTCGGCCTTGCAGTCCACTACCTTTGATCTGTCTTTTTATCCCACTGAGCGGGGGCCCTATAATTTCACCAGTCAGGCCGGGGATATTGACAGAAACGGCAAACTCAGCCGACCTCAGGACCGGTGGGGTGGAATCATGCGGGCGTTGGATCAGACGGATTTTGTGACCAGCAACGTTGAGTATATTGAATTCTGGATGCAGGATCCTTTTATAAAAGAGCCCAATAGCAGCGGTGGGAAGCTGGTATTCAATCTGGGAGATGTCAGTGAAGATGTATTAAAAGATGGCAAACGGTTTTATGAAAACGGATTGTCAACGCCCGGAACGCCCACCTCTGTAGATAGTAGCTCCGTCTGGGGCGTCTCTCCGGTCAATCCCATTCAACTGACCAATGCATTTAATAATGTGGCTTCCGACCGTGTCTTACAGGACGTGGGATTTGATGGGATGAATGACCAGGCCGAGCAAAGAAAGCATAGTTTATATTTACAAAGTCTGGCGGAGAACTTCGGCACCAGCTCTCCGATATATCAAAAGGCACTGAAGGACCCTTCGGCCGATGATTATAAATGGTACCGGGATGCTTCTTTTACTTCCAGTGACGGTATATTGGCCCGTTATAAATATTATAATAATACAGAAGGCAATTCTCCTGTGGCCGGAACCAATGGCAGTGGCGCCTCTGCCGCCACCACCTATCCGGATAATGAGGATTTAAACGGGGATAATACCATCAATGAAACGGAGCAGTATTATGAGTATGATCTGAATCTGAAACCGGGGATGACCCTGACAGATCCTTATATTGCAGACGTCAGAACCGTTACCCCTAAACTGGCCAATGACAGTACGGCCAAAGAAAAGTGGTATCTGTTCAGAATCCCCATCAGTGAGTTTACCGGAAAGGTAGGGGGTATTTCAGATTTTAAATCCATCCGTTTTATGCGTATGTATTTAACCGGATTCCAGGATTCAGTGACGATGCGTTTTGCGAGACTAGGACTGGTGCGCAACAACTGGCGTGCTTTTGCCTATAACCTGGATACGACGGGGTCCTATACGGCGCTACCTCAAAACAGCACGACGGCTCTTACGGTACTGTCTGTCAATACGGAAGATAACAGCGAAAGGTTACCGATCCCTTATAAAATGCCCCCCGGGGTACAGCAACTGCAGTCCATTATGGCCGCCGGGGGGACTTCCAACGGTTCCGTTTATCTGGAAAAAGAACAATCCATGAGTCTTAGGGTGACCAATCTGGCTAAAGGAGATGCCAGGGCGGTGTTTAAAAGTATTCAGCTGGATTTACGGTCCTATGGGGAACTTTCCATGTATTTACATGCGGAGTCTATTACAGGAATGCATCCGGTCAGTAACAATGATCTGACGGCTGTCATCAGAATCGGCCAGGATTATCTGGATAATTATTATGAAGTCAGGATCCCCTTACAGGTGACCATGCCCAGTGCCACGGCCACTGCCCTGGAAATCTGGCCGGACCTGAATCACCTGCAACTCGCCTTGCAGGATCTGGTGGCTTTAAAACTCAGAAGAAATAGCTCCGGTGCTCCCATGAACGAAATCTACAGAGAAAGCACCGGAGGGAAAACCTATTCTGTAAAAGGAAATCCCAATTTAGGGGAAGTGACTAGTTTACTGATCGGAGTTGAAAATACGAACAGTACACAGGCGGCCAATTTTGAGGTCTGGACAGATGAACTGGGCCTTTCTAAACTCAATGAACATGGCGGATGGGCTGCGCTGGGCAGGGTAGACCTGCAGCTGGCTGACCTGGGTTCTTTAAGCCTATCTGCAAATACCTACTCGGCGGGGTTTGGAACCCTTGAGCAGGGCGTCAATGACAGATATAAGAACTCCATGGTGCAGTTTGATGCGTCGGCCACCATCGATGCCGGTAAGTTATTCCCAGAGAAAGCCGGTTTTTCTATCCCCGTTTATGCCAGTTTTAATAAGACGGTGCTCACGCCGGAGTTTGACCCCTATGATCTGGACGTTAAAATGAAAGATAAACTGAAGCTTTATCATACGCAGCGGGAACGGGATTCCGTAAAAAGAATGTCACTGGATCAGACAACCAGTAAGACCATCAGTTTATCCAATGTCCGGTTTGGAAGACCGGGTATGAAACCTCATTTATGGGATATCAGCAATTTTGATTTTTCTTATACCTTTTCCAATATTGATCAAAGCAGTCCTTTGATCGCTCAGAATACGATCAATAAATATTACGCCGGACTGGGTTACACTTTTAACGGAAAGGCCCATTTTATCGAGCCCTTTAAAAGGCTGATCAAATCCAAGAGCCCGTGGCTGGAATTTATTCGCTCTTTTAATATCAACCCGACGCCTTCACTGCTCAGTTTCAGAACCACGGTGGACAGGCAGATGGGCATCTATACGCCCAGGTCCGTTAACTTATATGCGAGCGGAACGGAAGTCGATACCGCAGAGACGACCTTTGATAAGTATTTTAGAATGACGCGTGATTATAATCTGAACTGGAATCTTACGCGCAGCCTGAACCTGGATTTTACCGCAAATAATCTGTCTTATGTGGATGAGCCTTACGGTTATCTGGATACCAAGGCCAAACGAGATTCCATGTGGCATAATTTCTGGAGCGGCGGCCGCAATACGCAGTACGCTCAAAAGGCATCGCTTTCCTATAATCTGCCTTTGGATAAGCTGCCTTTTGCGGACTGGATCTCCATGCAATACAGTTATAGCGTCAATTATGATTGGGTGGCTTCCAGCCTGCTGGCAGCATCCCTGGGCAATATTATTGAAAACGGGAATAGTTCTAATCTGAATGGGCAGTTCGACTTTAGAAAACTCTATGATAAATCCAAGTTTATAAGAGCTGCGCTGGATACATCGAGCATCCCTTCGCTGGCCGATTCCTTAAGACCGGAGGATCAAAAAAGACTGGATTCTTTGATTAAGAATCTGCCGAGCCGCAAGATGGTCGTTAAGGGGCTCAAAGGCAGTGAGCGCAAACTGGCACTCAGAAACTGGCGAGCCATGAAAGCCGCTATTAAGGAAGCTAAACTGGCCTTACATAAAAAACAGGTCGTCAGAACCAGCAAAGCTGTTTCTGCAGCGGTGAGGCTGCTTACCATGATAAAGAGTGTTTCTGTGACTTATTCCAGCGGTTATACAAGCAGGCTGCCTGGATATATGGATAGCACAAAAGCGCTTGGAGAGAACTGGAAGAGCGGCCAGCCGGGCCTGGCCTATATCTTCGGGAAGCAGCCCACCAAAGAGTGGCTGGAAGCCAAGGCCAGAGATCATGTATTATCAACTGATCCTTATTTTAATGATTTGTACCGTCAGACCTATAATCAGAATTATACGATCAACGCACAGCTGGAACCGGTAAGGGACCTGGTAGTGGATCTGTCGCTTATGAAATCCTTCAATAAGGACTATTCAGAGCTCTTTAAAGATACGGCGGGTACAGGAAGTTTTGAACATCTGAGCCCTTATAGTGCTGGTGGCTTTACGGTGTCGTATGTCGTGCTTCACGGACTATTTGAAAAACCTAAATCTGGTCAGATTTCCAAGAGCTTCCAGCAGTTTTCAGATTTTAGGCAGATCATTTCTGGCAGGCTCGCGAAATCTAATCCCTATTATTCAGGCGGCATGGACGCCGACGGTTATGCCACCGGCTATGGCAGGTATGCGCAAAATGTGCTGATACCCGCATTTTTAGCGGCCTATACCGGGAAATCTCCTCAGTCTATCGGGCTGATAACAGAAGAGAATAAAGATATTAAGACCAATCCATTAGGCAGTATTTTCCCGATGCCCAACTGGAATATCACCTATTCCGGTTTAAGCCATCTGGGTAGCCTTGCAAGTATCTTATCAAATGTCACCCTCAGAAGCGGTTATAACGGTACGCTGTCCATGAACAGCTTTACCAGTTCTCTTAATTTTCAGGACAGGCTCATGCAGGGCATGCCTTCCTTTATTGATTCTACTTCCGGTAACTACGTCCCTTATTTCTTGATACCCAATATTACTGTTTCTGAGAGTTTCTCGCCTTTGGTAGGCATCGATATTACTTTTTTAAACCAGAGCAATTTTCGCTTTGATTATGCAAGGACCAAGCAGCTGTCGCTAAGCCTGGTGGATTATCAGGTCAGTGAAGTAAGCTCGACGGAGTACTCTTTAGGATTTAATTATACCAGGCATAATGCCAAGCTGCCTTTTTTACCAAAGCCTAAAAAGTCCCAGGATGGGGTAGGGAATGATCTCACCTTTGGTCTGGATCTGGCCATGAGCGATCAGCTGAATTCCAGCACAACACTTGATCAGACCAGTAACTATAGCACCGGAGGACAGAAGGTGATCTCCATTGCTCCTTCTATTAACTATATTCTCAATAGTCGGCTCAACCTGAAGTTTTATTTTAACCAGACCAGAAATATACCTTATGTGTCCACCACGCCGCCTATTGTCATGACCTCGGCTGGTGTACAGATCAGGTTGTCTTTGCAATAGATTCAAGAGGGTACGTACGAGATTTACTTTTATTGGGTATATTTGAATCATCGTTGCCAGTTTATAAGGCAATTAATAATAACAACATGGAAATAGGACAAAAATTCAATACCTTAACCTTAAAGGAATACTTCTTTTACATGGACAATCATAAGAAGTATAAAGACTTTAATACGCTGGGCCTGTACCGGTCTATTTTAGAAAATAAAAAGCTGTCTGTTGAGGACAAAATAGTCGTTAGAGATTACGCACATAAATTTTTCAAAAAAAGCTTTGACTTTCTTCAACTAAAAGATCCACAGACCTTTATGGCGGTGGAATATTTGGGCCAAGAACTGACAAAAGCTGACGAATATAAAAACTGGGAAAAGGTCGAGCGGAATCAACAAAGGATTTTGAAAGAAAAAAAAATAAAACATAGAAATTTTGGCAATTATTCCAAGCATAATTGCGGTTTTGATGATTGCTTTTGGAACGGTTTAATGATCAGACAAGGTTCCTGGTTTGCCGAAAACTCAATGCACTTTAACGGTGACATTAACAGATATCAGCAACAGGTTAAGTCAGATAGACGAAAATCTGACCGAAAAAGAGAAAAACAAATCATCAAACGAGAACTTGAGAATCAATAAAATAATCTGCTAATACGGGGGTGCCAAAGCAGTCTCGAATGGTTAGGGTGGAATGTTATTGCGGGTTTTAGGCCTTAATGGAGCCGATATTGAAAAATAACGCCGTAGTTGATGTTCGACAAGCGGCCTAAACGAAGGGAGACTTAAAGCAATAGGAGGAGACGCAAGCGTAAATCTTTTTTTGATTAAAGTGTGTTCGCTGACTCAATAACAAGGGGCAATGTGGCAGTGATGCTTACGGTGTATTTAATACGAACCGGAAATTGTTAACCGCTGAAGTAGTCTACAAGATATTTTTTATTAGGTAAGAATAAACTTTGATACGATGCGTCAAATGCTATTTTTGATATTATTTTTACTCTACTCTGTTACCTCATTTACACAAGAGTATATAAAGGATGATGTGGACAGGGTTAAAAGTTTTCCGGAGAGAATGGTTTACTATAAACACGAATGCCCATTGGTTAATGGCAAGGGGTGGAGTAGTATTTATTTTCTTAACAAATTGGGTAAGGTAGATTCGGTTAGGAGTTGCTCTTATGGCAAATTAATTCAAATCTTTAGATACTTTTATAATGACCAAGGACTTCTTATTGAACAAAATCAAATTTACCCCAATTTGACGAGGAATATACAATACAATTATTATTACCAATATGATTATGATGAGAAAGGTAGAGTTAAGGTTGAAAAAATGTTTGAAGATAGTCTCTATAAAAAGTTAATAAGTGTAAAGGATAGCTTCGTATATGATTCCTGTGTTCAAGCAATAAGCGCAACGCTACCTTCGAAGCGTAAAAATACTTCATTTGCAGTATCATAACCAAATTTTCTAATTGGTCTATTGTTGATTTCCTTCTCGACCCTTTTTATTTC
>Ga0164242_10004534_pt1 | contig 15593 bp, 16 predicted proteins | sample OricomgcompostMG_FD_108783 | JGI IMG/M metagenome (GOLD analysis project Ga0164242, IMG submission 108783) | Miracle-Growth compost microbial communities from Emeryville, California, USA - Original compost - Miracle growth compost (MG) ... | reverse complement strand
CGCCGGGCTCGACGAACACGCCCCCGGGCTCGACCAAGACGCCGCCGGGCTCGACCAAGACGCCGCCGGGCTCGACCAAGACGCCGCCGGGCTCGACCAAGACGCCCCCGGGCTCGACCAAGACGCCCCCGGGCTCGACCAAGACGCCCCCGGGCTCCACCAAGACAGCGCCAGGTTCGACCAAGACGCCGCCCGGCTCGACCAAGACCCCGCCAGGCTCGACGAAGACGCCGCCGGGCTCGACCAAGACGGCGAGCGCGACGGACCCGCCGACCGGATCAACGAGCACGCCCCCGGAGTCGACCAAGACCCCGCCCGGCTCGACCAAGACCTCGCCAGGTTCTACGAAGACGCCGCCGGGGTCGACCAGGACGCCGCACGGCAACGGCGCGGAGTAGGGCTCACTTCTCGGCCGGCCGGTTCGCGCCGGCCGAGCTCCGGTCAGTCCAGGTAGTCGCGCAGCACCTGCGAGCGCGACGGGTGACGCAGCTTGGACATCGTCTTGGACTCGATCTGCCGGATCCGCTCGCGCGTGACGCCGTAGACCTGGCCGATCTCGTCCAGCGTGCGCGGCTGGCCGTCGGTGAGGCCGAAGCGCAGCTTGACCACGCCCGCCTCGCGCTCGGACAGCGTCTGCAGCACGGACGTCAGCTGGTCCTGCAGCAGCGTGAACGACACGGCGTCGACGGCGACGACGGCCTCGGAGTCCTCGATGAAGTCGCCGAGCTGGCTGTCGCCCTCGTCGCCGATCGTCTGGTCCAGGCTGATCGGCTCACGCGCGTACTGCTGGATCTCCAGCACCTTGTCCGGCGTGATGTCCATTTCCTTCGCGAGCTCCTCGGGCGTGGGCTCGCGGCCCAGGTCCTGCAGCAGCTCGCGCTGGATACGGCCCAGCTTGTTGATCACTTCGACCATGTGCACCGGGATGCGGATCGTGCGCGCCTGGTCGGCCATCGCGCGCGTGATCGCCTGCCGGATCCACCAGGTGGCGTACGTCGAGAACTTGTAGCCCTTGGTGTAGTCGAACTTCTCGACGGCGCGGATCAGGCCGAGGTTGCCCTCCTGGATCAGGTCCAGGAACGCCATTCCGCGACCGGTGTAACGCTTCGCCAGCGACACGACCAGGCGCAGGTTCGCCTCGAGCAGGTGGTTCTTCGCACGCTCGCCGTCGCGGACGATCCAGCGCAGGTCACGGCGCAGCTGCGTCGCGAGCTTCTCGTTCGTCTCCTCGGCGATGCGCAGCCGCTCGGCCGCGTAAAGACCGGCCTCGATCCGCTTGGCGAGGTCGACCTCCTCCTCGGCGTTCAGCAGCGCGACCTTGCCGATCTGCTTCAGGTAGGCGCGGACCGAGTCGGCGGACGCGGTCATCTCGGCGTCCTTGCGCGCCTGGCGCAGCGCCTCGGACTCCTCCTCGTCGTCCCAGGCGAACTCGGCGCCTTCGCCGTCCTCGTCCTCGGCGGGGTCGACGGCGTCGGTCGGCTCGACGGGCTCGTCCGTGGCGGCCGCGTCGGCCTTCTTGCCGGCCGCCTTCTTCGCGGGGGCCTTGGCCGCCTTGGCGGGCGCCTTGTCCTCGGCGGCTTTCTTCGCTGCGGTCTTGGTTGTGCTCTTCGCCGCGGTCTTCTTCGCGGCCGGCTTGCTCTTCACGCTCGCCGTCGCGCGCTTGGCCGTGGTGGTCGCGGCCGCGACGGTCGTTCCTGCCTTGACGGTGGGGGCGGACTCGACCTCGGGGGACTGCTCGCTGGAAACCACGAAGAACCTTTCACCATGCAGCGCACGAACCCTAAAGCTCGCGCGGGAGTTCAAAAATCCGCTCGGCGCGGCTGACAAGTGTGCGGGTCGCAGGCCGTCTGTTGGTCGCCTCAGGTTCGAGTCCAGTACGTGCGCCGTGCCCTTCGCGTGCCATTGTACTGCGGCGGACGGGCCGCGCGAGCCGAACCGCTATTCGCCTCGCCGCTCGGCGGCCGCGATCGCCGCGCCGACGATACCCGCGTCGTTCTGCAGTTCCGCCGGCTTGACCGGCGTGCTCAGCCGCAGCAGCGGAACCCACTTGTCGGCGTCCTTGCTGACCCCGCCGCCGACCACGAACAGGTCGGGCGTGAACAGCCGTTCCACGTGGGACATGTAGTCGTTCACGCGCTTCGCCCACGTCTCGTAGGACATGTCGTCTTCGTCGCGGACGGACGCGGCGGCACGCTTTTCGGCGTCGTGACCGTCCAGTTCCAGGTGACCGAGTTCGGTGTTCGGCACCAGCTTGCCGTCCATCAGCAACGCGCTGCCGATGCCGGTGCCGAACGTCAGCAGGATGACCACGCCGGCCACGCCGCGCGCCGCGCCGAACCGCGCCTCGGCGATGCCTGCGGCGTCGGCGTCGTTGAGCACGATCACCTCGGTGCCGGACGCGGTCGCGTCCGTGAAGCACCGGTCGACGTCCGTGCCGATCCAGCTCTTGTCGACATTGGCCGCGGACTTCGCGACGCCGTGCTGGATCACCGCCGGGAACGTCGCGCCGACCGGGCCGTTCCAGCCGGCCTCGCTGAGCAGCTTCACGACGACGTCGGCCACCGCGCTCGGCGTCGACGGCTGCGGTGTCAGGACGCGGGTGCGGGGGGTGACCAGCGTGCCGGAGGCGACATCGACGATCGCGCCCTTGATCCCGGTTCCGCCGATGTCGATGCCGTACGCCTGGCCGGAATCGCCATGCTGCTGAGCCACGCCGCTCTCCTCGATCTCACCGTTACGACGGCGACCCTATCTCGCCGCGCACAGGTCGCCGTGGTGCGATGAGGACATGACCGGCTCCGACAGCCCACCCGACCCTTCCGTCCCGCCGTCACCGGCGCAGTTGGAGCAGCTGGCGGTGCGGCTGGCGACCGGTGCCGCCGACGTCGTGCGCGCGGCCCGCGGCAGAGCCCTGGACGTCTCGGCGAAGAGCACCGCGACCGATCTCGTCACCGCCGCGGACAAGGCCACCGAGAGCTGGCTGCGGGACGAGCTGGCCCGGCTGCGCCCGGACGACGCCGTGCTCGGCGAGGAGTCCGGCGCCGAGGCGGGGACGAGCGCGGTGCGCTGGGTGGTCGATCCGATCGACGGCACGGTGAACTTCGTGCTCGGGCTGCCGCAGTACGCGGTGTCGGTCGCGGCCGAGGTGGACGGCCGGACGGTCGCCGGCGCGGTGCTGAATCCGGCCACCGGGGAGCTGTTCCACGCGCACCTCGGCGGCGGTGCCTACCTCGGCGACACCCGGCTGCACGGCCCGCGCGACGTGGAGCTGGCCCGGGCCGTCGTCGGCACCGGCTTCGCGTACGCGGCGCAGCGCCGGCAGCGGCAGGCCGCGGTCGTGGCACAGCTGCTGCCCGCCGTCGCCGATCTCCGCCGGCTGGGCTCGGCCAGCCTGGACCTGTGCGCCGTCGCCGCGGGACGGCTGGACGCGTACTTCGAGGCGGGCCTGAACCCGTGGGACTACGCCGCCGGGCTCCTCATCGCCACCGAGGCCGGCTGCGCGGCGACCGGACTGCGTGACCGCGAACCCGGCCCGACGCTGGCCGCCGTGGCGCGTCCGGAGCTGCTCGCCGACCTCGCCGCGCTGCTGGAGCGCCTGGACGCCGACCGGGTGTGACCGCCGCCGGTCGACTCAGCCGGCGGCCGGACTGGCCGTGCCGCACGCGCTGCTGCTGGACTGGAGGTCCGGAGCACCGGCGACGGGCACCAGCTTGATGTCGTCGGCCTTCAGCGCGGCCGTCACGGCGTGCTGCGAGGCGACGTTCTTGTACTTGGTGCCGAGCGAGACCAGGACGGTGGAGTCCTTCGAGTTGGTCTTCACCAGCTTCGCGCCGGGGAAGTAGTACTGCAGCAGCTGCGCCCCCTGGCTGCCGTCCGGGCCGTACCGGATCTCGGCCACGCCGGTGATCTTGCCCGAGTAGCCGGGATACGCCTTGCTGTCGTTGGCGGCCGACGCCGGCGCCTGGAAACCGTCCTGGACGAGCGCGCGCTGCGCCTTGGTCGCGATGCCCTGGCGCTTGGTCGAGTTGAGGACGGTCACGGTGATCGCCTCCTGCTCGGGCAGCTGCTTCGGCTGCGCCGCCGCCGTGGACGGCGTGCAGGTCGGGCCTGCCGCGGCGTCGTCCGAACTGCGGGCGAGCACCCGCCACCACACCAGCGCGGCCAGCAGCGTCAGCGCGAGCAGGAACACCAGCGCCGGCAGCGGGCGCCGGGTGCCCGGTTCGCTCGCGGAGCCGCCGGACGGCGCACTTGGCGGGCTGGTCATCGGCTGGTGAACCTCCTGGGGGACGGGCTGTCAGCCTAGCCGCGAGCAAGTCGGGAATTGTCGTGGCATCCCCGCCGTTAGGGACACACCGCGACGCGGTAACGTTCCGCGGCTGACGCGGTACGCCGTCGCTTCGACGACCTGTCGGGAACCGGGCACAAAACCGAGGCCCCGCACGTTGCAAGCGCCGGACAACCGAACACGCGTGAGGTGTCCGAACGATCACCGAGCCGCCAACCACCGACGACCACTACTCACCAAGCCCCCCACAGACCCCCACCGAGGAGTTGAAGAATCGAATGGCGACCGACTACGACGCACCGCGTCGCGGAGACGTCGACGACCTGGGCGAGGACTCGCTCGAGGAACTCAAGGCCAAGCGAGCCGAAGCACAGTCCGGATCGATCGATGTCGACGAGACGGAACTGAACGAATCCCTGGAGCTGCCGGGCGCCGACCTGTCCGGCATGTCGGGCGAAGAACTGACGGTGCGGGTCGTGCCGAAGCAGGACGACGAGTTCACCTGCTCACGATGCTTCCTGGTCCATCACCGCAGCCGCCTCGCGAAGCAGACCAAGGGCCAGTTCATCTGCCGCGATTGCGCTTGATTTCGTGACGCGCGAAGCGCGTCACGAAATCAGAGCGACGCGCGTAGCGAACTGCCGCCGTCGATCACCAGGGTCTGACCGGTGATCCAGGCGGCGTCGGACGAGGCCAGGAACGCGGCGGCGGCACCGATGTCGGCCGGCTCACCGAGCCGGCCGAGCGGGTAGTTCGCCGCCGCGGCCGCCTCGTCCGCCTCGTACAGCGCGGCCGCGAACCGGGTCTTCACCACGGCGGGCGCGATCGCGTTCACCCGCACCGACGGCGCGAGCTCGGCGGCCAGCTGCACGGTCAGCCCGATCAGGGCGGCCTTGCTCACCCCGTAGTACGCGATCCCCGGCGCCGGGTGCAGGCCGGCGACCGAGGCGATGTTCACGATCGAACCCGCGCCGTCCGCACCCAGGCCGGCACCGAGCGCGTGGCGCGCCCACGACAGCGCGGCCAGCACGTTGACGTCCATGATCTTGCGGGCAACGGACTCGTCCAGCTCCGTCAACGGGCCGTACGCGGGGTTGATCCCCGTGTTGTTCACCAGCACGTCCAGCCGGCCGTAGCGCGCGACCACCGTGCGGAACACCTGTGCTTGGTGCTCGGGATCGTCCGCGCGGCCGGCGACGAAGCTGGCCCGGTCCGGGCCGAGCTCGTCCACCGCGGCCTGCAGCCCCTCGGGCTTGCGCGCGGTGATCAAAACCCGGCCGCCTTCGGCCACGATGCGCGCGGCGATCGCCAACCCGATACCGCGGCTGGCGCCGGTGACGACGGCGACGCGGTCGGTGAAGCGGGCGGAGATTTCGGAGGCGGGGACGCTGACGGGATCCATGGAGCGGACCCTAGCGGCAGGTCAGTCGGCCGAGCGCAGCAACTCCACCAGCCGCTCGGGGTGGCGCGTGCTGATCACCCAGTACGGCGTCGGGTCGTCCGGGTCGTCCAGCCACAGTTGCACGCCCGGGCCGATCCAGGGGCGGATGGCGACGAACGCGGCCGGGTCGCCCTCGCGTCCGACCACCCGGCGCAGCGTGGCCGCGTCGAGGCCGACGCAGCCGCTGACGTAGCTCAGCGGCAGGTGCGCGCCGCGGACCCGCAGCTCGCCACCGGAGATCTCCAGCGTGCTGTGCCCGAACCACCACACGATCGCGACCGACAGCGGCAGCAGCGTGCCGAACGGGATCCAGTCGGTCAGCGAGTAGCCGGCGATGTGGAACTCGGCCGCGAGCAGCGACGCGACGAACAGCGCGACCGGATACCACCACCAGGGTGTGCGCAGCCGCTCCCGGTACTGCACGGAAGTCTCGCTGCGGGTGCTCATGGCATCGAGGGTAGCCTCCCGTCCCGTGACAGACGCCCGCATGGATCCCGCACCGGACGCGGCAACCGGCGTGAGCGTGCTCGTCCAGCGCCTCGACACGGGCGTCCCGCTCCCGCTGTACGCGCTGCCCGGTGATGCCGGCGCCGACATCGTGACCGCCGAGGACGTCGTGCTGGCACCGGGGGAGCGCGCGCTGCTCCCGACCGGGCTCGCGATCGCGGTGCCGGACGGCTACGCCGCGTTCGTCCACCCGCGCTCCGGGCTGGCCGCGCGAGTCGGGCTGGGGCTGGTCAACGCGCCGGGCACCATCGACTCCGGATACCGTGGCGAGGTCAAGGTGATCGTCATCAACCACGACCGGACGCAGAGCCTGACGCTCACGCGCGGCGAGCGGATCGCGCAACTGGTGATCCAGCGCGTCGAGCGCGCGACGTTCGTCGAGGTCGACCGGCTGCCCGACTCCGAGCGGGCCGACGGCGGGCACGGCTCGACGGGCGGCGCCGCCGCGCTGCACCGGATCGGTACTGAGCACGAGGAGAACGCGTAGTGGCGTCGCGACGCAGGAACAAGATCACCGAGCGGGCGAAGCTGGACGCCACCCCGCCGTGGGAGACGCGGGTGCGCCCGGAGCTGGCACCGACCGAGGGACCGTTCGACGAGCGGGACGCTCCCGAGGACGACGTGGCGCGGGTCGACCTGGGTGCCCTGCGGGTTCCGGTCGGCCAGGGCCTGGACCTGCGCCTGGAGGTCAACGAGGCACAGCAGGTCATCGCGGTCACGCTCGCCGGCGCGCACGGCAGCATGCAGCTGGGCGTCTTCGCGGCGCCGCGCAACGAGGGGATCTGGGACGACGTCCGCGCCGAGATCGCGTCGTCCATGAACTCGCAGCGCGGCCAGGCCAAGGAGCGCCTCGACGGCCCGTTCGGCACCGAGCTGCACGGCAAGCTGCCCGGGGACGGCGGCGCCGCGGTGCCGGTGCGGTTCATCGGCGTGGACGGCCCACGGTGGTTCCTGCGCGCGATGCTGATCGGTGCCGTCGCGACCGAGGACGCCAAGGCCGAGCCGTACCTGCGCGCACTGCGCAACGTCGTCGTGGTGCGCGGCAACGACCCGCTGCCCGTCCGCGAGCCGGTCGAGCTGCGCCTGCCGCGGGACGTCGTGCTGCCCGAGCCGGGCGACGAGGCCGTGGCCGACGGCGACGAATAGTCCGGCTGAATCGGGTTACCCTGTCCGCGTGGGCCAGAACATCTCGCTGCTGCACCGGCTGACCGCCAGTGCGCACCAGCTCGACGCGGTCGAGCTGCAGTCCGAGGTCGAACGGCTGTCGTGCACGAAGCTGTGCGACGTCCGTCCCGGGCAGGTGCTGACCACCGGCGGACGGCTGCGCGCGGTGGTCTACACGCCGAGCGAGAACGTCCCGACCCTGGAGGCCGAGCTGTTCGACGGCTCCGGCTCGATCGTGCTGGTCTGGCTGGGGCGCCGCCGCATCGCGGGACTGGAGCCGGGCCGCCGGATCATCGCGCGCGGTCGCGTCGGCGAGCACCAGGGCCGGCCGGCGATCTACAACCCCTGGTACGAGCTGCAGTGTGGGGCCTGAGGGCCGGCACGTCCGGGGACGGGTCCGGCGAGCAGCCCACGGGCGCCCGCGACACCGGCCGCGACCGGGCGGGCGACGCGGCGACCGAGCCTGACCGGACCACCGATCTGCGCGAGACGTACCGCCAGCAGATGCTCGCGAGCATCGGCGGCTGGTCCGGCACGCTGATCACGGCGCTGCCCACGGTCGTGTTCGTGATCGTCAACGCGCTCACCAGCCTGCGCCCGGCCATCGTCGCCGCGATCGGCACGGCCGTCGTGCTCGCCGGCTACCGCCTCGCCCGCAAGCAGTCGGTGCAGCAGGTCGTCTCGGCGCTGTTCGGCGTGCTGATCGCCGCTCTTATTGCGGCGCGCACCGGGCAGGCCCGCGGCTACTTCCTGCTCGGCATCTGGACCAGCTTCCTGTACGCGGTGCCGTTCGCCGTGTCGCTGGTGGTGCGCCGCCCGCTCGTCGGCCTGCTGTGGGAGTTCCTCGACCCGACGCCGGGCAGCGACGAGACGCCCTGGTACCGGCGCCGCCCGCTCTTGCTCGCGTACAGCCTGGCGACGCTGGCCGGGCTGGTGCTGTTCCTCGCGCGCGGGATCGTCCAGGCGACCCTCTACGGCCACGACGCGACCGGTTGGCTGGCGTTCGCGCGGGTCGCGATGGGCTACCCGCTGTACATCCTCGCCGTCGGCTTCGCGTTCCTCGTCGTGCGCCGGGCGCGCACGAAGCTAGCCGATGACGGCGCGACGGATCGCGGGCTCGGTCTCCGGTAGCGCGACGAACAACAGCTCGTCGCCGACCTCCAGCGGCTCCTCCGGCGTCGGGCTGATCACCCGGGTGCCGCGCACGATCACGACCAGGGCCGCGTCCCGCGGCAGCTCGAGGTCCCGCACGGCCCGTCCGGAGCAGGGCGCCCCGTCCGGCAGGGTGACCTCGACCAGATTCGCCTGGCCCTGGCGCAGCCCGAACAGCCGGACCACGTCGCCGACCTCGACAGCCTCCTCGACGAGCGCGGCGATCACGCGCGGCGTCGACACCGCGACGTCCACGCCCCACGCCTCCGTGAACAGCCACTCGTTGGACGGGTGGTTGATGCGGGACACGACTCGCCGCACCGAGAACTCGGTCTTGGACAGCAGCGAGACCACCAGGTTCGCCTTGTCGTCACCGGTGACGCTGACGACGACGTCGAAGGACTGCAGCTCGGCCTTCTCCAGGTTCGCGACCTCGCACGCGTCGCCCAGCAGGAACTGCGCCCCCGGCACGGCCTCCGGCCGCACCTTCGCCGGGTCCTTGTCGATCAGCAACACGTCGTGCGAGTTCTGCAGCAGCTCGCGGGCGATCGACCGGCCGACGGACCCGGCTCCCGCGATCGCGACCTTCACTGCCGTCCTCCCTCGGGTGGGCGGCCGGCCACGTCCTGCAGCAGACTCACTTGCTCGTCGGTGACGAACGCGTGCAGGCTGTCGCCGGCCTGGATCAGCGTGGACACCGTCGGCAGCACGCCGGTGCCGAACCGGGTCAGCATGCCGACGCGCGAGCCGGTGGCGGCCTCGAAGTCGGTGACCGCGTGCCCGACCCAGCCCTCGTGCGGTGCCACCTGGACGAGCGCGACCGCCCCGGACGGGTCCCGCCAGGCCTCCGCGGTCGTCTCCCCGAGCAGCGCCTTCAGCAGCCGGTTCGCGGTCCACGGCACGGTGGCCACGGTCGGGATGCCCAGCCGCTCATACACCTCGGCGCGCTTCGGGTCGTAGATGCGGGCGACCACCTTCTGCACCGCGAACGTCTCGCGCGCCACCCGCGCCGCGATGATGTTCGAGTTGTCGCCGCTGCTGACGGCCGCGAACGCCGCCGCGTGCTCGATGCCGGCCGAGATGAGCGTGTCGCGGTCGAAGCCGATCCCCTGGATCGCCCGGCCCGGAAACTCCTCGCCGAGGCGGCGGAACGCGTGCGCGTCCTGGTCGATCACGGCCACGCTGTGGTCGAGCCGGGCGAGGTTCTGCGCCAGGGAGCTGCCGACGCGGCCGCAGCCCATGATCACGATGTGCACCGACGGCCAACTCCTCTCGCGCGCGCTGACGACTCCGAGTCGTCCCAGCCAGTGGACGCTACACAACATCCCGCGCGGAGTCGGCACGTGACGGGGCCCGACGGTGCGTATTGTGCGCGTCGTGGCACTTGCGACCCGCGTGTTGAAGCGGCTGATCATCGGCAGCCCGGTGCGCTCGGAGCAGGCGGGTCACTCCCTGCTGGCCAAGCGGCTGGCGCTGCCGATCTTCGCCAGCGACGCGTTGTCCAGCGTGGCGTACGCCGTTCAGGAGATCCTGCTCGTGCTGACCGTGGCGGGCGCGGCGTATCTCTACATGACGCCGTGGATCGCGGTCGCCGTGGCCATCCTGATGACCACCGTGGTCGCGTCCTACCGCCAGCTGGTGCGCGCCTATCCGACCGGTGGCGGCGACTACGAGGTGGCGACCACCAACCTTGGCAAGCCGGCAGGTGTGGTCGTGGCCAGCGCGCTGCTGGTCGACTACGTGATGACGGTGGCGGTGTCGATCTCGTCCGGCGTTGACAACATCATCTCGGCGCTGCCCGGGCTGCACCCGTACCGGGTCACGCTCGCGCTCGCGTTCGTGGTGATCCTGGCCGCGGTGAACCTGCGCGGCATCCGGGAGGCCGGCCTCGCGTTCGCGGCGCCCACCTACCTGTTCGCCACCGGCATCTTCATCATGATCATCACCGGGCTGATCCGGCTGGCCGTCGGCAGCCGTCCGGTCGCCGAGAGCGCCCACTACGGCATCCACGCGCAGAGCGGCTACACGGCACTCGGCGCGCTGGCACTGATCTTCTTCGTGCTGCGCGCGTTCGCGTCCGGGTGTACGGCGCTGACCGGCGTCGAGGCGATCGCGAACGGCGTGCCGGCGTTCAAGCCGCCGAAGGCGCGCAACGCGCAGAAGACGCTGGTGGCGATGGGCGCCATCGCGATCACCATGCTGCTCGGCATCACCGTCCTCGCCGTGATCAGCAAGGTGCACATCACCGATCCGACGCTGAACAGCTGCAAGCTGATCGGGGTCAGCAACTGCGCGCACACGCCGCAGCGGACCGTGATCGCGCAGGTCGCGTCGGCCGTGCTCGGCGGGCACCATTCGTTCGGGTTCTTCTACATCCAGGCGACGACCGCGCTGATCCTGGTGCTCGCGGCGAACACCGCGTTCAACGGCTTCCCGCTGCTGGGCTCGATCCTCGCGCGCGACAAGAACCTGCCGACGCAGCTGCGCACGCGCGGCGACCGGCTCGCGTACAGCAACGGCATCGTCATGCTGGCCGTGGTCGCGGCCATCCTGATCGCGATCTACAAGGCGGACGTCACCCGGCTGATCCAGCTGTACATCATCGGCGTCTTCACATCGTTCACCCTGGGCCAGACCGGCATGGTGCGGCACTGGAACCGGGCACTGCGGGCCGAGCGGGATCCGTCCGAGCGTCGCCGCATGCAACGCTCGCGGTTGATCAACGGTTTCGGCGCCTCGCTGTCCGGCATCGTGCTGATCATCGTGATCATCACGAAGTTCACCAAGGGCGCCTACCTCGTACTGATCGCGATGCCGATCCTGTACGCGCTGATGCGTGCGATCAACAAGCACTACGAGCGGGTCGCGGCCGAGCTGGTCAGCGACGAGGTCGGCCTGACGCTCCCGCCGCGCAACCACGTGATCGTGCTGGTCTCCAAGGCGCACAAGCCGACGCTGCGCGCGCTGTCCTACGCCCGCGCGATGCGGCCGGACACGCTCACCGCGCTGACCGTTAACGTCGAGGACGACGAGACCCGTGGGCTGCTCGCCGAGTGGGAGCGGCACGACCTGCCGGTTCCGCTCACCGTGCTCGAGTCGCCGTACCGCGAGGTGACGCGTCCGATCATCGGCTACCTGAAGAAGCTGCGCGCCGAGAACCCACGCGACGTCGTGAGCGTGTTCATCCCGGAGTACGTCGTCGGGCACTGGTGGGAACAGCTGCTGCACAACCAGTCGGCGCTGCGGCTGAAGGGACGGCTGCTGTTCCTGCCCGGCGTCATGGTCACCAGCGTGCCGTGGCAGCTGGACTCGGCGGCCGTGCCCAGCGCCGGTCCGCAGCAGCCCGCCCGTACCGGCTGAGCCGATGGCGACGGGCGAACCGCTGACCGGCGCGCAGGTCGAGCTGGATGTCGGTGCTCCGGCGCACGGCGGGCACTGCGTGGCGCGGCTGGACGGACCGAACGGGCGCGTGGTGTTCGTGCGGCACGCGCTGCCCGGTGAACGGGTGCGGGCGGTCGTGACCGAGGACCACGGCTCGTACTGCCGCGCCGACGCCGTCGAGGTGCTGACCGCGTCGCCGGACCGGGTGCCCGCGCCGTGCCCGCACGCCGGACCCGGGCGCTGCGGCGGCTGCGACTGGCAGCATGCGAGCGCGGACGCCCAGCGCGAGCTCAAGGCCGCGGTGGTGCGCGAGCAGTTCGCGCGCGTGGCGAAGCTGGACGTATCCGGGCTGCTGCCCGGTGTCGAACCCCTGCCCGGCGGCCTGCTCGGCTGGCGCACCCGCATCACGTTCGCGGTCGACCGGGCCGGGCGTCCGGGCCTGCACCGGCACCGCTCGCACGAGGTCGAGCACATGGCCGCGTGCCCGCTCGGCGTGGCCGGCGTCGGCGACACGGACGCGCTGCACCGGCAGTGGCCGGGCGTCACGGGTGTGGAGGCGGTGCGTGGCGACGCGCCCGACGTCGCACTGCTCGCGCACCGGCCCGGTCGCCGCGGCCGCCAGGCCCGCGGGCGGCGCCCTCCGGACGTCGTCGAGCCGGTCGCGGGGCCCGAGACGGTCACCTACCGGGTCGGCCAGCGCGAGTTCACCGTCGACGCCGGCGGGTTCTGGCAGGTGCACCCGGCAGCGGCCGAGACGTTCAGCACCGCGCTGCTCGACGCGCTGGCGCCGCACCCGGGGGAGTCCGCGCTCGATCTCTTCAGCGGCGCCGGGCTGCTCACGGCCGCGCTGGCCGACGCGGTCGGCCCGACCGGGCGCGTGCTGGGTGTCGAGTCCTCGGCCGCGGCGGTCGCGAACGCGGCCACCAACCTGGCCGCGACCCCGTGGGCCACGGTCTCGTGCGGACGGGTCGACGCGGCGCTGGTCGGTGAGCTGGCCGCACAGCTCGGCGCCGGGCCGGACCTGGTCGTGCTCGACCCGCCGCGCGCCGGCGCGGGCACCGACGTCATGCGGGCGCTGGTGGCGCTCGGGCCGCGCGCGATCGGCTACGTGGCGTGCGATCCGGCCGCGCTGGCCCGGGACGTCGCGGCGGCCGCCGGCGCCGGCTGGCGGCTCGGCGCGCTGCGCGCGTTCGACGCGTTCCCGATGACACATCACGTCGAGTGCGTGGCGACCCTCGTCCCGCGCTGATCGGCCGCCCGCTTGATCTAGTCTTGACCGCTATGAGCGCACCCCACGAAACTGCTCCGCAAAGAGCGCTTCGCACTTTCGCGGGGACCCCGCGATGAGCACCGTGTTGGACCAGATCGCCGGCCCACAGGACCTGCGCGCGCTGGACTCGGCGCAGCTTGGCCTGCTCGCCGCCGAGATCCGCGATCTGCTGGTGCAGACCGTGGCCCGCACGGGCGGCCACCTCGGTCCGAACCTCGGCGCGGTCGAGCTGACGATCGCGCTGCACCGCTCGTTCGACTCACCCACCGAACCGATCCTGTTCGACGTCGGGCACCAGGCCTACGTGCACAAGATCCTCACCGGGCGCGCCGGCCGGATGCACACGCTGCGCCAGTTCGGCGGGCTGTCCGGCTACCCGAGCCGTGACGAGAGCCCGCACGACTGGATCGAGAACTCGCACGCCTCCACCGCGCTGAGCTACGCCGACGGCCTGGCCAAGGCGTACGAGGTGCGCGGCGAACGGCGACCGGTCGTCGCCGTCGTCGGCGACGGCGCGCTCACCGGCGGGATGTGCTGGGAGGCGCTCAACAACATCGCCGCGGCCGACCGTCCGGTGGTGATCGTCGTCAACGACAACGGCCGCTCCTACTCGCCGACCACGGGCGGGCTGGCCGAGCACCTGAACGGGCTGCGGCTGCGACCCGGCTACGAGCGGATGCTGGGCCAGGTCCGCGACGCGCTCGGCCGCACCCCGGTCGTCGGGCCGCCGCTCTACGACGCGCTGCACGGCGTCAAGCGCGGTGTGAAGGATCTGCTCGCGCCGCAGGGCATGTTCGAGGACCTCGGCCTGAAGTACGTCGGGCCGGTCGACGGCCACGACGTCGCCGCGATGGAGCACGCGTTCGCCCTCGCCCGGCGCTACTGCGCCGACAGTGGGCCGGTGATCGTCCACTGCGTGACCCGCAAGGGCTACGGCTACGCGCCGGCCGAGAACGACGAGGCCGACCAGATGCACCAGTCGCGCGGCTTCGACCCCGAGACCGGCAAGGCCCGCCCCGCCGGCGGGCGCAGCTGGACGAGCGTGTTCGGCGAGGAGCTGGTGCGCCTTGGCGAGGAGCGCGACGACCTGGTCGCGATCACCGCGGCCATGTGCGAGCCGACCGGGCTCGGCGCGTTCGCCCGCCGCTTCCCGCAGCGCTGCTACGACGTGGGCATCGCCGAGCAGCACGCCATGACGTCCGCGGCCGGGCTCGCCTCGGGCGGCCTACACCCGGTTGTCGCGATCTACTCGACGTTCCTGAACCGCGCGTTCGACCAGCTGCTCATGGACGTCGCGCTGCACCGGCTGCCCGTGACGGTCGTGCTCGACCGTGCGGGAATCACCGGCGACGACGGCCCGAGCCACAACGGGATCTGGGACCTCGCGCTGCTCGGTGTGGTGCCGGGCCTGCGGCTGGCCGCGCCGCGCGACGAGCCGACGCTGCGTGCCGAGCTCGCCGAGGCCGTCGAGGTCTCCGACGGCCCGAGCGTGGTGCGCTTCCCGAAGACGCCGCTCGTGGAGCCGATTCCCGCGCTGCGCAGCGTCGGCAGCGTGGACGTGCTCGCCGAGCCGGACGCCGGCAGCGATGTCGACGTGCTGGTGATCGCGATCGGCGCCTGCGCGGCGGACGTGGTGGAGGCGGCCGGTGCGGTCCGCGGCGCCGGGTACTCCGTGCGCGTCCTCGACCCGCGCTGGGTGTACCCGGTCGACCCCGCGCTCGCCGGGCTGGCCGCCGGGGCGCGGCTCGTCGTGACGGTCGAGGACGGCGCCGTGAGCGGGGGCGCGGGAGCCCGAATCGCCCAAACCATCGCGGATGAGGGAATCGACACCCCGACTCGCCAGCTCGGGGTCCCCCACAACTTCCCCGTCCATGGCAAGGTTTCGGACATCCGGTCTTGGGCCGGACTCACCGTCCCGGATATCGGGCGGCGCATCGTGGAGTGGTCTGCCGTCGTTTCACCCGACAGCGAGCCGGGGGCGGATCTCCCGGCCGTGCGCCGCGCCGCTGGCGGCGACGGCGAGTGAAGTTGCCGAACACAGTGGCCGGGAGGCTGGGGCAATGCGCATCCTCGTAGTGGAGGACGAAGAGCCGCTCGCAGAAGCGGTGGCGCGAGGTTTGCGTCGTGAAGGAATGGCGGTCGACGTCGCCACCGACGGCGACGACGGTTACCGCAAGGCGGCACTGACGCGATACGACGTCGTGGTACTGGACCGCGACCTGCCGGGCATGTCCGGCGACGAGATCTGCCGTCGGCTCACCGACGAGGGCGTGCTGACCCGCATCGTCATGCTCACCGCGAGCGGGACGGTCGAGGACAAGGTGTCCGGGCTCGCACTCGGCGCCGACGACTATCTGCCGAAGCCGTTCGCGTTCGCCGAACTGGTCGCGCGG
>Ga0164242_10004533_pt1 | contig 15594 bp, 20 predicted proteins | sample OricomgcompostMG_FD_108783 | JGI IMG/M metagenome (GOLD analysis project Ga0164242, IMG submission 108783) | Miracle-Growth compost microbial communities from Emeryville, California, USA - Original compost - Miracle growth compost (MG) ... | reverse complement strand
GCACAGTCTCGCGGGCCACGACCTCGCGTGCTGGTGCCCGCTCGACCAGCCGTGCCATGCCGACGTGCTGCTCGAACTCGCGAACCGGGAGCCGTGATGGACGACCTGACCCGAAACTGCCCCCGGTGCCACGAGGTGACCCGCGACCCGGCACACCACACCTGCGGCCGCACACCCGAAGGCACCCTGCCCGCGTCTCAACCCCACGCGTCCCTGTGCTCGACCCCGTGCTCATCACCGACGACGAGCTCGAAGCCTGGATCCGAGGAGACCAACCATGACCGAACCACCCCGCACCCCACGCGGCACCACTTGCCCAACCTGCGGAACCATCCACGAACGCTGCACCGCCCACAAATCCGGCAGCATCAAAGCGGGCAACCCCCGACCCTGCATGGCCATGCCCGTCAACGGCCTCACCGTCTGCACCGCCCACGGCGGAAAATCCACGGCAGCCAAAGCAGCAGCCGGCCGCCGCGTCACCGAAGCCGCCGCCGCGAAAGAGGCGGCACGGTTCGCCACCCGCCGCGACATCCACCCCGCCGACGCACTCCTCGAGCTCGTCCAGTGGACGGCCGGCGAAGTCGACTACTGGCGGGGCAAGGTCGACCAGCTGGCCGACGACGAGTTGGCCGGGATGCTCACCACCAAGACCGAGCAAGGCACCGACCGAGGCGAACGAACCGACGTCACCACCACCGAAGCCGCCGAACACATCTACATCCGCATGCTCGGCAAAGCATCCGACCGGCTCGCCACGTATGCCGCGGCCGCGCTCCGGGCGGGAGTCGAGGAGCGTCGGATTCGACTTGCTGAGGGTCAGGGAGCCCTGGTGGCGACCGTGATCCGTCGCGTCCTCGACGCCCTCAACCTCACCCCCGCCCAGCTCGAACAAGTGCCCGTCATCGTCCCGCGCGAATTACGCGCCCTCACCGCACCCAGGGAGACAGCATGAACACCATCAGCCGCCAGAAGATCATCGACGTGTGTGCCGCCCTCGGCCTCAACCCCGCCGACGTCGCCGAAATCCGCATCACCCCCGACGAGGTCGCCGTCACCACATTCGACCGGGACACCGACGGCCACAAGATCCTCGGCCCCTGCCCGATCTGCGACGGCCCCGTCAAAACGACCCGCACTTTCCCGATCGCCAACGACGAGGAGCACACCGCATGACCAGCCACCGCGCCGACCAGATGACCGCCGCCGACATGTGCCGCCAACTCGCCTACCCCTACGTCACCCACGAACGGATCACCCGCGACAACGGCGACCGAGAAGTCCACGCCGCGTCACACCCGTCACTGCTCGACCAGCTGGAGCACGCCGCCGGCATACGGTCGGCCCTGTCCGACGACGACGCCGACCCATCCTCGTTCGGGTCCAAACCACCAACACACCTGGAAGCGTTGCGGCTGCTGGACCGGATCAACCGTCAGTCACGGCAACTGGAGACCCGACTCGGCATCGACCACGTCCCCGACCTGCGGGCCCGGCTCTCACAGATCGGTGGCCGGCTCGGCATCAACCCCGACCGGCACGTCCGCTCCTGGTGGGCGACCGCCCGCATCCTCACCCACTGGGACTCACCCGCCTACCGGCCACAAGGCGCACCCTGCCCGCAATGCTGGGAAACCAACTCGATCCGGATCCGGTTCGATGACGAGCTCGCCGCCTGCAGTGAGTGCGGCACCGTGTGGGACCGTGAAGGCGGCACCGACAACGGTTCCCTCGATTTGCTCGGCCAGCACGTCGCCTGGTGCACCGACCACGAGGTCACGAAACCCCGGCATTGGTTGCTGGACGACCAGGGCTACCCCACCGAGTGCACGGAGTGTTTGGCGTTCCGGGACGCGTTCACCGAGTGGCGGCTCACCCGCGACAGCGAGGCGCGGGTGCAACGGGATGGGAGGATCGGCGCATGACGATCGAAGAGGCAGTCGCGAAGCTCGACACCATCACCGGCGGCGACGGTGAAGGAGCCCACTGCCACGCTGACGAGGTCCTGCTCGCCATGGTGCCGCCCGAGGTCGCCGACGCATACCGGCGACTTGAGGAACGCGCCGACTTCTGGGCGTACGCGTGACAACACCAGCCCCACACGTGCATAATGGGCCTCGTCGATTCGCGCACCCCAAAAACGGGCTGACGCCGGGTCGACATTCTCATGCCCCAGGGTGGTGGTCACCATGCCAGCCCCCGTCCTCGACTGCGGATGCCCCGCCCAACCCGCCTACCTGCTCCGCCGCGGCCAGCATGAACCCATGCTCGTTTGCCGCCACCACGGCGAACACCTGAAAGCTGAAGCGATCCGGCAAGGATTCGTCGTAACCAAAGTGAGCGCACCGACATGACCGACCCCAACTACTGCCCCATCTGCGGCAAGGCATACCCCGTCGCCTCACTCGCCGCCGACTGCGCCGCCCGCCATGACTGACCTCGCCTGGGCCGAACACGCCGCCGCCGCATTCGAGACCAGCCGCCGCCAATGGGACACACCCGGCACCATGGCCGTCACCCTCGACCACCGCACCATCCAAACCCCAGCCCTCGACCTCATCGACCGAGAGCTCGTCCGACTCGCCGACACCCCCGACGGCCGGCTCATCCTGTCCATGCCACCCCAAGAAGGCAAGTCCCAGCGGGCATCACGCAGGTTCCCGCTGTGGGCCCTCACCCAGAACAACGACCTGAGGGTCGCGATCGCCTCCTACGAACTCAACGTCGCCCGCCGGTGGGGCCGCGCCATCCGCGACGACATCACCACCAACCACGACCTCCTCGGCCTGTCGATCCGCCCCGACCTGTCCGCCCAGCACGAATGGCAGTTGGACGGCCACGAAGGCGGCGTCTACGCCACCGGCATTGGCGGCGCCCTCACCGGTCGCCCCGTCGACCTCGCCATCATCGACGACCCCATCAAGGACCGTGAACAGGCCGACTCCACCGTGTACCGAGCCCGTGTGTGGGACTGGTGGACCGACGTCATGGCGACCCGCCTCGCACCCGGCGCACCCGTCGTCCTCATCCTGACCCGGTGGCACCAGGACGACCTCGCAGGCAGGCTGCTGGCCGCCGAGGACGGGCACCTGTGGCGGGTCGTGAACATCCCCGCCCAAGCCGACACCGACACCGACCCATTGGGCCGGGCACAAGGCGAATTCATGGCCTCAGCCCGTGGCCGCACCCGCGCACAGTGGGAAGCGATCAAAACCCGGTCCGGCGCGAGAACGTGGGCCAGCCTGTACCAGGGCCGGCCATCCCCTGACGAGGGCGGCATCTTCGACCGATCCAAGTGGGAGCGTTACCCGGCGCCGTTGTGGCTCGACCAGTCCGACGGGTCCAGGATCGTCCCGAACATCGACGCCAACACTGAGCTCGTGCAGTCCTGGGACCTGGCATTCAAAGACACCAAAGGATCCGACTATGTCGTCGGGCAGGTGTGGTTGCGCCGTGGCCCGCACGTGTACTTGCTCGACCAGGTGCGGGGCCGGTGGTCGTTCACCGACACCTGCCAGCAGGTGCGGCAGTTGACCGCCAGGTGGCCGAAAGCGATCGCCAAGTACGTCGAAGACAAAGCGAACGGCCCAGCTGTGATCGACGCCCTGTCCCGCACCGTCCCCGGCCTGATCCCCGTGAACCCCGAAGGCGGCAAGTACGCCCGTGCACAGGCGGTCGCACCCCTGGTCGAGGCCGGGAACGTGCACCTGCCCGCCCCCGAGTTCGCACCCTGGGTGGGCGACCTTGTCGAAGAAGCGCAAGTGTTCCCCAACGGCACCCACGACGACCAGGTCGACGCCCTCACCCAAGCCCTGAACCGGATGCTCATCCGGGTCGACCACAACAGCAAAGCGACCGCCGGCATCGTCGGCCTCGACTGATCCCAAAGGAGGTCACGCCCGTGCCTGTTGCTGACGTCGTGACCGCCATCACCGACTGGAAGACCCGCATCGACACGATCGGGTTGTACCGGGACTACGACGAAGGCCGCCACCGGTGGGGCCAATTCGCCACCGCCGCGTTCCTGAAAAAGTACCAGTGGGTGTTGGAGAACTCCCGCGAGAACCTGTGCCCCGTCGCCATCAGCGCGTTCTGCGACAAACTGTCCATCACCGGGTGGGACGGCCCCGGCGCCACCCAAGCCGCCCAACTGGCCGACGACCTGAACCTGCGGCGCATCGCGAACCTCGTCCACACCGAGTCGTACCGGTCCGGTGACGGGTACGTCCTGGTCTGGCCCATGGCCGACGGCACCAGGAAACCGATCTTCCACCGGTCCCAGAACGTCGTCCCGTGGCCGTCACAAGACGACCCTGACACCCTCGACTGGGTCGCGAAAATCTGGCTCGACAAGACCGGGTACGGCCGGTGCAACATCTACTACCCGGACCGGGCCGAACGGTACGCCACTGCGGCACAGTTGCGGCCCACCTCGACCGTGACCGTCGCGAAAGACACGTGGCCGGTGCAGGAAACCAGCTGGCTGCCGTTCGACGGCGACGGCGAACCCGACACCGTCTCCCACGACTTCGACCGTGTCCCGTGGGAATGGTTCCCCAGGGCTGCACCCGACCAGGGCGCCCACGGTGTCAGCATCCTGCGGGACGTGATCCCGTTGCAGGACGCGCTCAACAAGTCCGTGGCCGACATGATCGTCGCCGACGAATCATTCGCTGCACCGTTGCGGGCGCTGATGAACTACCAGCCCGAGGTCACGATCGACCCGAAAACCGGGAAAGCGACCGAGAAAGCCCTGTCGTACGACGAGACCCGGAACCGGATCTTCGGTGTGAAAGGCCCCGGGCCGCTCACCCAGTTGGACCCGCCGGACGCGTCGAAACTGATCGTCGTGCAGGACGCGTGGGCGCTCAAAATCGCCCGCGTCATCGGGATCCCCGCCTACTACATGGCCCAATCCTCCGGTGACGTCCCCTCCGGTGAGTCGCTACGGGTGCTGACCTCGCGGCTGACCGCGGGTGTGGCGAACTCGCAAGAGGACTTCACCGACCCCTGGTCTGGTGTGCTCGACCTCCTCGGTGTCCCGGACGCCACCCCGCAGTGGGCGCCGGCTGCCCCGTTGGACGAGGCGGAGCAGATGACCATGGCGAAGACGAAGCACGACATCGGTTACCCGTTGTCGGAGATCGCCCGCGACCTGGGTGAGGACCCGGACAGTGTGCAGCGGATCCTGGACGGCCGGGACGCCGAGGACGCACAGGCCCTCACGGCTGGTGACGTGGCGGTGCAACGGTTCCGTGACGGCCAGGACCCGGCGCAGGCGTTGCGGTGAGCATCAACACTGACACGTTGCTGCACCTGCGGTCGGTCCTGCTCACGTTCGACCATGCGGCGGACGCTCACACGAGGGCGTTGACGGCGGCGTGGGTGGACGCCTGGGACGACCTGGCCCCCGCCCTGGACGCCGCCGTCCTGGACCTTGTGTCGGCTGCGAAGGATGGTCGGGTGACCCGTTCCATGGTGGTCCGGTCGGCCCGGTTACGGGACGCCCTGCTGTTGGTCGCTGACCGGCTGGACAAGCTCGCCGGACAGGCCGGGAACCAGGCGACAGGGTCGTTGCGGACCCTGGTGGAGCAGGCCACGACCGCCCAGGTGGCGATGATCGAGTCACAACTCCCGGACGGCATGTCCGGGCTGGTGAGGGTCGACCCCCGGCAGGTGGACCAGATCATCGCCCGCGCCACAGGACGCATCCACAGCCTGTCCCGGCCGTTGTCGGACGACCAGGTGCGGGTGATGAAACGCCGCCTCGTACGGGGTGTCCTCGTGGGTGACAATCCGCGCACCACGGCCCGGCGGATCGTCGCCGACCTGGAAGGTGACTTCAACGGTGGCCTCACGAGGGCGTTGACGATCGCCCGCACCGAGTCCCTGGACGCGATGCGCGCCGCGTCACAGGCTGCGGACAAAGCCTCGGGTGTGGTGACCGGGTGGGAATGGGTCGCCGACCTGGGGCCGCGGTGCTGCCCGGCGTGTTGGGGGATGCACGGCACTGTGCACAAACCGGACGAGCGCGGCCCTGACGGCCACCAGAACTGTCGATGTTCAAGGGTTCCCGTGACGCCGTCGTGGGCTGACCTCGGGTTCAAAGGCATCGAGGAACCACCGTCGCTGCTGCCAGACAAGGAGCAAGCATTCCGCAGCCTGTCCGCCGATCAGCAACGCAGCATCCTCGGCCCGGGCCGGTATGACGCCTGGAAGACCGGCGGGTTCCCGATGGACCAGTGGGCGCGGCTGCGTCACAACCCCGGCTGGCGGGATTCGTGGGTGCCTGCCCCGGTCCCGGCCGCTGCACGGTCCACGGCTGCCGCGTCGTAGGCGACGACCCCGCACCGGGTGCACACCCATTCCTGGGCGGCGCCGCCCATGCCGAGCTCGGCGACGGCCAGCACCCAGTTGTGGTCACACACGCCATTGATCTTCCCGCCCCGTGATGGAGGTGGGCAAGCGCACGCCGGGCGCGACGCCCGACACGCACACACCGGAGGATGCCGTGACGGCTGACACCACAGAAGACACCACCACGACGGCCCAGGATGAGGGGTTGACGCAGACGGTCGCGGAGGCGACCGCAACCCAGCAGGACACCACTGACGCCGCCGCGTCGACCGTGAAGGACGACGACGAAGGCAAGGGTGGGAAGGCCGCGGTCCTGGCCGACTTGGCGAAGGAACGCGACGCACGGCAGGAGACACAATCCAAGCTGGACGCCGTCCTGGCCGCGCTCGGCCTCAAAGACGACGCGAAGGACGACCCGGAGGCCGCCGTGAAGGCTGCCACCGCGAAGGCCACCGAAGCCGAAACGAACCTCGCCGTCTACAAGGCCGCACACGCCGCCGGCGCAGACCCCACGGCGCTCCTGGACTCCAAGTCATTCCTCGCCACCCTCGACGGGATCGACCCCGCAGATACCGACGCCGTCACCGCCGCCATCAAGGCCGCCGTCGACACCAACCCCCGGTACGCCGCAGGGAAACCCGCACCCGTCGCAACCCGTGACGCCGTCACCCGCGGAGACAACACCACCGGGGCCAGCCCCGACGACTGGTTGCGCAAAGCAGCGCACCGGTCCTGACAGACCACCCGGCCATGGGCTCGGGTGCCACCCAAGAAAAGGAAGAGGTAGCCAACCATGGCCACATACGACTCTCTCATCAGCCGGGACGACCTCGGCGGCGCGCTGATCCCTCAGCCCGTCGCGAACGAGATCATCCAGGAAGCGCCCGGCCAGTCCGTGATGCTGCAGCGCGGCCGCCGTGTCACCCTGTCGTCCAAGACCCTCAAGCAGCCGGTCTTGTCGACCCTGCCCGAGGCGTACTGGGTGAACGGTGACACCGGCCTGAAGCAGACCACCGAGTCCACCTGGGACCAGGTCGTCATCACCGCCGAAGAGATCGCCGCGCTCGTGCCGATCCCGGACGCGGTCATCGACGACGCCAACGTGCCCGTGTGGGCGCAGGTGAAGCCGCTGCTGGTGGAGGCCGTCGGGAAGCTTGTCGACCAGGCCGCCCTGTTCGGGACGGGTAAGCCGGCGTCGTGGCCGACCGCGGTCATCCCCGCCGCGATCGCCGCCGGCAACACGGTCGCCGCCGGGACGGGCGCCGACCTCGGTGTCGACGTCGCGTCCCTGGCCGGTCTGGTCGCGAAGGACGGTTTCGCCGTCAACGGTTTCGCGTCCGCGCCGGGCCTGCAGTGGGAGCTCGTCGGTCTCCGCAACGCCAACGGGACCCCGATCTACACGCCGTCGCTGTCCGCTGGTGCACCCGGCGGCCTGTACGGGTTCCCGCTGAACGAGGTCACCAACGGTGCCTGGGACCCGACCGCCGCGACCCTGCTGTCCGCGGACTGGTCGAAGTTCGTGATCGGCATGCGTCAGGACATCACGTTCAAGATGCTCGACCAGGCCGTCATCACCGACGACACCGGGAAGGTCATCTTCAACGCGCCGCAGCAGGACAGCCAGATCATGCGTGTCGTGATGCGGGTCGGTTTCCAGGTCGCGAACCCGCTGACCCGTGTGAACGGTGACGCCGCGACCCGGTACCCGGCAGGTGTTCTCACCCCCGCCGCGGCCGGTGGCGGCGAGTGACCGATGCCTGAAATGACCTCACCCCAGGGCGAGGTCCTGTCCGTCCCCGAGGGCCCCGGTGTGCGTGCACTGCGGGTCCTCGGGTGGGCGGAGGCCAAGCCCGAGCCCGAACCGGAGAAGCCGAAACGGCGCCCCCGGAAACCCAAGACCGACAACTGAATAACAACCGAAAAGGGTGGTGGCCGGTATGACCCGAGACGAAGCCCGCACAGCCCTCTCCGCGCTCGTATCGGCCACCACCCCACCCGTCCTGTCCGACACCGACCTGGACGCCGCCCTGACCGCCGCACGCATCCCCGACAGTGACGGGCACGCCCCCGTCGACGACGGGTACACGGAGACGTTCGACCTGAACTACGCCGCCGCCGAATGCATGATCATGAAAGCCACCCGCGCCGGCGTGGCTGGCGCTGGCGGGTTGAAGCAGTTCACGGCCGAAGGCGCAACCTTCGTCAAGGGCGACCAGGTCGCCGACTTCCTCCGCCTCGCCGACCTGTTCCGGTCCCAATCCACTGTCGGTGCCGCCGCCACCGGTGGCATCGCCGTGATCGAGCTCGACCCCCAGACACCGGACGCCCTGTTGCCCCGGTCCGCCTGGCCCGTCCTCACCGACGGCCTCGACTAGGACGTGCACAACTGATGCCCGCCCTGTCTGCCGCCGAACTGGCTGACGCCCGGGCGATGCAAGCCATCGCGATGCAAGACCAGTGCACCATCGTGCGGTTCACCGGCGAACCCGGGTGGGATCCGGTCACCGAATCCGCCACCCGACCCACCACCACCATCTACACCGGTGTGTGCCGGGTGCAACCATCCGCCCGCGCCCAACGCGAAGTCGTGTCCGTGGACGAACAAGTCACCATCGCCGAATTTGCCGCCGCCGTCCCCTGGGACGTCAGTGACGTACAAGTCAACGACCTCCTCACCGTCACCGCCTCAGCTGACCCCGCCCTGGCCGGGGCCACGGTGCGCGTCGTCGACGTTCAGGCTTCCACGTTCGCCACAGCACGGCACCTGACCTGCACCCGCAACCTCACCCCAGGGGGCGCGTGATGACCACCATCACCATCGACGTGTCCCAACTGTCCGCGCTCGCGACGGAACTGGCCGCCCGTGGCGCGAAAGTCGGGGCGCAAGTCTCCACCGCCACCCGCAAAGCCGGCGCCGAGGTTGAGCGGGCCTCGAAAATCCTTGCACCCGTCGACACCGGGTATTTGCGGTCCTCGATCAGCACCACCATCACCGGTGGCGGCAACAGTTCCCAGGTCGCGGCCGAGGTCGGCCCCACCGCCAACTACGGCATCTACGTCGAAGAAGGCACGAGCCGTATGCGGCCGCAACCGTACATGGGCCCAGCCCTGGACCGGGTCGCCCCAATGTGGGTTGCCGCGATCCGGCAGATCGCATCCGGACGCATCTGATGATCACCGACTACGACACCTGGACGGCATGGCGTGACGCCATCGCCAACCAGCTACGGGCACAACCGAACCTGGACGTCCTCGTCGACGGCGTCGACGTCGCCGGGGAACCCACCTACCGCCTCGACCCCGACGGCCGCGCCCACATCAGCGCCGTCCTGTGGATGGGTGTCGGTGTCCCCGTCGCCGGTGACGACGCCATGTGCGGGACCCGGGACCTCGGGTCCCTGTCGTGGCAGGTCACCGCCGTCGGTGGCGACGCAGACCGCGCCGCCCGGGCCGCGCTCAAGGTGCGGGCCGCGATCACCGGGAAACACCTGGTCGACGGTGCCGGGCCCGCCTTGGAGCAGTTCGACCAGGCCACCGTCCGGGAAGACAAGACCGCGAAACCGTCCCGGTTCGTCTTCGCCATGGCATACGCGGCCGAACTCGCCTGAACCCACCAACACCCAAACCAGCCCGGAAGGGGCGATTCCGTCATGCCCGACTTCGTCAAGGCGTACGACACGGTCACTGGCCGCAAAGTCGTCGTACCCGCGCATTTCCTCGGTCCGGCGTCGCCGTTCCCGAACCTGAAACAGCTTCCGTCCGAACGCGACACGGGCGGCAAGAAAACCACGGCCAAGAAGGCCGCGGCCAAGACCCGACGCCCGTCGGGCAAGCAACCTGCCCCGGCCCAGGCCGCCGCGGCAACCGACAAGGAGAAGTAAATGGCTGACACCTATGTCCGGTCGCTCGCCAGCGGCCACACCAAGTACGCGGTCCTGACGTCCCTCCCGGCCGACCCGACCGCCGCCACCCTCACCGAACTGCAGGCCGGTATCGACGCCGCGTGCCGCATCACCGCCGACTCCACACTGGGCGCAACCGACGACAACACCGTCAACGACCCCGCCCTGTGCGACACCGTCTCCGCGGACGTCCCCACCACCAGCAAGTACGACGGGACGTGGAATATCTTCCGGTACTTCGACCCCACCACGAAGAACCCGGAGACTGGCACCGGCGGCGAAATCGGTGACGGCCTGTTCTCGGCCATGTCCGAGCTCGGGACCACCCTGTACGTCGCGAAGCGGCAGACGCTCAAGCTGTCCACCGAGGACTGGGCCGAGGACGACCCGTACGAGTTGTTCGAGGTCATGACCGGCACCCCGCAGGACGGTGCAGCCGGTGGCGCGTTCGGTGGTGACGGGTACATCAAGAAGACGGTGAAGCTGTACGTGCAGCGTCACTGGGACGGCGTGGTCGCCACCGCCTAACCCATCCATGCCTTCCGGCCCGCGCCTTCTCCCCTTGTTGAGCGCGGGCCGGAGCACCACCCGGTCAACAAGGGGAAACGAATCAACAAGGGAGACAAGCAGAATGGCCACCAAGACCAAGAAGGACAGTTTCGGCATCGACGCCGACCCGGAAGAGTTCGACATCGACGAATGGTTGGCCGGTGCCAGCCTGCCCGCCCGCACCGTGAAGATCTACCAAGACGCGCAGCTGCGTGCCGAGTACGACGCGCTCGAGCAACGGTTCCTGGTGTTGAAGGTGCAGGTCGGGGTCGGGGAACACCCCGACGAAGCACTGTCGGCGACCAGCGCGGAAGCGGAACTGTTCGACGTCGCGAAGCAGATGCAGGACATCATCACCCGGCTCGAATCGTCGGCGCTGCTGGTGAAAGTGCGGGCACTGACCGACGACGAGAACGAGAAGATCCAGAAGAACCTGAAGAAGGCGAACATCACCGGCCGGGCCGCCGCCTACGAACGCATGGCTGTCGCGGTCACCTACCCGAAGCTGCGGCCGGCTGATTGGGGCCGGATGCGGCAGAAGATCGGGGAAGTCCAGTTCTCCGAAATCACCGACGCACTGGTCGAATTGGCAGGGTTCACCGCGGGTGGCCAGGTGATGCCGGATTTCTCGCGCGCAGCCTCCGAGCTCCTGTCAACGAAGGGGTCCTGAACACTCTCCGCACCGCCCGCGACTGGCACGTCCCGCTCTCGGTGATCCGGGAGGGGCGTTCACCGTCGGATCCGTGGTTGCCGTCGGACCGGTTGTTGTCGATCGCGCTCACACTGCACGAGCAGTCCCGTGGTGCGTGCGGGCACTACCTGGACGAGGCGTACGACGACCAAGGGGACTGGACCCCACAAACGACCGTGTGTGCGGCGTGCGCGGCCGAGGAGCAGTGGCGCAACACCAACGAGCACCCGGCGCCGGGCACGAAGGTGTACGCCGTCCCGGCAGCGACCACGGCACCCGGTGACGGTGAAGTGCTACCGACGTTCGGCTGAGTCGTCGGGGTCTTTCCGCAGGTCGTGCGAGTAGTGGATCAGCCACAGGACCGCCCCGATGGCGAACACCACGACCCCGCCGACGAGCAGGAACCCTTGCCCGTCCCCGGTGGTCCCGGACAGCAGCATCAGCACAACACCCAGCAGTGCGAGAACCCCGGCCTCGCGGCGTGTTTTCGGCATGGTCGCGCCTTCCCTTTCCCCTTGTTTCGACAACCCCAGCATAGGAGGCGCCCGTGGCTGACCGTTCCGTCATCGTCAACCTGATCGCCAACGTCGGCCAGTACGTGGCCGGTATGGGCCGTGCAGGGGCCGCGACGCAGGCGATGGCACGGCAGGCGCAGACCGGGGCCACGGCGGCGTCGGGGGCGTTCACCCGGGCGGGTGGGAACGTTGACAAGCTCGCGAAGGGGATGGCTGTCGGTGGGGCTGCGCTCGCCGTCGGGCTGGGTGCGGCGGTCAAGTCGTCGATGGATTTCGACGCGCAGATGGCGGTCGTGAAGGCGAACGTCGACCTGGGCGGGGTCAGCTTCGACAAGCTGAAAGACACCGTGAAGGGCGCCGGAACCCAGTTCGGGTTCACCGCAATGGAATCCGCTGACGCAGCCGACGACCTGGCGAAGGCCGGGCTGACGGCGTCGCAAATCATCGGCGGCGGCCTGACCGGTGCCCTCACCCTCGCCGCCGCCGGGAACATCTCCACCGGTGAAGCGGCGGAGACTGCCGCGACGGCGATGACAATGTTCGGGTTGAAAGCCTCCGCGATCCCGCACATTGCGGACCTGCTCGCGGCCGGTGCGGACAAGTCGACCGCGTCCGTGCATTCCCTGTCCGAGGGCCTCATGGAGGGCGGTTCGTTGGCGCACCTGATGGGTGTGTCGATCGAGGACACGACCGCGGTCCTGGCCGAGTTCGACCAGTCCGGGTTGAAGGGCGCGAAGGCAGGCAACGCGCTCAAAACCATGTTCCAGAACATGCTGGCGCCGACGAAGCAGCAGCAGCAGACGATGGACAAACTGAACTTGTCGTTCTTCGACGCCAACGGCAAATTCATCGGCCTTGCCGGGGTCGCCGGCGAACTGAAAGACAAGCTCGGTGGGCTGACGGATCAGCAACGCAACGCCGCCTTGTCGATCTTGTTTGGTGCCCGGTCGATCCAGGCCGCGAACATCCTGTACAAGGACGGTGCGAAAGGTGTCGAGGATTGGGAGAAGAAAACCAACGACGCCGGGTTCGCTGCGGAGAACGCCCGGAAGAAGATGGATTCCCTCAAGGGCGACCTGAACAAGTTGAAGTCGGCGGTGATCGAGCTTGCGATCAACGGTGGCGCGGCTGCGACGTCGTTCTTGCGTCCTCTCGCGGAGGGGTCCACGCACCTGTTGTCGAGCATTTCGGCGTTGCCGACCCCGATCTTGACGGTTGGTACCGGGTTGCTCGCGTTGTCGTCCGGTGGCCTGTTGGCGGCTGCGGCGACGATCAAGGTTGTGGGCGCGATTCAGAAGACCCGCACCCAGTTCCTCGCCGCCAAGGCCGCTGTCACGACCTACACGTCGGCGCAGATCGCAGCCCGTGCTGCGGCGCGCGGCACCGCGGAAGCATCCGCCATCCAGGCCGGGACGATGGCCGCGACAGCCCGCAACTTCACCACCTCGGGTGCGGCACTGGTCACGTTGATGAGTGGGCAAGTCATCCAGGTGGGCCGGGTCGGCACGGCCATCGCAATGATGGGTCGCACAGCTATCCCCACCCTTGGCGCACTGCAGGTGGCGTACCTGTCAGCTGCGGCCGGTGGCAGCAAGCTTGCTTCGGCACAGTTGGCGGCCACAGCATCCGCGAAGGGGCTCGGGGCTGTCGCCGCCGTCGTCGGTGTGGCCTTCGCCTCGGTCGAAGTGAACCAGTGGCTTGACGGCATCGGGAAGAGTAAGACGTCCGTCGACGGCCTCGCGAAGTCGCTGCAGCAACTCGGCCAGTCCGGCAAGGTGACCGGTGACCTGGCGGACATGTTCCGTGAGTCTGGTGGTGCCCTGCGGGAGTTCGGCATCCCGATCGGACCGACCACGGAAAAGGTTGTCGACCTCAACGATGTGATGAAGCGGTTCGCGGACACCGCCAACAAGGCCCTCGACCCGTCGATGGGTGACAAGTTCAACAACCTCGGGCGGTGGTTGACCGCTGGCGGGTCGAACATGGACGACTTCAAGAAGCAGGCGAAGTCGATCGATGAGGCGTTGGCGCAGCTCGCAACATCGGGTCACGCCGATCAGGCAGCTGCAGCGTTCAAGAAGCTGACTTCGGGCATCAAGGACCCGAAGGTGCTTGCTGCGGTCAAGGAGGCGATGCCGAAGTTCTCGGCGGCGATGGATCAGGCGGCGAAGTCTGCTTCGAAGGCGGTCTCCCCGACCCAGGCGGCCGCCACCGCGATCTCCGACATGGGGAAGAAGTCGAAGGACAGCGAGGACGACGTCAACGCCCTCACCAGTGCCCTGAAAGGCTTGGGTGACGCCCAACTCGGTGCACGCGGGTCCGCCCGGTCCTACCAGCAGGCCATCGACGACGCCACCGACGCCCTCAAACAAAACGGCAAGACCCTCGACATCACCACGGCGAAAGGCCGCGACAACCAGGAGAAGCTCGACGCGATCGCCTCATCCACCACCGACTGGGCGTCGTCACAGTACAAGCTGACGAACAACCTGCGGCGGTCCAACGCGATCCTGTCGACCGGGAAGAAACAGTACGTTGAAACCGCGGTCGCGATGGGCATGTCCCGGGACAAGGCGAAAGCCCTCGCGGATCAGCTTTTCCGGATGCCGAAAACCGTTGACACGTCTGTGGATGTGGACGGCGCCGATGATGCGATCTACAAGGTCGACAAACTCGGCAACCTTGTGGTGTCGATGAACGGGAAGAAGGTCACGATCCCGGCCGACGCACCCAACGCCGCACAGACCGCGAACATCCTGTACTCGGTGAAGGATGCGGCCACGAACGCGGCCGGGACGAAGGTGACGATCCCGTCGAAGGTCATCGGCGACCACGAAACCCTCGACGCCCTGCTGAACATCAAGGGTGCCCGGTTGAACGCCGACGGGTCCGTGCAGATCCCCACCAAAGCCCTCGACGCGAAGCAGACCACTGACCTGCTGACCAACTTGGGCCGGGTCGCGGTCGACGCCGATGGCAAATCCGTGATCATCCCGGCCAGCGTCCCGAACGCACCGAAGGTGATCGACCTGATCAAGCAGATCCACGGCGCACAGATCACCGCGAACGGCAAGCACGTCGTGATCACGTCTTCGGCGCCGATGGCGGACGACACCCGCCGGAAGATCAACAACATCCGGGGCGCGCAGGTGTCCGCGGACGGCCGGCACGTCACGATCAACTCGTCCGTCCCGAACTACGGGACCGTCCTGGGGCAGATCCGGGCGATCCTCGCCGCCGCCCACGACAAGTGGTTCACGGTGACCGCGAACTATGTCACCAACCATGTCGACAACTACAAGAAGAACTTCGGCAAGAACTGGTTCGCCGCGAACGGTGCGATGATCCTCGCGGGCGGGCACCGGGTCATGGCGGACGGAGGGTTCAACTCTCGGCAGGCGATGATGGCGCCGGCGGGGTCGTGGATCACGTGGGCTGAGGATGAGACCGGGGGTGAGTCGTACATTCCGCATGCCCCGTCGAAGCGGGCCCGGTCGGTGCGGATCCTGGGTGATACGGCGGGCATGTTCGGTTACGACCTGGTGAAGCGTGCCGCGGACGGGTACATGTCGGGGTGGCG
>Ga0164242_10004532_pt1 | contig 15594 bp, 14 predicted proteins | sample OricomgcompostMG_FD_108783 | JGI IMG/M metagenome (GOLD analysis project Ga0164242, IMG submission 108783) | Miracle-Growth compost microbial communities from Emeryville, California, USA - Original compost - Miracle growth compost (MG) ... | reverse complement strand
GTGCACCTTGGCGGCACCACCGAGGTTCTGCAGGTAGTAGCGCGGCAGCGGGCCGCCGCCCTGCGACCAGCCGACGATGTCCACCTGCCGGGCGCCGGTGCGCTCGAGGACGGCGTCCACGAAGCGGGCGACCTGATGTGCCGAGCGGGCGATGTCGCCCATCGCGCCGATGACGCCGTGCGTTTCGCGGGTCAGCGACGTGCTGCCGTAGTTCAGCCCGTAGACGCAGTAGCCGGCGTTCGCAAGATCCGGACCGAGCCGGTCGAAGGACTGGATCAGCCGCGAGATCGTCCCCTCGAGCAGGACGACCGGCCGCGGATGCGCCGCGCTGGGGATGCAGGCGACGTTCACTCCGGGCGGGTCGGCGTTCGGGGTGGCGAGCCACTTCGCGTAGGCGGTGAGCTCGGTCGAGACCTGATAGTCCGGTCGCGCCGCACCCCGGGCTGGCGCCGCACCCCGGGCTGGCGCTGCGCCCGCGAGGGCGGCCGCGGTCAGGCCGGCGAGCAGGACGCACAGGACCGCCCGGATACGGCGGGCAGGGCGGCGGCGGGGCGAGCGCATGCGGCGACGGTAGGCAGCCCGGTCGATCCGTCCCGATTCGAAGTGAGGCAGCTCACACGCATTGCTGGAACTTGAGCGGGCCCGACTCAGTTCTTTTGACAGAGCCGTTCTCCGCCGAGCACGATGGCGGGCAGCGCGTCCGTTCCAACAGCACATATCGAAGGAGCACGTTTCCATGGCACGAGCCGTCGGTATCGACCTCGGTACCACCAACTCCGTCGTCTCCGTCCTCTCGGGCGGTGAGCCGGAGGTCATCGCGAACTCGGAGGGCTCGCGCACCACTCCCAGCGTGGTCGCGTTCGCCAAGAACGGCGAGGTCCTCGTCGGCGAGGTCGCCAAGCGTCAGGCCGTCACGAACGTCGACCGCACGATCCGCTCGGTGAAGCGCCACATGGGCGACCCGAGCTGGAAGGTCGACATCGACGGCAAGTCCTACACCCCGCAGGAGATCAGCGCCCGCGTGCTGCAGAAGCTCAAGCGCGACGCCGAGAGCTACCTCGGTGAGGACGTCACCGACGCGGTGATCACCGTTCCCGCGTACTTCAACGACGCCCAGCGCCAGGCCACCAAGGAGGCCGGCCAGATCGCGGGCCTGAACGTCCTGCGCATCGTCAACGAGCCGACCGCGGCCGCGCTGGCCTACGGCCTGGACAAGGGCGAGACCGAGCAGACCATCCTCGTCTTCGACCTCGGTGGTGGCACGTTCGACGTGTCGCTGCTCGAGATCGGCGACGGCGTCATCGAGGTCAAGGCGACCAGCGGTGACAACCACCTCGGTGGTGACGACTGGGACCAGCGGGTCATCGACTGGCTGGTCGAGAAGTTCAAGAGCGCGCACGGCATCGACCTCACCAAGGACAAGATGGCCATGCAGCGCCTGCGTGAGGCCGCCGAGAAGGCGAAGATCGAGCTGTCGTCCTCGCAGCAGACGTCGATCAACCTGCCCTACATCACCCAGGACGCCGAGAAGAACCCGCTGTTCCTGGACGAGTCGCTCTCGCGCGCCGAGTTCCAGAAGATCACCGCGGACCTGCTCGAGCGCACCAAGGCGCCGTTCCAGAGCGTCATCAAGGACGCCGGCATCAGCGTGGGCCAGATCGACCACGTCGTGCTGGTCGGTGGTTCGACCCGCATGCCCGCCGTCGCCGAGCTCGTCAAGGAGCTGACCGGCGGACGCGAGCCGAACAAGGGCGTGAACCCGGACGAGGTCGTCGCCGTCGGCGCGGCCCTGCAGGCCGGCGTGCTCAAGGGTGAGGTCAAGGACGTCCTGCTGCTCGACGTCACGCCGCTGTCGCTCGGTATCGAGACCAAGGGCGGCATCATGACCAAGCTGATCGAGCGCAACACCACGATCCCGACCAAGCGCTCGGAGATCTTCACGACGGCCGAGAACAACCAGTCGTCGGTGCAGATCCAGGTCTACCAGGGCGAGCGCGACATCGCGGCCTACAACAAGAAGCTCGGCATGTTCGAGCTGACCGGTCTGCCGCCGGCGCCGCAGGGGGTGCCGCAGATCGAGGTCACGTTCGACATCGACGCGAACGGCATCGTCCACGTGTCGGCGAAGGACATGGCCACCGGCAAGGAGCAGGGCATGACCATCACCGGTGGGTCGGGTCTGTCGAAGGACGAGATCGACCGGATGATGGCCGACGCCGAGTCGCACGCCGAGGAGGATCGCAAGCGCCGCGAGGAGGCCGAGATCCGCAACTCGGCCGAGGGCATGCAGTTCCAGACCGAGAAGTTCCTGACCGAGAACGGCGACAAGCTGCCGGCCGACAAGAAGGCCGAGCTGGAGTCCGCGCTCGAGGCGCTGAAGAGCGCCCTCGGCGGTTCGGACTTCGAGGCGATCAAGTCGGCCCAGGAGAAGGTCTCCGCGGTCGCGGCCGAGGCCGGCGGCGCGATGTACGCGGCCGCGTCGGCCGAGGGTGCGGCCGGTGCTGCCGGTGAGCCCGGTGCGTCCGGTGCCGACTCCGCCGACGACGGTGTCGTCGACGCCGAGGTCGTCGACGAGGGCACCGAGGAGAACAAGTGAGTGGCGCCGGTTCCTCGCACGAGGAGGAGCCGCGCGTGACGATCACGGACAAGCGCAAGATCAACCGCGACGGCACGCCCTCCGCACCTTCGGGTGCGGAGGCGCCGGCCGCCGAGCCGGTGCCCGCCGAGTCGCCGGCAGCCGACGAGAACGCGACGCTGCTCGCCGAGCGCACCGCGGACCTGCAGCGACTGCAGGCCGAGTACGCGAACTACCGGCGTCGGGCCGAGCGGGATCGCCAGGCGGCCGGTGAGATCGCGATCGGGCGCGTGCTGGCCGACTTCCTGCCGGTGCTGGACAACCTCGACCGGGCCCGCCAGCACGGCGACCTGACCGGCGGGCTCAAGGCGATCGCCGACCAGCTCGACGAGATCTTCGGCAGGCTCGGCCTGGTGGCGTTCGGTGAGGTCGGTGACCCGTTCGACCCGGCGATCCACGAGGCCGTCCTACACAACGAGGACGACTCGGTGACCCAGCCGACCGCGACGACGATCATGCGTCCCGGCTACAAGCACAACGACCGGCTGCTGCGCCCGGCGATGGTCGGGGTCACCGATCCCGCGACACCGAGTGCGCCGCAGGCGGACAGCGAGGCTGTAGATCCTACGGCGGGCGAGGACGCTCCGCCGGCCGGCGAGTAACCGGTCGAAGCCACGAGAAGACAGAAAGTGAGGTGACGTCGCAGTGAGCACGAAGGACTACCTGGAGAAGGACTACTACGCAGCGCTCGGCGTCGCCAAGGACGCCGACGCGTCGACGATCAAGAAGGCGTACCGCAAGCTCGCCCAGCAGTACCACCCGGACAAGAACCCCGGCGACGCCGCGGCCGAGACCCGGTTCAAGGAGGTCTCCGAGGCCTACGACGTGCTGTCGGACAAGGACAAGCGCGCCGAGTACGACGAGGCGCGCACGTTGTTCGCCAACGGCGGCTTCCGGCCCGGTTCGGCCGGCGGCCCGTTCGGTGGCGGCGGTGCCACGTTCGACATGTCCGACCTGTTCGGCTCGGGCAACGCCGACTTCGGCAACCTGTTCTCGGACCTGTTCGGTTCGGCGCGGGGCGGTCGGACGAGCACTCCCACCGGCCCGCGCCGGGGACAGGACTCCGCCGCCGAGGTCAGCCTCGGTTTCGAGGAGGCCGTCCACGGCACGACGCTGTCGCTGCAGCTGTCCGGCCCCGCGACGTGCGCGACCTGTCACGGCAGTGGCGCGCGCCCCGGCACGTCCCCGCACCGTTGTCCGACGTGCGGCGGCTCGGGGTTCGTCACCCGGAACCAGGGCGGGTTCGGCTTCAGCGAGCCGTGCCGCGACTGCCGCGGCACGGGCCAGATCATCGACGACCCGTGCCCCGAGTGCCGCGGCACCGGAACGACCACGCAGACCCGCACGATCAGCGTGCGGGTGCCGGCGGGCGTTCGTGACGGTGCGAAGCTGCGGATCGCGGGCAAGGGCACTCCGGGCGAGCGCGGCGGACCTGCAGGCGACCTGTATGTCACGGTCCGGGTGACCCCGCACCGCCTGTTCGGGCGCAGCGGGGACGATCTGACGATCACCGTCCCGGTGTCGTTCACCGAGGCCGCGCTGGGCACGACGTTGCGGGTGCCCACTCTCGACGGCGCCGTCTCGGTGAAGGTGCCGGCCGGCACGCCGACCGGGCGGACACTGCGCGTCCGCGGTCGCGGTGTCGCGAAGAAGCACGGGCACGGCGACCTGCTCGTCACCCTCGAGGTCGCGGTGCCGCAGAAGGTGACCGGCGAGGCCCGCGAGGCGCTGGAGAAGTACGCGGCCGCCCAGGCCGACGACCCGCGCCCGGAGATCACCGCGGCGCTGGAGCGCAACGGCGGTGGTCATGGCTAAGCGCATTCCGCACGAGGTGCCCGAGGACGCCCCCGTCTTCGTCATCTCCGTCGCGGCGCAGCTGGCCGGCATGCACGCCCAGACGCTGCGGCAGTACGACCGCCTCGGCCTGGTCACCCCCGGCCGCACGGTCGGCGGCGGTCGCCGCTACTCGGCCCGCGACGTCGCGCTGCTGCGCGAGGTGCAGCGCCTGTCGCAGGACGAGGGCGTCAACCTCGCCGGCATCAAACGGATCATCGAGCTGGAGTCGCAGGTGGACGCGCTGCGTCAGCGCGTCGCCGAACTGGCCGCAGAACTCGATCACGCCCACGCGGAACTGGCCGCGCGCACCGGGCCGACGACCGCACTGGTCGTCTGGCAACCCCAGTCGCGCCGCCGCTGACCAGTGGTCACTTCTGTGTCCAGTGGTCACCTGCAACTGACCATTCGTGAGCACAACTGACCACTCGAAGAGGTAGGAACCCATGGACCTCACCACGCGCAGCCAGGCGGCGGCCTCGTCGGCCGTCCGGCTCGCTGCCGAGCGGGGGAATCCCGCAGTCGAACCCGCGCATCTCGCCGTCGCCCTGCTCGACGACGCCGAGGGACTGACCCGTCCGATCGTCCAGGCCGTCGGCGTCGACCCGGTCGCGCTGCGCGCGGATGCGCAGCGGCTGGTCGACAAGCTGCCCTCTGCCAGTGGCGCGTCCGTCGGCGCACCGCAGACCTCGCGCGGGCTGCTGGCCGTCCTCGGCGCCGCCGAGCGCGAGGCACGCGACCGCGGCGACGAGTACGTCTCGACCGAGCACCTGCTGCTCGCCCTCGCCGACCAGGGCGGTGACGTGGCCGCGCTGTTCGCCCAGGACGGCCTGACGCCGAAGGCACTCGCCGACGCGCTTCAGTCCGTGCGCGGCTCGGCCCGCGTCACCACGCCGGACCCGGAGGGGACGTTCCAGGCGCTGGAGAAGTACTCCACCGACCTGACCGCCGCAGCGCGTGAGGGCAAGATCGACCCGGTCATCGGCCGCGATGCCGAGATCCGCCGCGTCATTCAGGTGTTGTCGCGCCGCACGAAGAACAACCCGGTGCTCATCGGCGAGCCCGGCGTCGGCAAGACCGCCGTCGTCGAGGGGCTCGCCCAGCGCATCGTCGCCGGTGACGTGCCGGAGTCGCTGCGCGGCAAGAAGCTCGTGTCGCTCGACCTCGGCGCGATGGTCGCCGGTGCGAAGTACCGCGGCGAGTTCGAGGAGCGGCTCAAGGCCGTCCTCAACGAGATCAAGGACTCCGGCGGGCAGGTCGTCACGTTCATCGACGAGCTGCACACCGTCGTCGGCGCCGGCGCGACCGGCGAGTCCGCGATGGACGCCGGCAACATGCTCAAGCCGATGCTGGCGCGCGGCGAGCTGCGCCTGGTCGGCGCGACCACGCTGGACGAGTACCGCGAGCACATCGAGAAGGACCCGGCGCTCGAGCGCCGCTTCCAGCAGGTGCTCGTCGGCGAGCCGTCCGTCGAGGACACGATCGGCATCCTGCGCGGGCTCAAGGGCCGGTACGAGGCGCACCACAAGGTGCAGATCAACGACGGTGCCCTGGTCGCGGCCGCGACGCTGTCCGACCGTTACATCACGTCCCGCTTCCTGCCCGACAAGGCGATCGACCTCGTCGACGAGGCGGCGTCGCGGCTACGCATGGAGATCGACAGTCGTCCTGTAGAGATCGATGAGCTGCAGCGCGCGGTCGACCGGCTGCGGATGGAGGAGCTCGCGCTCACCAAGGAGACCGACGAGGCGTCCAAGGACCGGCTCGCGAAGCTGCGCAGCGAGATGGCCGACCTCACCGAGCAGCTGGACGCGCTGAACGCCCGGTGGGAGCGCGAGAAGTCCGGACTGAACCGCGTCGGTGAGCTCAAGGAGAAGGTGGACGAGCTGCGCGGCCGGATCGAGCGCGCGCAACGCGACGGCGACCTCGAGACCGCGTCTCGGCTGCAGTACGGCGAGCTGCCCGGGCTGGAGAAGGAACTCGAGGCGGCCGCAGCGGCCGAGCCGCAGACCGACGTGCTCGTGAAGGAGCAGGTCACCGCCGACGACATCGCCGACGTGGTCGCCGCCTGGACCGGTATCCCGGCCGGACGGCTGCTCGAGGGCGAGACCGCGAAGCTGCTGCGCATGGAGGACGAGCTCGGCCACCGGGTCATCGGGCAGAAGGCCGCGGTGCAGGCGGTGTCCGACGCGGTGCGCCGCGCGCGGGCCGGCATCAGCGACCCGAACCGGCCTACCGGCTCGTTCCTGTTCCTCGGCCCGACCGGCGTCGGCAAGACCGAGCTGGCCAAGGCGCTCGCGGCGTTCCTGTTCGACGACGAGCGCGCGATGGTGCGCATCGATATGAGCGAGTACTCCGAGAAGCACTCGGTCGCCCGCCTGGTCGGCGCCCCGCCCGGCTACGTCGGCTACGAGGAGGGCGGCCAGCTGACCGAGGCCGTGCGCCGGCGCCCGTACACCGTCGTGTTGCTGGACGAGGTCGAGAAGGCGCATCCGGACGTGTTCGACATCCTGCTCGCCGTGCTCGACGACGGGCGGCTGACCGACGGCCAGGGCCGCACGGTCGACTTCCGCAACACGATCCTGATCCTGACGTCCAACCTCGGCTCGACCGCGCTGGTGAGCGACCTGCCGGACGAGTCGAAGCGCGACGCGATCATGGCCGTCGTCCGTGAGCACTTCAAGCCGGAGTTCCTGAACCGGCTCGACGACATCGTGGTCTTCGAGGCGCTCTCGACCGAGGACCTGACCGGCATCGTCGACATCCAGCTCGCGTCGCTCGGTCAGCGGCTCGCCGGTCGACGGTTGACGCTGGACGTCACCGACGGCGCCCGCGAGTGGTTGGCGCTGAACGGCTTCGACCCGCTCTACGGCGCGCGGCCGCTGCGGCGTCTCGTGCAGACGTCCATCGGGGACGCGCTGGCGCGGGCGTTGCTGGCCGGTGAGGTGCGCGACGGGCAGAGCGTGCGGGTGGACGTCCTGCCCGACCGGTCCGGCCTGATCGTCGGTGCGGCTGCCTGACCGATGAGCTGAGCAATGAATACAGCCCGGCTGAGGAACCTCAGCCGGGCTGTGTCGTCTTCACGCGCTTGCTGGCGAACCACTTCGCGGCGGCCGGCGTCCACGCGAACACGGTCGACAGCGCGGCGAGGCCGATGAACAGCAGGGCGGTAGCGAGGACGTCCGAGCGCAGCCAGGCGATCCAGTAGAGGGCGTCCGACACGCACAGCACGCAGCCGGCGGTGAGTACGGTGCGTCCACTCGTGCCGGGTGCCGTGATCAGCACCGATCCGGTGAGCACGGTCGCGCCGACGACGAGGGAGATGACGGCGTCGACGGTCAGCTCGGTGGTGAGGTGCGACCGGCCCAGGAAGTCCTGGTGGAAGTAGAAGTAGTCCTGGTCGGTGATGCCGTGGATGATCGCGGCGAGGACGGCCGCGTAGATGCCGCCGAGGATCGCGAGCCCGGACAGGATGTAGCCGAGCACCGCCGACGCGAGGACCACGCCGGGCCGCCCCGGACCGGGCTGGGGGTATGCCGACGCCGGCGGTGGCCACGGCGCGCCGTAACCGTAGGGCGGCGGATATCCGGCGGGTCCCCAGCCGTACTGGGGCGGCTGCGGCGCCCCGGGTGCGTAGCCTGGGCCCTGCCCGGGCGGGTAGGCCGGGCCGTAGCCGGGTGAACCGGCCGGCGGCAGCCAGGCGTTGGGGTCCTGGGGGTCGTCAGCCGAGGTCATGCAGACAGTGAAACAGGCCGACGCCACCGACCGGCGTCACGCCACCGATGCGCACAGCCCCGGGAGGGCCAGATGACCGATCCGCAGCAGCCGGAGTGGGGCACCGACGCGTCCGCACCGCAGGACTACCCGCCGCAGTACTCGGCCCATCCGCAGCAGCCCTACGGCGAGCTGCCGACCGGCCCAGCGCCGTACGGCGCGCCATACGGCCAGCCGCAGTACGGCCAGCCCGCGTATGGCCAGCCGCAGTACGGCCAGCCCGCCTACGGACAGGCGCCGTACGGACAGGCGCCGTACGGCGGGCAGTACGGGCAGACCGGCTACGGTCCGTATCCCGGCGCGCCGCAGTGGGGGCAGCCGCCGGGCGCCGGCTACGTCGCGCCGCGCGGGCCGTCCGGCATGGCGATCGCCGCCCTCGTGCTCGGCATCCTCGCGCTCGTCTTCTGCTGGTTCCCGTTCGTGGGCACGATCCTGGCCGTGCTGGCCGTGATCTTCGGTGGCGTCGCGCTGCGCCGCAGGGACGTCGGCCGCGGCCAGGCGCTCGCCGGTGCCATCTGCGGCGGGATCGGCGTCGTGCTGTCGGTGCTCCTGCTGATCGCGGAGCTCAGCTCGTCCTGATGCCCGCTGTGGATCTTGAGACATCCGCGGTGCTCGGACACCTGCGCTGTCTCATGATCACGTCGTGGACGGGCTCGGGCGGCGTCAGATGTGGATGTGGTCGCGCACGCAGGACTTCGTCTGGGACGTGTTGCTCGAGCTCAGCCCGCCGCACTCGTTGGTGAGGTGCAGCACCCACACCGTCAGCACGATCGCCAGGACGACGCCGATCCCGGCGGCGATCAGTCCGGTGATGGCGAGCCCGCGCCCCTCGCGACCCGGCGACCGGCGGCTGTCGCGCAGCGCGGTCAGGCCGAACACGACCGCGAGCGCGATCGGGACGATGTCGAAGAACGTCAGCCAGCAGAACACCACCGACAGCAGGCCGCAGACGAACGCGGCGATCGCCTTGCCGTTGCCCGTCTTGGGCTGCGGATAGGGCGCCCAGCCCGGCGGCGGGTACTGCCCGGGTGGGTACTGGCCCGGCGGGTACTGCCCGGATGGGTACTGGCCCGCCGGCGGGTACTGCCCGGGCGGGTACTGCTCGGACGAGTACTGCCCAGGCCCGTACTGCGCGCCCGGGTACTGCGCGCCCGGGTACTGCGTGCCCGGGTACTGCGTGCCCGGGTACGGCGCTCCCGGGTACTGGCCGGGCCCACCCGGGGGCTGCTGCAGGCCGTACGGCTGACCGTAGGGCGTCGCCGCCGGCGCGTCCGGCGGCTGCTCGGGAGCGACGTACCCCGGAGGCGCGTAGCGCGGGTCGATCGGGTACTCGGGCTTGCCGAACCGGTAGGGGTCGAAGTCGAGCGGGGCGTCCGACTTCTCGAGCGAGACCCGCTCGTCGCCGTCGTCGTCGCTGTGCTCGCTCATCCGCCTGCCTTCGAGTAGTGGACGCACGAAACGTGCCGTCGCCGAAACTGTAATCGTCGCTTGCCGGGGAGTCGCTCACGCAGCCCACGTACACTGCGCCGGTGAGCGAGACGACCGACAGCACTCCCACCGCGGGCGGCCCGACGCCGCGCGTCTCGATGCGCAAGCAGGCGCGTACACCTGCGGCGCAGGTCGAGAAGGTGCCGGTCCCGCCGACCGTCTGGGGTGCCGCCGCGGCGGCGATCGTGGCGGGCCTGCTCGGGCTGATCAGCGGCGTCCTCATGCACAGCGCCTCGGTGGCCGACCTGACCAAGTACCTGCGGTACTCCAACTCGCAGGCCAAGAACCCGAAGAAGCCGTACACGACGGCCGACCTGCTCAGCGACGTGCACAGCGTGCACAGCGAGCGGCTGCTGCAGGGGATCCTGTTCGCGGTCGTCCTCTGCCTGATCGCGATGATGCTCGTCCGCACCCGCGTCGCCGGCCCGGCCCGCTGGGGACTGGTGATCATCGCGATCATCGGCGGGCTGCCGTTCGAGGTGCTCGCGCGGCCCAAGTACGTCCCGACCGTTCCGCAGACGTGCAGCACGATCGAAGGCGTGGCCTCGATCGTCGCGATCGTCCTGGTGTTCCTGCCGAAGTCCAGCGCGTACTTCCGGGCCTGTCGCGAGGCGACGCTGCCGCCCGAGCGGCGCGGTCAGCCGCGCCCGTCCCTGTTCGGGCCGCGCGCCCCGCGCGGCACGACGCCGGCGGCGGGCCGTCCGGCCACCACGCCGAAGACCACCCCGAGCAACCCCTCGGCAGGCAAGACGAAGGCGAAGGTCCGCACCGACGCGGACGCGGTCGCGAAGGGCGCCGAGCTCGCGCGTTCGCGGGCGAAGGCGAGCAAGTCCCGGCGCACCGACGTCTGATGCCCACGGCCCTGGTCACCGGCGCCACCGCCGGGCTCGGCGCGGAGTTCGCGCGGCAGCTCGCCGCGTCCGGACACGACCTGGTGCTCGTCGCCCGTGACACGGCCCGCCTCGAAGCGGCGCGCGCCGACCTCTCGTCCCGCTACGGCGTGGACGTCGAGGTGCTGCCGGCGGATCTGACGACCTCCGTCGGGTGCGAGCAGGTGGCCGACCGGATCTCCGACGTGCAGCGGCCGGTGGACGTCCTGGTCAACAACGCCGGCATCGGCATGTACAAGGCGTTCGGCACGGCATCGGTGGCCGACGAGGAGCGCCAGCTCGACCTGAACGTGCGGTCGGTGCTGCGCCTGACGCATGCGGCCGTCCGCGCCATGACCGGACGCAACAGCGGGCGCATCATCAACGTCTCGTCCGTCGCCGGGTTCGTCCCGCGCGGCTCGAACGCGACCTACTCCGCGAGCAAGGCGTGGGTCACGATGTTCAGCGAGGCGCTGGCCGTCCAGCTCGAATCGAGCAACGTCACCGTCACCGCCGTCTGCCCCGGCTTCACGCACACCGAGTTCCACGAGCGCGCGCAGGCCGACATGTCGCACGTCCCCGACCGGATGTGGCTCGAGGCCGAGGACGTCGTGCGCGAGGGGCTCGCCGACGCGATGGCCGGCAAGCCGCTGAGCGTCCCGAGCCGGCAGTACAAGACGCTCGTCACCGCGGCGCGCACGATCCCGCGCCCGGTACTGCGCCGCATCATGGCCCGCCGCTCGTTCTAGCTAGGCTTGCCGCGTGTCTGATCGCGACGAACTGCTGAAGCTGATCTCCGACCTCGCCGTGGTGCACGGCAAGGTGACGCTCTCGTCCGGGCGCGAGGCGGACTACTACATCGACCTGCGCCGGATCACCTTGCACCGCAAGGCGTCTCCGCTCGTCGGGCGGGTGCTGCGCGAGCTGACCGCCGACTGGTCCTACGACGCGGCCGGCGGCCTGACGATCGGTGCCGACCCGGTCGGCACGGCGATCATGCACGCGTCCCAGGGTGAGGTGGACGCGTTCGTCGTCCGCAAGGCCGAGAAGGCCCACGGGCTGCAGCAGCGCGTCGAGGGCCCGTCCGTCGCCGGCCGGCGCGTGCTGGTCGTCGAGGACGTCTCGACCACCGGCTCGTCCCCGCTGACCGCGATCGCGGCGCTGCGCGAGGCGGGAGCCGAGGTCGTCGGCGTCACGGTGATCGTCGACCGCGGCGGGCGTGCGGCGATCGAGGCGGCGGGCCTGGAGTACCGCAGCGCGTTCACGCTCGCGGATCTCGGCCTGTCCTGACCGTCCAGTGGTCACTTACGCGTCCAGTGGTCTGCTGTAGATGACCACTCGCGACGAAAGTGACCACTCGACGGACGAGGTGGGCGTCGGGCCGCACCCCCAACCCTGGCCGGACGATCCGCGGCTCGACGTCGAGCTGCTGCGCCTCGGTGACCGCCGCAACGTCATCGACCGCTACCGCTACTGGCGCCTGGACGCGATCGTGGCCGACCTGGACGAGCGGCGGCACGACTTCGCGGTCGCGATCGAGAACTGGCAGCACGACCTGAACATCGGGACGGTCGTGCGCACCGCCAACGCGTTCCTCGCGCGCGAGGTCGTGGTGGTCGGCCGGCGCCGGTGGAACCGCCGCGGCGCGATGGTCACCGATCGCTACCAGCACATCCGGCACGTCCCGGACCTGGACGCCCTGGTCGCGTACGCGGCCGAGGCCGGCTACGAGCTCGTCGCGATCGACAACCTGCCCGGCGCGGTGCCCCTCGAGACCGCGGCACTGCCCCGGCGCGCGCTGCTGCTGTTCGGGCAGGAGGGTCCCGGGCTGAGCCCCGCCGCCCGTGCCGCGGTCGGGACGGTCTGCTCGATCGCGCAGTACGGCTCGACCCGGTCGATCAACGCGGGCGTCGCCGCGGGCATCGCGATGCACGCGTGGGTCCGCCAGCACGCGGCACCTCCGCCGGCGTAGCGGCCGACGGAGCGTCAGTGCCGCGTGTGCGCAAGTAGTCGCAGCGCGAGCCGCGGGTCGAACGTGCCGGCCGGATCCGGGCTCTCACCGCACGTGCCGTCGGACTCGCCAGGGTGCTTGATCCACAGCAACGCGTCGACGGCGGGATCGGAGGGCGGTGTGCCGGGTGGCGCGCCGACGCGCGCGCCGCTGGGGTTGCACCACCCGTCGGGACGAGCGCGCGCACCGTTGCGTGACGTGTCGACGACGAAGTGCTTCCACCCGACCTGCGCGGAGATCTGGCGTCCGTACCGGATCTCGCTGGCAGTCGGATCGTAGTTCGAGACGTTCACCGCGAAGCCGCGCGCGTCGGCGATGCCGGCGGCGATCAGCCGCTTCGCCATCGTGCTCGGCGTCTGCCAGCCGCTGTTGCCGCCGTCGAGGTAGATCTCGGTACCGCGGCGCTTGGCGAGGTGCTCGACGGCCCATGTGAGCAGCTGCAGCCGGCCGTACTGCTGGGCGCCGTCCAGGCAGTCGATGCCGGCGAGCGAGTCGGGTTCGAGGACGACGATCGTGCGGGTGCGGCCGAGCTGTGCGCCGATCGCGTCGATGTAGCGGACGTACGCCTCCCGGCTGGCGGCGCCGCCTGCCGAATAGCCGCCGCTGCAGTCGCGGTGCGGAATGTCGTAGACGACGAAGGAGGGCACCGCGCCGGACGTCCGCGCGCGCCGCTCGACGGTGGCGACGGTGCGGGCGGACGACCGCGGCGAGCCGCCCGTCAGCCAGACCGCCTGCGGTTGGCGGGCCAGCCAACGCAGCCGCGCGCGGGCGGTGGCGGACTGCTCGTGCCGCGCGGCGCCGGCCGCGCTCGTCGGTGCCGCGTAGAGCGTCCGCCCGGCGTAGGGGCCGGACGCCAGTACCGTCGCCCCCGCCGGTCGCGACTGCTGGCTCAGCTCGACACCGAGCGCGGCGAGATCGGCCAGGACGATCGCGGCGAGAACGATCGCGATCACGCGGCCGGGGGGACGCAGCGCGCGCACCTCGGCCGGCAGCGGGATCATCCGGATGCGGCGACGACCGGGTCGAGGCCGTCGCCGGTGAACGGCGGATCGGACGCCACGGCGGCGTCGTGCCGGTGGAACGCCGCGGACGCGCCGACCATCAGGATCACCAGGTGCACGGACGCGAACGCCACGTTGTTCAACATGGACGCGTCGCGCGAGTGCGACAGGCCGATCCCGATCGCGGTGGCGAGTCCGGCGACCGCGAGCAGCGTCGGCCACACGACGAGCGGCTGGCGCCCGGTCGAGCCGGACTTCGGGGTCACCACGAAACGTCCCTTCCTGCGGGTCAGCGCGGCAAGCGTCGCTGCTACATGTACCCAGAACGTCGCCGCTGCCAGCGTGAACGCGCGGTAGGAGTACGTGCCGCCACCTCCGAGCGCGACGGTGAGCAGGGCGAGTGCGAAGTACGGGCCGAAGTGCAGCAGGAACTGGTCGGCGTTGGCGGCGGCCAGCGGCTGCCGCCCGGTCGTGATCCGGACGATCGGCAGAGCCATGTAGACCAGGACGGTCCATCCCGACAGGAAGTACATGCTCGACAGCAGGTACTGCGCCTTGACCCGCCACGGCAGCTTCGCGCGCAGCGCCGGCACGATCGCCGACAGACAGCCGCGCGCCCAGCGCAGCTGCTGGCTGGTGTAGGAACCCATGTCCTCGGGGCCGAGTCCCTGCGCGAGGACCTTCGGCACGTAGGCGCTGTGCCAGCCGCGCTCGTGCAGCCGCAGGCCGAGCAGGAAGTCCTCGGTGACGGTGTCCTCGGGGAAGCCCTCGGCACCGAGCGCCTCGCGGCTGAACACGACGTTCGTGCCGCAGCAGAACATCGCGCCGAGCCGGTCCTTGCCGCGGCAGATCGACCCGAAGAACAGCGCCTGCTGCGACCAGGACGCCTGCGCGACCTCGTTCTGCTCGGCGTTCGCGTAGTGCTGCGGTGTCTGGACGAACGCCATGCGCGGGTCGACGCCGAAGTGGCCGAGCGTCTCGACGAGGAAGTCCGGGTGCGGCACGTGGTCGCAGTCGAACACGGCGACGTACGGGGCGTCCGTCACCGTCAGCGCGTGGTTGATGTTGCCGGCCTTCGCGCCGACGTGCTCGTCCCGGCGGATGTAGTTCGCGCCCAGACGTGCAGCCAGCCTGCGCATCTCCCAGTCGTCGCCGTCGTCCAGCAGGTGGACGCTCACCTCGGCACCACGCAGGCGCAGCGCGGCGGCGAGAACGGGCGCCACGACCTCCTCGGGTTCGTCGTAGCGCGGCACGAACACGTCCACCCGGGTGGCCGGGTCGAGCGGCGGTGGCGTTTCACGACGACGCTGCCGGACGATCGTCAGCCAGAACCCCACCGCCTGCACGAGGTTGAACACCTCGACGACGGCGAGCACCGAGTACAGCTCGACGTCACCGACACGCGACGGGTTGAACAGCCAGGCGAAGTACCAGATCGCCGCGACGACGTCGACGAGCACGCTCAGTGCGAGGCGGCGTCGTGACGGCCGGCCCAGCGGTGACTCGCCCCAGGCGGGATCGGCGACGCGCGGATCGGGCAGCGCAGCTGCCCCGGTCGAGGCGTGGCGTGCGGTCGTGGTCATGACGAGTACTCCCAGACGGTGACGTTCGGGAACGTCACCTTGTGGACGAGGTGGCGGCTGCGCTGCAGGGACGAGAGCTCGCCGCCGACCTGGCCGGCGACGGCCTTCTGGTCGAGGAAGCTGCCGAGGACGAACACGTGCTTGCTCGTGCCGGTCGCGATCGTGGTGCCGATCGACTCGACCTTGATTCCCGGCTGGTAGTACTCCAGTTCGGCGGTCAGATAGGACGGGCCGTAGACCAACGAGTCGCCGGGCTGCGAGTGCTCGCTGACCCAGCGCACCGCGTCACGGAAGTCGTAGACGCGCGGGTTCGAGCGGTTGGCCTGCTCGTCCACCAACCCCGCGAGCAGCGCAGCGCACAGCACGGTCGGCACGGCGATGCGGGTGAAGCGCCCCTTCG
>Ga0164242_10004531_pt1 | contig 15595 bp, 10 predicted proteins | sample OricomgcompostMG_FD_108783 | JGI IMG/M metagenome (GOLD analysis project Ga0164242, IMG submission 108783) | Miracle-Growth compost microbial communities from Emeryville, California, USA - Original compost - Miracle growth compost (MG) ... | reverse complement strand
GTAAAACGGTCTGGGGACACGGTGGTACCAAATTTCCCTTAAGTCAAAAGAACTACCGAAACAATTACTCAAGGTCCCTGTGATTAATAGTCAGCCCCCCCCCCCCCAGCTCAAGAATATCCACCTCGAGCCATTGCTCCATATCAACGCCGGGAGTGAATACAGCAGGCATAAAGATTTCCCAGAGCCGACGCTGCTTGCCATGCAACAGCTACATCGTCGAATGGGGGAAATAAGTTGGGGTTACCATTCGCCGGCATCGCCACAATCATTACCAACGCCTAGGGCTAATATCCCGAGTTAGTTGAAGCGACTGGCGCTATTTGCAAAAGCTACCTAGGTAGGTAGGCATCCCTTTCACGAACAATGGGCGATGCCGGCGGCGACTCACATCAACCCAAATATGCCAAAGCTACTGGCCACAATAAGTCAAAATCTCCGTATAACTCTATATGGGCGCTGAAGACTCCCTCCAGTCTGTCTGCTGGCCCACTGCTGCTGGCGATGGGGGGCATGAGAACGGAGGCCTGGCTGAACACTTGCTCGGGCATCGGCGTCGACTCAACCTCGAACCACGTTGGGAACATCTCTTCCTTGGCATCTCCATCGAAAAAACCTGTGAACCAGGGCCACCATAGTAGTAGTCCTTATGGATGCTACGTATCAAGGAATTGGTTTCGCTGCGCCGTGACTGCTACGCAAGCAAGAGGTGGTGATGTAGAACTGTGAGAAGGGCCAAGCCGGCTTATTCCGGTATGTCCGCGACACCTGAGGAATCTAGACCCGCCGAGATCGTATGGCAAGGGACGCGGCAATATCTAGAACTGAGTGACGAAGGTACCTTTCTAAGTGTTTGATGGGGACGAGGTCAGGGGAAACGGGCTGCGCGTTGTCCAATCAACTACTGTGGCCCCACATGCCCTTTCTAGGTTTAGCTCGACTCGACTGCCCCGCACCAGCACAGCTTTTACACACGAATTTTTTTTTTTACATCGCAACCCTTTTGGCCCAAACAACCCCTCGGATCACGTCCTCGTCCTCGACCTTGACCTCGATAGGAGGCCACGGTTCGTCATTTCCCTTTCCTATCGTTCATATTCGCCTTGATACCCCATTACTTTTCCCCTTCCCCTTTTGGCCCATACCGTCGCCATGGATCAACAGAAGCTTGCGGCCCTCCTGCTGGAGAGCCAGGTTCGTACGTCTCCCCCCCCGGAACCGTCCGTTGAGTTGGGTACGTTCTCACGCAGCTGCTAACTTGAACCCTCTTCGCACAGCCGACACACAGAAAATCAAGGCGATTACTGCAGAGCTGCAGAAGAACTTCTATGTCCATCCTGAATCCCTACTTGCCCTGATCGAAATCATTGCAACAAATGGCGACCTCGGCGTTCGGCAGCAGGCAGCTATTCAGGCCTCCCGGCTAGTCAACAAACATTGGAAGGTTATTCCTGCGGAGCAGAAGGGCGCTGTTAGGCAACACCTTGTCCAGGCAACCATGAAGGAGCAGAACCCTAGATGCCGGCACGCCGAGTCACGCGTCATTGCTGCTATCGCCAACCTCGATTTTGAGGATGGCGAGTGGCCTGATCTCCTACCAGCCCTCTTCACCCTTGCTGGCAACTCTGATGTCACTCAGCGCGAGATTGGCATGTACATCATCTACAGCATCCTAGAAGAGAACCCTACACATTTCCACGACCATCTCTCAAAGCTCTTCGAACTCTTCACCCATACCATCCGCGACCCTACTAGCGCAGATGTCCGGATCAACACCATGATGTCGGTCGGTGCCATACTGATGCTCATCGAACCCGAAGAAGACGAGCAATCTGTGCAGGCTCTCCAGGGTTTGATCCCGCCAATGGTCGAGGTTCTCAAGAATGCAGTTCAAACCAGCGATGACGAGAAGTCCAAGCAGGCCTTTGAGGTGTTCCAGCAGTTCCTCGCTTATGAGTCAGCTCTTATTGGAGGCTACCTGAAGGACCTTGTCCAGTTCATGATTGACCTAGCGTCAAACACCGACGCAGACGATGATGTGCGCTCGCAAGCGCTCTCTTTCCTTGCCCAGACAGTTCGGTACCGCCGGATGAAAGTCCAGGGAATGCGCGACATGGGTTCCCAACTGACCCTGAAGAGCATGGTGATCCTGACTGAGATCGACGACGATGAGGACGAGGAAGAGATGAACCCAGCCAGGCTTGCCCTTGCGTTGCTTGACCAACTTGCGAACGACCTGCCACCCCGCCAGGTCTTAGTCCCCCTGCTCGACGCGTTCCCTAAGTTTTGCACCTCGGAACAAGCCGGTTATCGTAAGGCCGGAATTCTTGCTCTAGGCACCTGCGTCGAAGGCGCGCCCGACTTCGTGGCATCTCAGCTGAAGCCGGTAATGCCACACCTCATCACCCTCCTCAACGATGCCGATGCCGGCGTTCGACACACTGCCTTGGTAGGACTGGCAAGACTGGCGGAAGACGTCGCCGAGGAACTTGCTTCGGAGCATCAGGCGCTCATGACGGCGCTGGTGAGAAACCTTCAGGCTGCCATTTCCACCGCTTCGGACCCTCAGCAGGCTAAGAAGAGCATCGGTATCATCCGCTCCGTATGCGGCGCGCTGGACGCCATGTCCGAGGGCCTCGAAGCCGACATCATGAAGCAGTACGCTGGCGAACTGGTCGACAACATTGGCGCTCTCGTAGGACACGAGGACTACAAAGTCAAGATTGCTGCGTCTGGCGCGTTGGGTGCTATTGCATCATCGCTCGGGGAGGAGTTTAAGCCGTATTTCGAGAAGACGATGCACGCGCTTGGCAGCTACGTCGTCGTCAAGGAATCGGAGGAAGACCTCTCTCTACGTAGCGGCGTCTGCGACTCGATGGGCCGCATTGCTACGGCCGTCGGACCAGAGATGTTCCAACCATTTGTCATCGATCTCATGAAAGCAAGCGAGGAGGGCCTCAAACTTGATAACTCCAGACTCCGGGAGAGCAGTTTCATTCTCTGGAGTTCCCTGGCCAAGGTCTACGAGGCACAGTTTGCACCCTTCCTTCCGGGTGTCTTCACCGGCTTATTTGAAAGTCTCGAGCTCGAGGAGGAGGAAATATCGCTTCAGTTAACTGATGAGGAGAGGGCCATCGTTGGCACCGAAGAGGAGATCATCACCGCTGGGAAGAAGATCAAGCTACGACAGGCCGACGAGGCCGACGATAGCGCAATGGATGAGGAAGATGATGGCGACTGGGAGGACGCCGGTGTTTCTACCGAGGCTCTCGAGAAGGAGGTTGCTATCGAGGTTCTAGGCGATGTCATCACCCATGCCTGTGGCGCTGCAGAGGTCAAGGAGTACCTCGAGAAGGCTGTGGAGAAGATTGCACCTCTCGCCGAACACTCATACGAAGGCTGCCGGAAAGCCGCTATCTGCACATTATGGCGCGCGTATGCGCGCGTCTGGCAGCTGATGGAGGAGGAGACCGGCTCTAGCTGGCAGCCGGGATTCCCGCCGAAGCAGGCTGCGACACCCGTCCTAGTCAAGCTTGGCGAGATCGTCGCAAGTGGTACCTTGCAGCTATGGTCAGAGGAGTGTGAACGGTACGTTGCTTCCCACCTGCCTTGCCGTCCATGCCATTTTACGTGATGAATACCTTTGCGTTACACCCAGCTCACTCAGACGCATTATTGCGGGTGCTGAGAAAACGTGCAATATCAACTCCTGATCTTCGCATTGCCGTCTACATCCCCCTTCCAAACTCTATCGCGGATACGGTGCTAACCCCCGCAACAGTGCCGTCGTCACGGAGATTAACCGCAACGTCGCGGCGACCTTGAAGGCCTGCGGCCCAGCCATCCTAGCCCAGGAGGATATGCTCACCCAGGTCGTTACCGTTCTCGGCACTATCATCACCCGCTCCCATCCGTGCCAACAGGATCTTGGCGATGATGGCGAGGAGCAAGAAGTAGAGGGCTCCTCCGAGTACGACTGGCTCGTCATCGACACCGCGCTCGATGTGGTTATTGGCCTTGCGGCCGCGCTCGGCCCCGCATTTGGCGAACTTTGGAAGGTTTTCGAGAAGCCCGTCATGAAGTTTGGATCCTCCAACGAGGACATCGAGCGTTCCACTGGCGTTGGTGTCATCGCCGAGTGTGCTGCCAACATGGGAGAGGCAGTGACCCCTTACACAGCCAAGATTCTCGCTCTGCTCATGAAGCGGCTGGCCGATACAGATATGGAGACGAAGAGCAACGCTGCGTACGCAACTGGCCAGTTGATCATCAACTCGATCGACAGCAAAGCGTATCTGCCTAGTTACGAGCCTATTCTCAGGAAGTTGGAACCAATGTTGCAGACTCAAGGCTCGCGGATCAAGGACAACGCAGCAGGCTGCCTTTCTAGGATGATCATGGCCCACCCCGAGCACGTCCCATTGGGTGAAGTCCTGCCAGCATTGGTAGGCTTGTTGCCGCTCAAGGATGATTTCGAGGAGAACGCCCCCGTCTACGAATGTATCTATAAGCTTTGTAAGTTTCCGTACGCTTTGCTGTTGTTCGAGACCAGAAGACTAACCAGTACCGCCCTACAGATGATTCAAACGAGCCGACCATCCAGCAACTCACCCCCAAGCTCATTCCCGTCCTCGAGCAAGTTCTAGGCCCACCAGAGGACCAGCTGGAAAAGGAGACCCGTCAGCTCCTGCACCAAGCTGTCCACGGTCTTTACAAGGGGAACCCTAGCCTGTTCAGCGGCCACCAGGCCGTTCTCAAGTACGCCGGGATCTCATAGGATGTGCACTATCCGAAAAGGTCAGGGAAGAAAATGTTGTCGTATAAACCATGATGTGGATGAGAGATGAATGATGTGTGAAGAGCTTACGACAGGGATATGGATGGTTGGGGCGTGGGATGGGGAGCTTGACTGGTTTACGACTTGAATGCAATGTTGGCGGATGCTACGTCAAAAATACCATAGATAGACTCGTTTTCTCTTTTCACAATGAGACGAACAAACAGCCCATGAAGGTTGAGGCCTGTCCTCGTAAATTTCGTATCAAATTTATACATGAACAAAACCGTCGCTCTCAAGTGACGTCCCCGTCATGTGGCAACTAAGCCGTTCCCCATTGTATCGTTGATCCAAGAAAACGAAAATACCAAATCAAATGCTAAGCAGGGCCCTTCTTTACCATGTAGAATGGCGGATGAACGAGCGGCTGGGCATGTCCAACGAGTCCCGGTCGGTTTGGACTTCTTGGAGTGGATCTCACACCTCGTTCGTTCCCACTCGAAAACAGAATCCTCATTTCACGTTGCTGTTCCTTTTAATCGCTATTTTCACAGTTCCAAACCGCCTAATACCTACGCAGCACAGAGTGTAAGAGTAACACTCTTTGCGCTTGTGCACACCTTCACCTGGCTCCCAGCGGGTGGGGTGCCGTTGTCCCACACGATGGACGGGCAAGTTGGTTCGTCGCTGGAGACGGTGACCTTGTGGCCGGCGAACGGGTCGCCAAAGACGTCGCTAAGGTCGTACCAGACCTGGGCACCGTCCAGGTTGTATGCAAAGTTGATCTGCGGTGCACCGGTCCACAGCCCGTCGTCGGGAACGGTAACTTTGAGCGCCTTGCCGCCCGTGTTGGGGTCTCGGACGAAGGTCTCGCCATAGCTGCCACCGTTGGCACTGAGACGGTGAGGACCGTCGATATCGGTACCGACGGACCACAGGGATACGGCGAAGTTGCACTTGTTGACGACCTTGGCCGAGCCGACGGCGCCGGCACTGGCGGTGGCAGCCAGGGCAACGGCGGTGATAGTCAGAAGGTTGGCAAACATTGTGACTTGGTGGTATATCTGAGATGGAAGCGTTGTGGTCTTTCAGTTTGTCTTGAGGGAGTTGTTGTGGTGGTAGTCGGGCCTGAAGTGGACAAGTTTCCGAAGCGAACCTGGTTCCTCTCGATCCTTTTATACCTAGATGTCCCGGCCGGAGGTCAACAAGCTGCTTACCCTTTCATCGCCAACGATCGGCAGTCAGGCCGCCCGGCAGCGAAGATACGATGTCATGGCGTCTCACTAGAGCTAGCCGCTGACGTCTGAGCCCCCGTATATGCTCGTAGGAAGGTGGCAGGTCCGCCTCCGCGAAAGGGATCGCGGCTCTCGGGCGGTGTGCAAGTTTCACAGGCAGCCTAACCTAGGCATATCTGATCTCTCAGCGTGGGTTACACTGCCGGGTTCTACCCTATCCCAGGGTCCAGCGTGGGGTTTCCGCTCACGCAGACTGGTCCCGCAATGGCACCACCTGACGACGGAAGCTCTCTGAATACGAGATGTCGTCAGGGTCCGCTGCTCGGGAGCGGGCGAATCATGCGGGTGGGTTGGACTGGAGTCGAAGCTCATCCAAGCGGCCGGATTGCCAAGAGTCGTATTCTTTCTCGCTGCGGGGGAAGTGGAAGGTGGGTTTATAATTAGTGTATTGCTTGCAGATCAATTACCGTGAATAGTCGGCACTGGTGTGTTGTTTCCAGAAGGGACAGCCCTGTGGGTGCATGTCAGCATCGCGGGGAATTTAACCCGTTCTTCCCGGATTGGCCGCTCGACTCTGCTACTGCCTGGAAAGGGAGCTTCTTTCGAGAGAAGTTGGAAAGGTCCTCTTAATTAGTCCATTTCCGCGAGTCTAAAGCGCTACCAGTTTACCGTTGGAGCCGAGACTTAGTACATACGACTATCATCCACGGTTTACGGATACAATGAGCTTAGATATTACCATCTACACACAACGTGAAGCTACACTCCAAGCCGCCGTGTTATGGCATCTAGACACCAACATAAACCCCCGGTGTTTACTAGCTCTCAGTTGAATGTCGATTCAAGGTCGCTCACTTCCTCGACAGTGTGGTGTTGTCGTTGTCGTATCTGCCATCTCGGAGCGTGGTAGATTAAAGTTAACCTTACGTGTGGTGGCAAGAGAGCTGGTGAATGACGATTTCTAGTATACCGATAGCGCCTTGGCCCATGAACTACCGTTGATTACTTTCTTCTTCCGTTACAGCGGAGATCCGCGTATATGTTGCAGAGTGCTGTGGTTGATGAATATGACAGCCATGCGCACCCAGAAGAGAGGATCAACTTGCGCAAAAACGAATATCGAAAACGGTATATATAGGTAGTAGCATACCGGATAAAAATGTGGGATTTGTTTAACATATGCCTTACCGGGTCAGCCCGTAGAGGATTAACCCAAGCAAGCAGAAAGCGGGAGATCTCGGGTGAAGGGGCTACAGAGCTCGGCGGCCATAATTAACTCGTCGATTTTTACAACTAGCTAAACCATTCCCACGACATAGAGAAACTGAGTGATTTATCCACCGCGGAGCACGAGATTCATCATGAAGGTTCTTGTCCTGGGCTTGCCGCGAACTGGCACGCAGTGTACGTGTGGGGGGTTTGCTGTGGTATTGCAGGTTGGATACGCCCTCAACTAACTCCGTCTAGCCATCGCAGACGCCTTGCTACAGCTAGGGATTGGGCCGGTTTACCATATGAGGGAAGTAGGCAAGAATAACCACCAAGCCATGTGGTTAGAGGCGGTTGAAGCCAAGTTTGAAGGCAAAGGCAAGCCTTGGGGCCGTGAAGAGTTCGAGCGGATCCTCAGTGGCTATGAGGTAATTATGTCTGGGAGGATTCTTACATGAACTCCAAACCCGCCACCATGCCTAGTGGCGAGAGCACCCACGTGGCCCCAATGACACTCTTCTCTCGCTGACTGAACGCTGGTTAATCTATAGGCCGTTGCTGACTTCCCCGCCGCCATCTTCCCCGTCGAGCTTATTGCCGCCTACCCAGAAGCCACGGTTGTATTGTCCACCCGTGATCCGTCCTCCTGGCACGCCTCAATGTCTTCCACGCTCTGGCATCATCACAGCCACCGTCCCACCGATGACCCCTCACCGCTGGCGCCACTGGCCCGGAAATATCACACTCACTGTTGGGGAGACGATTTTTCCACCAACGGACTAGCTTTCTTCCATAAACATGAGGCTCTCGTTCTCGAGGAGGCCGGGCGGGGATCTAGCGGGCTGCTGGAGTTTCGGGCGGGCGACGGGTGGGTCCCGCTTTGTACGTGTCTCGGAGTCGAGGTGCCTGAGGTGCCGTTTCCAAGAAATGATGACTGGGCCGAGTATAAGAAGAAGGTAAACGCGGAAGCAAATGCGGTCGATGAGGCTTGATCAGATAACGTTTATTCAGCAACTGGGATCGTGGTAGGCTGTGGACCAGAGTAAAACAGCCCAAGTATTTGAATCTAGCTACTTTTTTTTAATATTGAATGATATGACCTGGGGGCGGTCCCTTAAAGGAATGCCGGAATTGGAATACCCAGAAAGTTGAAAATATATATAGATGCGAACCATGTTCAGCTCCCCATTTCTCACCTAAAATGTTGGGGCAATCCTCGGCGAAGCCTCCTCAGGGACCACACTACCAAGCATGAACGATCTCAGCGAATTTGTCGATACGCGAGATACGTTCGCAACCGGTCCAACTACGCGACTAACACTCGAAGACCTACTTCCACGCCCGCTCTTCACCATAGCTGGCGACTGCGGCACCGACGTGCTGGCGCTGGCGCCCCTCGACCGTACGTTTAGCGAGCTCATCATGGCATTGAGTGCCATCCCTGGATCCGCCACGGGTGTTGGCGGTGCCATCATCATGGTCGTCATCCCACCGACCCCACCGCCCGGGGAGCCGGCTGATCTAGCCGACACCGGCGGTGACGTGAGACCTCGACCCCTTCGACCCTCCATCTGCGCGAGCAGCCCTTCTAGGGAGGCCCCTCGAGCGTGGGCGTTTCCTCCCGTCCTACCGCCACCGTACGGAAATATCGACGCACTTAGCTTCCGCGACGGTGACCGGCTTGATCCGCGACTTGACGGTGGGCTAGGTGGCATAGCCAATAACGTAGGTTGTTGCGGACGGTGCTGCTGTTGCGAATGTTGCTGCGGTTGGTGGTTCAAGTGTGCGTGCTGGTTGCTTTCCGCGGCGGCGACGGCGGCCTGTAGTTGTTCCAGAGCCAGCGGTGCAGGCGGTAGCCTGCTAAGACGCCGGATGGCTCGCATGTTCCCGTCAATGAAACCCGTCATGGCCCGCACAGCCCCTCGGTTCTCGTACGCCGACGCCGCTGATGCGTCGCTGGGTCCTACAGGGGCGGCTGTGGCGCGGGCAATGTGCACATCTGCGAGCCTCTTGGGGCGCCCCAGTTGCTGTTGAGAGAGCGAAAGGGCTGGCGAGGCGGGCCGAGCCGTCGAGCGGATGCTGGCCTGAACACGGGCCATGACGCCGTCAAAGCTAACGCCACCGGCCGCTGTCGGACCTGCCGTCGCGGAAGGCACGTAGTATGCTGGTGTGGCACCCAGGATGGCCTCGCGAGTAAGGGCAAAGAAGCTGCCATCGCGGATACGGCGGCGAACTAGAGTCCAGCGGGTGCGGGCCGGGTTGCGCTCTAGTTCGGGCTGATAGACATGGTGGCGGGCTAGCTTGGAATAAAATAGCTCCAGGCTCATGGCCATGCGTTCGAGTGTCGCGAGGAGGAAGTTTGCCAGAGCGGCGACACGGTCAGAGGGTGTCTCGACGCCCGAAAGCGACATGATTCCGTCGAAAGCGTCCATCCCACGACATGCCTCCTCCCGTATACCTTCGAGGAGCTCAATGTCTAGCTCGACGCTACGCGTCGCGTATGCGAGGATACCTCGCTCGGCAAACCGTGCCGCCGCGTCACCGTCTGTCACGAACTGGCCCACCTGCGCAACTTCCTGTGAAGTGGTCATGGCGTCACGGGACGTCTTCGCCCGCGCGATGGTACCCAGCACATCGGGTAGCCGGGTCTCGGTGCCGGAAGCAGCAGCGTCGGCGAGAGCGAAGGAGAGCTTAAGGACCAGCTCCTGTAGCTTGGGGCCGAATAAAGCAGAGAAGCCGCCTTGTAGCAAGCGCGACTGATAGTCGTAGAAGGTTCGTACGCCGATTATGTTGACCAGGCTCTCGCGGGACCACATGTTGTTAGTTCCGGAAACGTGGTGCTTGTCCGCGGTGTCCATATTAGAGCCCATGATGTCGTACATCTCGAACTGATGGGCAACGAGTGTTTCCACCGTGGTACGGAGGTACGACGCCCATATGTCGTATAGGTTGCTCAGTTCATCGCTGCCATGGAAATCAGGCTTGGATGACAGATGGCCAATAAAATATTTGGTAAGAAGGCTAGCAACTTCAGGGTTGTTCGTGTGCGCAAGGTTGTCGAAGGACTCAGAACAATCTACACCTGCGTTGGACTTTATAATAGAGGTGCCGCCAGGATGCATGGGGCAGAAGTCGGTCACGTCGTAGACGCTTCCGTGTACGGCAATCCACATCCGGCTGTCCGGGCGGTGACCGGTATGTTGCGCGAGCTGGCTAAGCGGGATGGTGGGGAGGTTGCAAGATAGCGGCTTTGGGGTCATGAACACGTCGAGCATGAAGCGACGCTCAGCAAAGGCCTTCTCAACAATCATGTCCGTCGTCTCTACCGTAGCCGAGCGGTGGTTGTAGATGGCCTTCCGGATGCCGTTCATGACGGAGTCGAACACCGACACGGAGCCGCAGACGTAAAGATGCCCACCCAGACCACCCTGCTTCTTTGACATCACGAGATCGCAAACGGTGGATCCCTGTTCAACAATGAGCGCATCAATATACCTCGGCTGGATCTCCTTCTCAACAAGGTCATTCAATCTCCGATCGTACACGAGGCCGCGAGAGTCCCGTGAGAATGCAATATGGGCCTCCATCATGCCCGAGTCGACGTAGTCGCGAATCTCGTCCTCGTAGCAGAATTTTTCCCGCGACTGGACGCCCAGGTAAAGGATATCCCGACCTGCCGCGTTACCCCGGTAGGCTGCGCGAGCCTGCCAAAAGCTACGGAAGGGCGCAATGCCGCTCCCGCCAGCAAAGTAGGCGCAGGGAGCTGCGCGGTCAATCGGCAGCTGAAAGGCGACGGGTCGCGATACTCCAACAAGAATGTCCTCCTCCGATGCAATCAGCTCCTCGCCGGATGAGAGGAACGGATTGAGGAAGCCGCTACCGACACCTGCGCATGTAATGTTGGCGTTACCTGCAAAAGTCGAGCACAGCTTGTACTCGGCGCGGGAGATAGTTAAATCCACAGTGGAAGGTAACAGTTCGTATGGGTGGTTGGAGATCGAATACGTCCTTGGAACCTCAACAGGGATCAGGTCGGCTAACCACGCGAGATCTTCGGTAAGGTTGAATGCCCTATCCCAGATCTGGGGGCTCGTATCCGTAACTGCGCCCTGGAGGAGATCGCCTAGGGAACCTCGAACTGGCCATTCTTCTGTGGCGAGGACCTGGAGGACGGTATTTGATGAGGCGCGCAGTAGGTCGTGCACCTTCAAAGCTAAGACTTTGGTGACCGGAGCGAGGTGACCCCGTCGCAGGATATCCTTGACTGTGAGCTGGGGAGTTTCAATCCTAGAAACAGAGCCAAGGTGCTGCGCAAACCGCTGCCACTTCAAATTCAACGAGACGGGAACATCCAACAATTCCGCGAGGCCCAGGGCGGCAGCGACCTTGGCACACTCGGTCCAGCTGTTCAACGGCATAACCGCGAGGCGGTCACCCGGCTGGAACGTGATTCCCGTGTTCCGAATGTCAAGTGTGACACGGGCAATGGATCGGTTTGGGTCCATGTCGATGAAGGATCGGCTCATGACATGGCATTTATAGCGGCATTCGGCAAAGGTGCCGCGCATCTCGTGTGGCTCGACGTCGATATTGCCGCGATATGGTTCTAGCCTCTCTTTCATTGCCTCAGAAAATTGCTTATGGGTTTCTTCCCAAGGTCTACCGTTGTTGTCGGTCGCACCGGATTGTCCGTTGGTTTCGGTTCGGCCAGTCTTGCCAGCAACCTCCAATATGCCGAAAACTTTGTATCGGTGCGCGCCCATGAAGCCACGCTCACCTGTGTAGGCTTCCACGATGCCGTCCATTACACCCATCAGCCGCGGATCGCCCGACTGGGCTACGAACTCAGGAACGCGGTAATGATACTCGATTGCGGCAATGAATGCGCGCCAGTTTGATGGTAGCCAGGCACGAAGGTGGACACCTTCCGCACCTAAGAATGAATCGTACTGCTTCCTCCCTAGGAATGCGTCCATAACGAGGTAAGGTGGAAACTGCAGACCGGATGCCGCCGGGGATCGTTTCGATAGTGGAGCTGAGAACTTGGCCCATCGCACCCAGTTTTGCGGTGAAACATAATTCTCGCCAGCGCTGGGATTAGTAGAGATGGAGTGAAATGCATTTGGCATACGCTCGAGGGTCTCCTTGAGACGGATCATTTCCCGCAGAAGCCCTTCGACATTTCGGTTCATGACCTGCTCCTGGCAGGCTGCGATCGCATCGGCACCGTGCTGGAAGGATGCTGAAAGGTGGAACACGTTAGTTAGCAGCGGTAATAAGGGATCACCACTAGTAGTGACCAGGTGAAAGAGCTTGAATACCTGATGTCTCTGCGCACCCTTTGAGGAACGCAATTTCCGCCCGCTCCCCAAATGCAGGCCACCGTAATTCCATGTTGTCGGTTCGGCAAACGTACGGGTACGATGACGTGGGGTCTTTGATCCTGAGGTTGAAGGAACTCTGATCGAAGAAGGTAAGATGGGGAATCACACGGCCGATTCGTTTCGAAACCTGATAGTAGGGTAGGGCTATGCTCCGAGGGATGCCGATGAACTCCTCGAGAAGGTCATCACCCATCTCACAGTTAGGTTTCCATTTGCTCGCGCCCACGTTTATGCCGTTGTTCCCGTCATTCTTGTCTTCGTATCGGTAGATATTGCAGAGCATACCTAACGCGACAACAGCGGCCCATAGAGCCCGGTCAGGGATGACGTCTTCAGACCCCTCAACGATCGGTAGCATCGCGACGGATTCTCTGACTCGGCCCCTTGCGACACAGCCCGGCATTCTCTCTAGGAGATCAGACCATATCCTCCCAGGTGAATTGGCGAGGGCACCAGGACTTTCGTCGTAGTCGGGTGGGCAGAAGCCGTGCTCAGCACTTAAGTAGCCATCTTTCCAGCCCGTTGCAGGTCCGATCTCCTCGGCCCTAATCATGACTTGTCTTGCTGGAGCACCGAGAGCTACGGCTAGCAGGTCCTGTTCGCTAGCAGTGAGGGAGTCGACGTTCTTTACGCTGTTGACATATTCTGGTGAAGGGATGTCGGAGTACAGGAGGTCAGTGATGGTTTTGCGTTCCCTACATCTAGTAAGCCGAGTACGTTTAGTAACCCTCTATCAGCTAGGTCTTACCTCATCCTAAGCCATTCTTCGGCATCTACTCCTCTCGGGATCTGTCTGCTGGGTCAGAAAGCTAAATAGTCCAAGGGATATCTCCATTCATACATCAAAGGCGGCATGCAGATCTCCTGGCTGGCTGAAGCCGGAGAACGCACAGCCTCTTGGCCCAGCTCGGCTGCTGGCTCTGCTCCGTCCCGCTGATGATGAGGCAGGACATCGTCCGCCACCCATACCGGACACTGGGCATGATTGCACCGACATCGTTGCTGGGTAGAGATAACTACTCTGGGAGTTTGGCAAAAGAAGAGGAAGCAATTAGGGAGATTTGTGGCCCGACACGCAGAAAAGAGCAAATAACTCAGCCGCCAGGGCAGACAAGAAGCGAAAGCAGAATTGAAGGCGACAAGGTGGAAGACTGGTCGGCCCAACATCAAGTCAAGCAGGAAATTGACGTGGACAGGAACATCGGCTTATAGCTCAATGTAAGATCATTCACTCTCAAAGTGCCAGGGGTTGTGACCATGAAAGGCCTAAGGGGCTAAAATTAGGCCATGGCAGCTGGGAAGATTTGTTAGATTTGTTTGACGTCGGGCGGCGGTCTTGCCTAACTGGACGCTCTGAGACTGGCGGGTCAGCCCACTCGGTCTGCGAGTACAACGGCCTGAATGTTGAGTGAAACCCGCCAAGAGAGGTTCTCTCTCTGATATCGCGTCTGGTCCCTGTCTCGGGGAAGAGTCTCCAAGTCTTCTTGTGGGCCAAGATGGAAACGTTCGAGGAGGCGGATTGGATGTCCCTTATTGACCCCTGTAGATGTCAGGTACGTAGATGGAAGTGCCGTGGAAAGTGGGGGCCGGCCGTCCGAGAACCTGGTTACATCCCGGACGGGTTGGCCCAGAACGAGTTCTTCCCCGGAACGCCTGCAGATATGAAGGTCATCAAAAGAGGTATTGGGGCGGACACGCGAATAGGGGTTAGTAAACCCATAGGTAGTAGACATATCCGTGTAACCGAACCACATACTAGAGTGCAGTTGACACGCTGAGCAGCTCGTCAAATGACGAACATTTAAGTACAAGTCTAACGGGTCAGTTCTAAAAGCGGTGGCATGTCCTAGAAATCGGGCTTTGAAAGTTCGTCGGTTTTTTGACAAGTTGACAGGGAGACAAGGGATGACAGCTTGGTCCATGAACTACGACAGGAAAAGCATCTAGTGTCTCCCGCTCCTCTCCCATGTCGAGGAGAGTGGGTTTAGTGGCTTGGGGTGGGCCGGCGCCATAGTGACAGGTAAGGATCGTCAAACGTCGTATAATTAGAAAATTGACGGGAGGTAGGCGACAGGAAAGAGTGCTCGGATCCACAGAAACTCTAAAATGCGGGAACCTCCGCGCGGAGATGTTGAATCAGCTCCTTGAGCCATCAGAGATCCCCTAACTCACTGGGAGGAAAGACCAATGGATTTGGCGAAGGACTGCACATGAAGCAGAGCAGCTCGCTACCCGCCAAGGGAGGACGCTACAAGGAGCATCATCACAGGGATCATCACAGGGGCCACGGACGGCTTGGCGCGCGGTTGTGAAACGGCGTCTAGACTCGTAGGGGTCTTGGCGACGTACACGTAATGGAAAGCAGGGAAGGCGCAAGAATCCAGCATTCAGATCCTAGGGTAGAGAACTTCTGAGAAACAATTCCGTAAGGTACAGTACCTAGTTGAGGCATGCTCCACGGGGGATTGGTTTCGCATTCACAGCTGAGGACGAAGTTCGGGCGGCAGAAAGAATTGCGGGCTCTCAAACAATGGTGCAGGCTTGGCGGCGGAGACAGGTGCTGGGGGCCCACGAATACCAGACCAACAGCCGGGTTGTGGGGGGAAGGGGCCGAACAGTGGGAGACGCCCCAACACCAGCAGCCGACGTCTGGCCTTGTGGCACGCTGTGTGCAAGTTACTTCCTGCAGTCACAGATGAGAACATAGAAATGTGAGCAGTCGGTCGGCCGGTTCATTGTGAGAGGTACCGAGGTACTTACCTAGCCCTGCTCGAGCTTGGACACAAGCCCAACTAGTACGAAGAGCAGATCGGCCGTGATACCGGTCACCACCGCCTCAGACCGGTGTCCGTACCGTATGGAGGGGCTGGGAGTGATTGGTTTCTGTAGTTCTGCAGTCGGCAGTTTTGCAGGTCGCGGGGAAGTTTGCCACCATGTACATACCTAGACTAGTGAGTCTAGAGACATCGAGGAGCAGGAGCAGGAGCAGG
>Ga0164242_10004530_pt1 | contig 15596 bp, 11 predicted proteins | sample OricomgcompostMG_FD_108783 | JGI IMG/M metagenome (GOLD analysis project Ga0164242, IMG submission 108783) | Miracle-Growth compost microbial communities from Emeryville, California, USA - Original compost - Miracle growth compost (MG) ... | reverse complement strand
TTACCCGGTAGCCTGGAACGGGCAATATAAAGGGAGCGCCTTACCGGCCGGTACCTACTACTATATCATCAACCTCGGCCAGGGTATTAAACCCCTGGCCGGGTATGTCGCTATTATCAGGTAAGCGCTGTAAAGACAGGTAGGATTGTTTTCTGATTAATCAAGGAAATTTGGCGCGCCAAACTTTAAAAACGATCACAAATAGGGGAATGATAAGCGCAAACCACGATAGAAAATACCAGAATCCTGCACCTAATAAGGCCGACAGTAATCTGAAAAGAGTAACTGCACCCAGGAATGCTGGTATTCTCCACACTTTTTTTAATTGCTGATCTTTCATATTTCTTCTTCGGTTGAAAGACGCAGAAAGTAATCCGCATAAAACTTACGGCGCACAAACCATAGGTAAACCCCGCTGATAAGTACTATAATGGCAACCAGATCAAACAAAACCCAGATGATTTTTAAGGGTGTGCCGCCGTAATCGCCAAAATGCAGCGGGCGCGATACCTCCAACGCGCGCAGGTAAAAAGGCATTTTAACTACCGCGGCTAAGTGGCCGGTACGCGCATCAACTAAAACAGGACTGAATAACCGCGACGTAAGCGGGGTATTGCCTTTTGCCCAAAGCAGGTAATGGTAAGGGCTGCCAAAAGGATAGCCGGGATAAACCACGCTTACCACCGTCATGCCGGGCAATGCTTGCTGAGCGGTATGAAAGGCGGCCTGTACCGAGGTTAGCTCGGACGTTTTAGGGGTTGGCTTGCCCTGATATTTATCCAGCATGGCTTTCACATCGGTAATTTGCCAGAGACCGAAAAGCGGAGTGGATAATTCATTCATTACACCCGTGGCGCCCACTACAAAAAGCCAGATGGCGGTAGCAATGCCCAGCAGGTTATGTAAGTCGAGCCATTTAAGGCGTTTGGAACGCTGCATGCGTATGGTGCCAAAATCCAGCTTTTTCATAAACGGGCCGTACAGCACCACTCCCGAAATAATAGATATAACAAACAATAAACCCATCAAACCCAGGAATAATTCGCCGGGCAGGTCCATAAATAAGTCACTATGCAGGGAAAGCATCAGGCCGGTAAAGGTTTGCGGCTGCTGGTTAAAGGGCGGCTCATCTTTTAACAGTTTGCCGGTGCGGGCATCAAATTGTAAATCGTGGCTTAGTTTAGGGTCATCATCTAATTTCGGAATCATGCTTACCACTACCTGCGGCTCCTCATCGTCCACAAAAAAAGAGCTTACGGCTTCGGCAGGGTAGTGTTGACGCGCTACCCTGATCATATTATCTAAATCAGCTGCTGACGCATCTTTTGGCAATTCCACGTAACGCGTGGGGTTAAGCCAGCCATCTATCTCATCCTGAAAAATGAGCGGCAAGCCGGTAAGGCACAGCAACAGCAGGAACAGTGTGCAGATGAGGCTTGTCCACCGGTGCCACCAAAACCAGCGTTTGATATTTTTAAGTTGACTCATTATTTTAACCAGGGTATTACAGCAAGCGGAGGAGATCATCTCCCCCGCTATAATAATTAAAACTTAAAGGCGATACTGGCTGTAAAATTAACCGGGCGCTGCGGGTTTACCGACCAATAGCCTATATAGTATTTTTTATCAGTCAGGTTATTACCGTTTAGCGTGATACGGAAACGGTCGGCATTATAAAACAAGCTTGCGTTTAATACCGTATAAGCTGGTAATTCAAATACACCTACATAGCTGTTATTGATCACCTTATAAACCCCTGCGTAGTTGCCGCCAATGCCTAATCCAAAATTTTTCAATGAGCCGTTGATAAACTTATAGGTTGCCCATAAGTTAGCCTGATCCTGCGGGCCCTGGCCACCTGGCGAGCGGCCCTGTTCAGTATAAAAATCTGTTCCGTTGTTGGATGCGTTTACGATATGATTATGGCTGTACCCGGCAATAATGTTCAAACCTGAAGCCGGGTTAGCGTTAATCTCCAGCTCATACCCTTTGCTGTGTACCTTACCGCGCTGATCGTAATCATTAATGTTATCGGCCATTGGTGTTACACGGTTTGATAGCTTGATATCATAATAAGAAACCGTAGCCGATAATTTATCAGAGAACAGGTTGGTTTTCAGGCCGAACTCCAATTGATTGGCATGTTCGGGTTTAAATGATTTGGTGTGCGGATTGTTGCCATTAATATCTGTTACCTGTAGCGGAGCTACATTTAAAAAAGCGTTCATATAATTGGCGAACAAAGAAACCTTATCTAAAATGGGCTGATAAACCAGGCCGAATTTAGGTGATACGGCAAATTGATGATAATCATCAGAAGGGTCGCTAAGGTCGCCCTTGGTGTCGAAGTAATCGCCGCGCACGCTTAACATAGCCGACAAGTTTGGTGTGAAATTGATTACATCTGACGCATAAATAGCATAGGTGCTATAGCTGCTGCGGCTATTGCTGGTACCTGTGGCGGCCAGCAAACTGTCTACCGATTGGTGGGTGGCGTAAACCGGCTGCGAAGGGTCTATTTGTTCAATATCGCCCTGAGGGGTTACATAACGCATAGCCGCGTAGCCCGTTCCGTTATCCTTTACATGGTTGTGCAAATAGTCTAAGCCTACCAGCAAACGGTTGCGCAGGGTACCCAGCTTAAAATCGCCGTTAAAATTTTGTTGAATATCTATGGTATTACTGGTCAGGTTCTCTTTATGAATATCCTGCTCAAAAAGATGGTCATCGTAGGTCAGTGGGTTACCATCCGTATCAAAAGTTAAAGGCTTGTTACCAAATATATAGCCATAATAGCCTTTAGACTGCGCGGTGCTTGTGGAAACTGAAGTTTGTGAAGTCCACTGATCTGAGAATTTATAGGTCATCTGTGTTTGCAGATTAAACCTCGGGTTCCTCATGGGAAGATCGTTGCTGGTAAATGATTTAGTGTTGTCAAGGTTTAACCCGGCAATGTTATTGTATGCAAGGGGCCTGAACCTGTCGGTGTTAAAAAACACAGGCGGCACAGCGCGGTTTTCCTTCAATACTTCGGCCAGTACATTAAAGCTTAGTTTATCGTTTACCTGGTAGGTTAGGGCAGGAGCCAAAAAGAAAGTTTTTTTATAGCCCGCATCCTGAAAACTATTTTCGGTGCTGTAAGCGGTATTTAACCGGAGCGCTATTTTCTGGGTTTTGCTTAAGGGGGTGTTGATATCGGCCGAAACACGGTTCATACCGAAGCTGCCGGTATTGTAGGTAATTTCGCCGCCGGTAGTAAAATAAGGCTTCTTGGTTATCACATTAATAATACCGCCATAGCCGTAAAATGCTCCGCCAAACAAAGTACCCGAAGGGCCTTTTAGTACTTCTATTTCTTCAATATCGGCAGGGTCAAGGTCGCCGTTGGTGAAGCCGGGCAGGCCGTTATATAAAGATGGCTGCGCTTCAAAACCTCTTAACGCGAAGTAAGTGGCGCCATCGCCGCTGCGGCCGGTTGATTCCCATGTGCGGGCAATGCCCGGCACGTTGCGCATAGCGTCGTCAAAATTAACAATGCCTTGTTGTTTAATAATCTCGGACGAAACAGTGCTGTATACCTGCGGGTTCTCCAGCTTTTTCAGCGGCATTTTGGCTACAGCGCTGTTTACTTTGTTATAATTCCTGTCCGCTATAACCACCTCGTTCAATTGCGCCGAATTTTCCTTCAGCATAAAATCAGCGGTTACTTTTTCGCCGGCTTTAACCTCAATGGTTTGTTCCTGCTTTTCCAAACCGATTAGATAAGCTACCAGCTGGTAAGTACCCGGTTTAACGCCGCGAAGCTGATAATTGCCGTTGGCAGTGGTTGAAGCACCCTTTGATGTGCCTTTGATAGAAACAGTTACGGCTTCTGCCGGTTTACCGTCGGATGTGGTTACTTTGCCGCTGATACTACCGTTTTGAGCGAACGCGACAACCGCCAATAACAGCATTGCGGCGGTGAGGTAACATTTTTTGAAAGAGAAAAAGGTAAATGTATTATTGCATACTAAAGAATTCATAAGTTTGTTGAAATGATTAATAGATTGAAGGATTTGTTAACATTGGCCCGGTATGATGTTTGGCGACGGAGTACCGGGTTTTTTATTTTATTTGTTAAGGACTGTGCATGTTTATAAGCAATAAGCGTTGGATTGATCGCAAAGTAAATTATTATTTAGAATAAATCCAAATAAAAATAATATTGGATAGCTATTCCAACAGCTTGTTAAGCGATACTTTTATTGTGCTTAAAAATTGAACTATTTGTTATGAAAGGTGACTTAATAACACTACTCAGACAGATTTTGCCATTTTACGCCTTCTCCATGCTGAAAGCAGCAGTATTACAATTATTACGCCCCCCGCCAGGCCATATAGCCCCATATAATTATGAGCAGGCTGTAAGGACATCCGGTTATCCGCCCCCATCAGTATCAGGCTGTCCCAGTAATAAGGCAGGTACATGGCATCGGATGAATGATTGCTGTTTAGCCAGGCCAGTTTAGCATTGTGCAAAGCCGAACCTGTAGTTTGGCCCCTAAGCAGCTGTTTATACATATTTGCGGTTATTTGCGCCACCGCTTCATCATTCACATTCCACAAACCGGCAACTGTGGCCGGCGTGCCGATAGCGCTGAACCCACGGGCCAAACTGATAATGCCCTCGCCTTTTGCCAGCAAGCCATCGCCCGAACGGCAGGCGCTCAGCACAACAAGGCTGGGTTTATGTTGCCGGGCTAATAGTTCGAACAGGAATAATTGTTCCTTGCCAAAATCCAGCGTCGGTTCCTTATTGGCACCATACAGGTAAGCATGCGTGCTGATATGCAGCGCGGCGGAGTTTTCAAAAGCTTTAAAAAATGATAGCGTGCTTACCTCATCATTATACAAGTACTTGCCGTTTACCAGTTTGTGTATAGCCGCCGCTTCTTTTTTGACAGCTACGGTAGGGGTTTGTAATTTACCTTCATGAGTTACAAACAAGCCGCTAAAGCCACCCCTGGTTTCCTGCACTTTATTTTTGATCAGCGCGTTCAGGGAAAAAGCGTAGGCGGTGGTGATTTGCTTAATCAGAAATGGCCATCGGGATACAGCCGGATCATATTTCGTATCGGTGATCAATCCATCAAAGGATAAATATCCTAAAACATCATCGGCCACTATACATAAATGATCCCGGGCACGCAGATCCACACTTTTCATCAGCGCGTTATACACCCTGTTCGATTGCATGAAAAACGCCTTCGGCGCGTTCAACATCTCCCCGGGGCCCTTGTGGTAGTACTTATTGATAAACCCGGTTAACTGTTGCCGCAGGGTATCCGCATTGCCTACCCGCCAAACTTTTTCAACCGCCCTGTTCTTTATAGCGATGGCATATAGGGAGCGCACGCCAAAAAAGAACTCCAGCACATGCAAGCTATCGGGCAATGCCGCCAGTATGGCTGTTGCCTCCGGAACCGCGCCAGCCGCCTGCTCCCGGTATTTTTTATTTAGGAGCGACAGGTCATACTTCAGCGAGTCAATCTTTCCCTGGTATTTCGCGCCGTCCTTTTCGGTCAGCATCAGGCGCTCATTATAGCTAATCGCCCGTTGCAGCTGGAGCTGTTTGTTCAAACCGGCATCATGCCCGGTGCGCGCCAATTGCTGGCTGGTGCGCCGGATCTGATCGGTAAGGGTACGCGCTTTGGTTTGCTCGGCTATTTCCAGTACCAGGTTAAGGTAGGCAGCTTTGGGCTGCCGGTTATATAACCTTAACGCTGTTTCTATGGTTGTTTCGGCCAGTTCCTTACCCTCCTGCTGTAAACGCTCCTTGGTTTTATTATCGGCAAACTCCTTCCTGATTTTATCGGTGGCCAGCAGGGCATAACGCAGGTTGTCCAGCGCAGGGCCCTCCTGCTTTAATCCCTGGTAAACAAGCGCTTTTTCACGGAAGATATCTACCAGGTTATTCTCCCCATAAATAAGCCGCGACTGGGTTTGGTTGGCGGAAGTATTGATACGCAAAAGCTGCAACGCCGTATTTAATAAAGCAAGCGCCTGTTGTGGGTGGTGGCGCAGGCGTTCTATCTTACCTAATTGGGCTGTAATATTGGCCCGCTCCCGCAGCCTGTCGCCGGGGAACCAGGTATCGGCCAGTTGCAGGGCGGCATTAAATTCATTTTTTGCTTTGTTCAGCTCATTAGCTGTCAGGTTAATCCGGCCCAGCGTGGTAAGGGCCCCAAACTGTATATAAGCCGTTTCCGGGTCCAGTTTTTGTGGCAGGTCCCTTTTTAGCAATACAGCACGCGCTTGCTGCAGCCGGCCTTGTTCATATAAAATATCGGCCAAAATATTTTGTAACCTGTAATGTATTTCAGCGCTTTTTGCCAGCTTTTCCCCTTTGGCAATACAATCCCGCGCCAGCGGATAATTACCCATGGTATAATAGGCGATAGCCATGTTGCTATAAACCGACGCTTTTTTATCGGCATCGTCAAACGCGTTTAACAGGGCTAATGATTTTTGCTGGATAAAAACAGCACGTTCATAATCGCCCAAACGGGTGTAATTGTTGCTGAGCGGCTTAAACAGGTATTCCACCGCGTCAAACTGCAGCACTTTGTATTGGTAAAAATAGGTATAGGCTTGCTCGTAATAATTAATGGAGCTTAAAATATCGCCGGCCAGCAACTCATCATAACCCTGGGTACTTAACAGGGTTAACCAGGCTACACGTTCATCGGTATTTAAGGGTTGGCGCCATGCTTCCCGTTGGGTATTCATTAAAAAGGGTAGTTGCCGCGGGTTTGCGTTCGCGTAGTCTATCCGTTCGTAAAGCCATTCTTTCAGGTCGTTCTCCTTTTTTAAGGTGTCGAGTTTTTTACTGAAGGCGGTGTCCTGCGCATCGGCAAAAACACAGCCCATCATCAAACAAAACAGCATAAAAAAAGGAACGGACTTTAAATGCATGTGTAATAGTTATCCATAGTATTGGAAGGAAGGAAATAAGAAATTTATTATTCTGAACAGCCCTGCTATAGTTAGCGGGCCTGTTCAGGGTGACAAATCCTATTTTATTAAAAAATCCGTTCTTCCGAACGCTTATGACAATTGCTTGGCCTAATTTAGGATATTTGGTGCGAGTTTAGCAAAATGAAAAGCCCTGGATCTTTAATCCGGGGCTTTTATCTATAAGTCTATCTTAAATTCTCCGCGAAAAAATCAATAGTGCGTTTCCAGGCCAGTTCGGCGGCGGCTTTATCATACCGGGGGGTAGTATCATTATGGAAACCGTGGTTCACGTTTTCGTAAATAAAGGCCTGATATTTTTTGCCGTTGGCTTTTAAAGCGGCCTCGTAAGCTGGCCAGCCCCCGGTGATCCGGGTATCGAGCGAGGCGTAATGCAATAGCAGCGGCGCGTTAATTTTAGGTACGTCTTCCGCTTTAGGCTGACTGCCGTAGAAAGGTACGGCCGCCGCCAGGTCGGGGACACGGACGGCCATCATATTGGCTATGCCGCCGCCATAACAAAAACCTACAACACCTACTTTTCCGTTACAGTCCGGGTGATTTTTAAGGTAGTGATAGGCATCTATAAAATCTTCCTCCATTTCTTTGGGGTCTCTTTTGCTTTGCATTTCGCGCCCGGCATCATCATTGCCGGGGTAGCCGCCCAGCGGTGTCAGGGCATCGGGTGCAAGGGTAATAAAACCGGCAAGGGCGGCCCTTCTGGCCACATCTTCAATATAGGGGTTTAGTCCGCGGTTTTCATGAACCACTACAATGCCGCCAAGCTTCTTTTTATTGTCTTTAGGTTCCGATAGCAAACCTTTAATAGATCCGCCTCCCTTGGGCGAGTTGTATTTAATATAGGCTGATTTTAAACGCGGCTCGTCCGGCTTAATCTGTATATTCCCTTTATAATCGGGCATCAGGAAACTCATCAGGGCGGGTACGGTTAATCCGCCAACAGCATAAAGAGATAATTTTTGCATAAACGCGCGCCGGTCCAGCCTGCTGTGCGCATAATCATCATACAGGTCAAACACTTCCTGCTTAATGTCTTCTTTGTTGATCTCGCTCATTTTAAAGGTTTTATTCAAATTTACTTATTCGCGGTAATAGTTGCTAATCAAACTGTAACAGTGTTGCTATGGCGGTTAGCATTGGATTGATGAGCTGATATAGCTTACCGGGTCACCTCATCATATTTAAACAAACGGGCTATAAAACAGTTGTCATAAACAAACAATGAGTTATGGAGAATTACCAGGTCACCATTAGCCGGGATAAGGAAGCGCATCATTTTGAAGTGGGCGAATACGTGCACTACGATGAAACTAAATGCAAATACCGCGTGTTTGAGAACGGAACCTATGTTGCCAGCTTTGAGCCTGATAATAACCGGTTACTGCATATCTGCCAAAACCCCGGGGATATAGATGAAGAGATCCTGCATTTACTTGCGGATCAGATCGAGGCCCGTTATCCGTTTGATATTAACGACAAGGAATCAAGCTAACCCGCTTGAAAGTCTGGCATTTCCGACCAACCGAAGAAATCTATACGTCAAGATAGCGGCCGCTGTATAAGCTCTTTTCCTTCAAGGTCATAGTTCTCACTCCGTTCGGAACGCCTCTGTTAACGCTATTTAATCCTTTAAATAAGGAAGTTGCCCGCCTGCCGCAGGCTTAGCCCGTCCGGAATTTTTGTTGCGCCGCTGCCAACCCGGTAAGCTATTACCGGTAACAAGCTCACTGAAGGCATAAGTTTAAAACGATAAAGATCTTATTAGCTGTAATGTTATTAGTAAATATTTAATTATCAGTATGTTAAAATCAGGTTCCGCAATTTGTTAAAAAGTGTTAAAGGCAGGATAGATGCCTTAATTAAAATTATTTTTGTTTAATATAAATGAAAAAGAAAAGCATAGGTTTAATTATAGGATTGATGGGCTGCGCGTTGCTGGGCGTAATGGCCATGCAATTGTACTTCCTGGTGCAAACCTATGATATGCAATCGAAGCTGTTCGACCGATCGGTAGGGGATGCTCTTAATAACGTGGTTTCAAAAATCTCCAAGCAGGACGCTCTTAACTTTTTGCAGGCCAAAACCCGGATGCTCGATTCGGAGAAAAAATCAGCCGGCAATATCAACACTTATGATCCCAACAATCGCGCGAAAAACCGCCGGGCCATCATCCGCGATAGTTTAAAAACGGTAAGCACACGGCTGGCTAATGAACTTTCGCAGCCCGACCAGCAAGTGCGGGTTCATATTGAAACGTTTACCGATCAGTACGGCACGGTACATCAGCGCGGATTTTCCGAGTTGATAAACGCCCCTACACCATCGCACAACCTTCACCGTTACGATACCATTAAATACGATTACATGGATCCGCAGCTGGGGCGGCAGGTGGTATCCATTACCCGCGAAAATCCTTTTTGGGCGGCCGAACAGGAGCGTAGGCAAAAAGTGAAACAATACCGGGCAATTAAAAAAATGCTGACCGAGGATTCTCTGGAGCGTTTAAAATCAGACGGGAACCGCACCGTTTTTGCCAACATTGCCGATGAGTACCAGAAAATGAATGAGCCGCTTAAGCAACGGCTCGACGCGATGTGGATCGATTCATTATTACGATCGGAACTGCATAACAAGGATATTTATCTGCCCTTTAGCTATACCGTAAGCAGCGCTAATAACGATTCGCTCATATTTTCAAAAGCGATGGATACCAAGGGCAATAAACCGGTTTTTACCATTGGAGATAAACCCTACCAGACACCCATATTTGCCCAGGACATGATTAATGACCCGGGCATGCTGCGCCTGATATTTCCGCAAAAAAGCACCTTAATATTAAACCGCATGGCATTTAGCATGGCCACATCGGGCGGCTTGCTGCTGGTGCTGATATTTTGCTTTGGTTATACCATCTTCTCTATCCTGCGTCAAAAAAAGATCTCGGAAATGAAAACCGATTTCATTAATAACATGACCCACGAGTTTAAAACCCCGGTATCAACCATCATGATAGCCAGCGAGGCTTTAAAGGATGATGAAATTACCGCCGATAAAAGCCGCATAACCCGTTTGGCCAACATTATTTATGAGGAAAATGCCCGCCTTGGCAGCCACATAGAGCGGGTGCTGAATATTGCCCGCATTGAAAAGAACGACTTTAAGCTGGATATTAAACCCATTGACGTAAACGAAACCATTGCCGAAGTGCTGGATAGCATGTCGCTTAAATTGCAGAAACATGGCGCGCAAACCATGCTCAACCTGGATGCCCGGCATGCCACCATTGAGGCTGATGAACTGCACTTTGCCAACGTATTATATAACCTGGTTGATAATGCCATTAAATACAGCGATGGCCCGCCACGAATTACCATTAGCACCAGTAATTTGAAAAACGCGGTGGTAATTACCATTGCCGACCGTGGGATAGGCATGACCCGCGAACAGCAAACCCGTATATTTGAACAGTTTTACCGCATACCTACCGGCAATTTGCACGATGTAAAGGGCTTTGGCCTGGGGCTAAGCTATGTAAATACCATTGTAAAGCGTTTGGACGGCACCATTAGCGTAAAATCTGAAAAAGATAAAGGCTCGGAATTTGAACTCAAGTTCCCAACCGCATAAAACCTGACACATGAAGAAAATATTGCTTGTTGAAGACGACCCAAACCTGGGCATGTTACTACAGGATTACCTGCAGCTAAAAGGTAAGTTTGACGTTGTTTTATGTAAGGACGGAGACGAGGGCCTGCGCGAGTTTACCAAACAGGATTACGACTTGCTGATACTGGATGTAATGATGCCCAAAAAGGACGGCTTTACCCTTGGCAAGGAGATCCGGAAAATGAATGCCTCCGTGCCCATCATTTTCGCTACGGCTAAAGGGATGATTGAAGACAAAACCCAGGCATTTAACCTTGGCGGCGATGATTACATTACCAAACCTTTCCGTATTGAAGAACTGCTGCTGCGGATAAACGCCTTGCTTAAACGGGTGGGTAGTAATGAGAAAAAGGAAGAAGAACGGCAAACTACTTTTCAGATAGGGAAATATACTTTCGATTTTACACAGCAAACCATTATTATAGGCGATGTACAGCAAAAACTTTCAACCAAAGAAGCCGAGCTGCTGCGATTGCTTTGCCTGCGCAAAAACGAGGTGCTGACCCGCGAAGAGGCCCTGCTGAATATATGGCACGACGATAATTATTTTAACGGCCGCAGCATGGATGTTTTTTTAAGTAAAATACGCAAATATTTGAAGGATGACCCGTCTGTAGAGATTATTAACGTACATGGTAAGGGGTATAAGTTATTGGTGAATTAACCTTATTGTTTATCCGTAATTCTTAAATTTCTTTAATTCTTCAAACTTTTCACTGGGTTCAATAGCGCTGCTTTTAACGCCTGCGAACTGATTGTTAAAAAAGTGATGATCAATGCAATTATTGCTGCCAGGCCAAATATCCACCACGGTATGGTTGTATGATAAGCAAAACTTTCAAGCCATTTTTGTAAAACAAAATAGGAAATGGGTGATGCTATCAACAATGAAATAAATACCAGCAGTAAAAATTCTTTAGATAATAAATTGAATAAGGATGAAATGCTGGCACCTAATATTTTCCTGATCCCAATTTCTTTTCTCCGTTGTTCCGAAGTAAACATAACCTGCCCCAGTAAACCCAGGCATGAAATAAATATGGCCAAAAAGGAAAACGCGGTTGATAGCCGGCCAATCATTTGTTCGTTTTGATATAAGCTTTTATACTCATCATCAGCAAAAGTATAATTAAAGGGGAAATTTGGATTGAGTTTTTTGCTGACCGCTTCAAGGCTGCTTAACGCCTCTTTTGTCATCCCGGCCCGCGTCCGGATCAGCGCGCTGCCCATACCATCAAATTCCCCAAAACGAATGATCAGCGGCTTAATTGGGTCATGCAGCGATGCATAGTGAAAATCTTTCAACACGCCAATGATCTTACCCTTTGTGCCCCATATAGTCAACGGTTGACCGAGAGGTTGCTGATAGGCTAATATTTTTTTGGCAGCTTCATTTATCAGAAACCCAAATGAGTCGGTTTGGAAATCTCTTGAATGGTCGCGGCCCTGGAGCAAACTTAATTTCATCGTATTTACAAAGTCATAGCCAGCTCCCATAATTGTAAATTGAATTTTTTCATTCGGATTTTTGCCTGTCCATTGCACATCGGTTTCCGCGTTCTCAATATCAGTTGGCGCCTCGCTGGTATGGGTGACAGATTGGATGCCGGGCTTATTAATTGCCTCATTTTCGAATAAAGTATACTTATCCTTTAAATCACCCGTCAGGGGAACATATATTAAATTACTCCGGTCATACCCTAAATTTTTAGCCTGGATAAAATTAATTTGCCGTGCGATAACTATGGTGCCGATTATTAGAATAATGGATAGTACAAACTGAAACACCACTAAACTTTTTCGGAACATGGTTGCCCCGGCCCCCAATTTGCTTATCCCTCCAAGTACCTTAACCGGCTCGAACGACGAGAGAAACAGGGCCGGGTAACTACCGGCTATAAATCCGGTTATAATGGTAATTGCAAATAATTTAATCCAAAACAACAAACTATCAAAAGGAAGATCTAGTTGCTTTTGAGTAATTTGATTAAAATAAGGTAATAAAGCCGCTACTAAGGCAAGGGAAACCACAACGGCAATCGCCGTTATTAACATGGATTCGCTTATAAACTGTTTAATTAAAACCCCGCGCGTTGCTCCTAATACTTTCCTGACACCTATCTCTTTAGCCCGCTTTACTGATCGCGCGGTAGTTAAATTCATGAAATTTATACAGGCAATAAGCAATATAAATAGCGCTATCAGGATGAACGTGCGCACGTATTCAATTCTTCCTCCGTCTGGCTCGCCATTGCTGAAACTTCCATGCAGATAGCCTGCGCTGTATTGCTGAACACCCAGTTCCGTTTTTAAAGATTGATGGTCTTTATTAAATTTATCCAGTATGTGGGAGATCTTTTGTTGGACAATACCGGAATCAGCATCCTTCCGGAGCAACAGATCAGTTTCCAGCCCCTGGCTATCCCATTCCTTTAACCAGGCATGCTCTTCGTATTCCGCATCGGAAGTAATTAAATATTCAAACTTTTTTGAAGTATTATTAGGCAGATCCTCAAAAACCGCTTTAACCACCAGGTTGTTTTTGTTATCAAAACGCAGGCTTTTATCCATTGCCGCTTGCGGGCTTCCAAAAAACTGATTGGCCATTTTATGTGAAATGGCAATGCCGGAAAGTGAACTTAATGCACTTTGCGCGTTCCCTTGTAAAAGTTTATTGCCAAACATTTTAAAATAATCTGCTCCTGCATAACCGCCGTGTAGCGTCAGGATCTTGTCGTTTAACTGGAACGTATGCCATTTATCATAATCTGCCGAGGTAGCATACTCAATTTCGGGGATAGCGAGCTTAATCTCATTGGCTAATAAGCCTGGTGTGCCATAGCTTCCATCAATCTTGTTAACGGCATATTGTTTTTCATAAACCGTAAACAACCGGCTATCATTATCGTGCCACTTATCCGTACTTAATTCGTTTTGAACCCAGATCATGATCAATAAACTGCAGGTCAAACCTAAAGCCAGGCCGGCTATATTAATAAGCGTCTGCGATTTGTTTTTCAACATACCGCGATAGGGAATGGTAAAATAATTTTTGATCATATTGTCAGCAAGATTACCCAAGTGAAAAAAGCATTCCAATTTTGTATTTGTCTTATTTACAGCCGTTTAAAAATAGCCAAAACCAATATTGTATCAAAACCGTACGAAAGACTGTTCGATTTTGAACGATTGCATATTTGTGAAGCAAAACAGAATAGTTGTGGATTGATTTTGTAATTTATTTGTTATTATAAAACTATATCATTAGTTTTAACTAATCAAATAGTTTTATAAACAAGATAAACCATGAATGTTTTAATTTTTCAAAAAATGACCTTATCAGGATGGATCAGATCATTGGTTACGCTTCTATTTATCACCAGCCTGGTTTCAAATACGGAAGCGCAGCAAAAAAAACCGGGTAAGCTCCAGGATGATGGGAACGAAGTTTTAATGCAGGTTGACCACAGTGCTGAATTTCAGGGTGGAATTAACAAATTTTATGATTTCCTGGCAAAAAACCTGCGCTACCCGGCCAAGGCCCGCGAAAACAAAGTACAGGGTAAAGTATTCCTAACCTTTATTGTCGAAAAAAACGGCAGTTTATCGGATATTAAGGTAGTACGGGGCATTGGTTCAGGGTGCGATGAGGAAGCCGTAAGGGTAATTAAATCATCGCCCAAATGGAAGCCAGGTACGCAAAATGGCCATATTGTACGGCAACAGTATACGGTACCTATTATGTTTTCGCTAAGCAAAACCGGTCATAACAAATAACGTGTAACCGCTATTAAAATATTCCCCTGCTGGCGCCGCCATCCACCTGGATGGTGGCGCCGCTAATGTAGGCTGCCTGTTCCGAGGCCAGGAAAGCAGCCAGCGCGGCCAGTTCTTCAGGCTTACCTATTCGCCCCAGCGGGATACCTTTGGCCTTTTCCTTAATGGCCGCTTCAGGGTCTGTGTTTTGAGGCAGGGTATGTTTAATCCGGTCGGTCAGTATCAGCCCTGGCGCTATATTGTTCACCGTAATATTGTAAGGCCCAAACTCATCGGCCAGCATTTTAGCCATACCTACTACGCCCATCCGCATACTGGTGGACAATACCGAATTAGCCAGCACTGATTTTACCGAGCCGCTGATAATATTAATAATGCGCCCACCGCCCACCTGCTGCATATAAGGCAATACCTGCCTGCTGGTACGCGCAAAGCTGAGCAAATTTAATTCAAACGCTTTTTGCCATTGGGCATCGTCAATGCGTTCAAACTGAGCAAAAGGCGGGCCGCCGGCATTATTCAGTAAAATATCTATCCGGCCGTAGCATTGCGCAGCCTTATCCATAAAAGCGGAAAGCTCATCGCCCTGTGATACATCCACCGGTAGTGCGATAACCTCATTTCCGGTTTGCCGGGTTATTTCAGCCGCGGTTTTATTCAACTCCTGATCATCGCGCGAGCCGATGATCACCCTGGCGCCTTCGGCGGATAAAGCAGTAGCAACTGCACGGCCCAGCCCCTTACTGGCCGCCAATACAATGGCTGCCTTGTTGTTAATTTTCAGATCCATAATTCCCGAAGTTTGCAAATGTATGATTGCAAATATAAAGGTTAACCGGCCCTTTTAGGGCATGCCGAACTTGTTTCGGCACCCCATCATACCAATCACCGCTCCTGTGGGGCTCCTGAAACAAGGAGGACTGATGCAGGCGGGTCACGGCTGCCCCGCCCTAAACGGCGAAGCCCTCATGAATGCCTTTGAAAACGATTAAAACATGAATAATCCCTCCCCTTTGGGCTACTGTGTGGACACATCCTTCAAGAATTATGTCATTTCGATAGCGCCGGGGAAGCAATGAGCGTGGTGCGACGGAGAAATCTTATACGCGAGGAAATGCCGACCGGTATTTCGTATAAGA
>Ga0164242_10004529_pt1 | contig 15605 bp, 14 predicted proteins | sample OricomgcompostMG_FD_108783 | JGI IMG/M metagenome (GOLD analysis project Ga0164242, IMG submission 108783) | Miracle-Growth compost microbial communities from Emeryville, California, USA - Original compost - Miracle growth compost (MG) ... | reverse complement strand
CGACGTTCGGCTGCCTGAGCTGGCAGGACGACGAGGTCGGCAGCCGCGGTTCGGACTACCTGCACGATCTCAACCCGGCGCGCACCTGGGTTGTCGCGAGCAACGGCTATCACGCGATGTGCGAGCTCAACGCGCCGCGGATCTCCGAGGAGCTGGTGGGGTTCTTCAACCGGTTCGTGAAGGGTGACCACAACGGGTTCGAGAAGCACACCCCACACATCCAGATCTGGCACGACACCGCGGTGAAGGGCGGCAAGAACGAGCCGAGCTGGATCTCCAAGTACTCATCGTTCGGGTCGATCCCGGTCCGGCCGGTATCGCTGTACCTCCGGCACGATGGCGTGCTGTCGCTCAACCGGCCGCGCGACAACAACGCATCGAACAGCTACGTCTACCCCGGCCCGTCGCTCGGCAACGAGGACGGCGTCGTGGTCGGTCAGCAGAATCTGCTGTGGAAGCTGCCCGAACCGCCGGGCGCCGCCGTGTCCTACACGACGCCGAAGCTGAGCAAGGACGCCGAGTTCTTCGGCTCGGGTTCAGCGAACCTCTGGGTCAGCTCGACCGCACCTGACACCGATCTGCAGATCACGCTCACCGAGGTCCGGCCGGACGGGCAGGAGGTCTACGTCTCACGCGGCTGGTTGCGGGCCAGCCATCGAGCACTCGCCCGCAAGCGGTCGACCACGCTGGCGCCGTTCCACACCGACCAGCAGTCGGACGCGGCCCCGCTGCATCTGGGGCAGCCGACGCGGATGAGAGTTCAGCTGTGGCCTTTCGACTACGTGTTCCGCAAGGGGTCTCGACTCCGCCTGTGGGTCGATGCGCCAAGCGGCTTCACCGGACTGTGGGTGCTGAACTTCGTGGACAGCCCGGCCGTCAACAGCGTCTACACGGATGCCCGGCACCCGTCGGCCATCGTTCTCGGGCACCTGAAGGGCGGCCGCGCCCGTGCGCCCCGGGCCGCGTGCGACACGATGCTCAACCAACCCTGTCGAGCCGACAAGGCTTCCGACCCGCCGGGGTCGATGACGATTCGCTAGCGTCCGGGCGATGAAGGCAGCCGTCTACTACGAGACCGGGGCCCCGGACGTCTTCCGATACGAGGACGTCCCGGCACCGCAACCCGGTTCGGGCGAGATCCTGATCACGGTCGACGCCATCAGCATCGAGGGCGGGGACACCCTCAACCGGCTCGGCGGCGACCTGACCGGCAGGCCGCACATCGTCGGCTACCAGGCCGCGGGAACGATCGACGCGCTCGGCGAGGGCGCTGAGCAGTTCAACATCGGGGATCGGGTCGTCACTGTCGGCCTCAACGGCTCGCACGCGGAGCAGCGAGTCGTTCCGCAGAGCTTCGCGTGGCTGATCCCGGACGGGCTATCGACGAATGAAGCAGCGTGCATCCCCGTGGCGTTCGGTACGGCGCACGACTGCCTGTTCGAGTTCGGGCGCCTGCAGCCGGGCGAGACCGTGCTCGTCCACGCCGGCGCCGGCGGCGTGGGGATCGCCGCGATCCAGATGGCGAAGCAGGCGGGAGCCCGGGTCCTCGCCACCGCGTCGAGCGACGAGCGACTCGAGCGGCTGAAGCCGCTCGGCCTCGACGAGGGCATCAACTACGCAGCCGACGACTTCGTCGCCGAGTGTCGGCGAATCACGAACGGCCATGGCGCCGACGTGATCGTCGAGTCGGTCGGCGGCACGAACCTTCAACGCAGCCTCGACGCCCTTGCCTACCGCGGCCGGTGCATCAGCGTCGGCGACGCCAGCCGAAGCGCGCGCGACGCCCTCGATGTCTCCGGCATGCGGCCGAACAACCAGCTGCTCAGCGGCTACTTCCTGGGAGGCGAGCTGTTCTTCGGCACACGCGCCTACCGAATGGTCAGCGACCAGATCGCCGCCGTCGCGTCCGGCGCACTCCAGGTGGTCATCGACCGGACGTTCCCACTCACCGATGCCGCCGAGGCACACGCCTACATCGAGAGTCGCCACGCCTTCGGACGTGTGCTGCTGATCCCCTGAGAGGACCTCTGCCTACACCGTCAGGTCCATGAGCAGGATCCCGGCACCTTCACCCTCGGCGCCGTCGATCTTCAGTCCGAAGGCCAGGCGCCGACCGTTCGGTGACACGACGGCGTTATCGGCGCCGTACCCCTTGTAGTAGTCGAACGTCGTCATCCGCACGAAGTGGCCCGACCCGTCCAGCGAGAGCCGCCAGAGGTCGAGCTGGCCCGGGAACAAGGTGATGGCGAGATCACGTTCCACCACGACGTACCGGCCGGCCGGGTCGATGCCTTCGGCTTCTTCGTAGAACGGCGAAGCCGGTGCGTAGTCGGTGATGACGCCGGTGTCGAGGTTGACGCCCATCACTTGCCCACCGTCGTGGAAGTACGCGCTGAAGACGAGCTCGTCGTCGGGATCGGGGTCGCCATCGGCGAGACGCCGGAAGTCCTGCGCCTCGACGGCGGGCGTGTCCGGTGAGACGTCGCGTTTGTCGAGCACGACCGCTCGATGGACCAGTTCGGGGCGGTGCCGGCGGTAGCTGATCCGTCCGGTCAGGACCTTCGACCTCCCGACGAGGGCTTGCACGAACACCTCGGGAACCTTGCTGAAGTCGATGTTCGACCGGTTCCATGCGATGCGGGTCGACCCACGATGTCGAGAGACGGCAATGCCCTCCCAACACCGCTCACCGAGCGGCACTGGCCGCCGCGTGCCGAGCGGTCGCTGCAAGATCCACAATCGGCCCCGGAACCGGTCGTCGGCAGCGGGCTTCGCAGTGGCGTGCCGTACCGCGCACATCACCAGGTCGCCGTTGCTGAGGTACTGCGCGCGCAGCACGCCGCCTCTTACCGGCGAGGAGCGCGTCAGGTCGCGGACGTCGCCACTCGCCCGGCGGTACTCCCACGCGTCGCCGACCGGACCGTCGAGGACGACGAGCCGCTTGCCGTCCGGAGACCACGCCGCCCGTTGTGGCGCACCATGCGGCAACCGAATCGGCAGTAATCGGATGTTGTGCGGCAGATGATCCAGCGGCGAGCCGTCACGAGTCGCCTTGTGCGGATCGAGGCTCACCACCGGCGGAAAGTCAGCCGCACCCGCCGGCGCCGCACCAGCGAGTGGTACCGACAGCACTAGCGCAACGACGAGCGCGGCGACGTGCCTGACGGACATCAGGGGTGGTGCCGCGGCACCATCGGCACCTGGGAGGCGAGTGCCGTCACCGTCGCAAGGCCGACCGCACCCGACGCATCGAACATCACCGCCGACCCGACGGCGACGCCGTCCGCCTCCTGACGGTCGCGCGCGGCCATCCCCAGCATGGTCCCCTCCGGCAGCCGGCTCAGCAGGAGCGTGACATCCGAGTTCACGAACTGCAGGCCGTCACTTCCCCAGTTGGTCAACGGGTTGCCCACGTCGGCGACCGCCGCCGCTCGTACGAATGGAGACATCGGCTCGCCCGCCACGAGGCTGGCGTCGCAGTCGTACCAGACGTATTTCGCGTTGGCGGTGTCGCGCCAGGCTTCGAAATCGCGGGCCGGCCGCGCCTCAGGGCCGAAATACGGCTTCGGCCCGAATGCCGGGGTCCGCTCCGGCGCCGGCGGTGGCGGCATGACGACCTCGGGCGCCCAGACGGTGCCCGGCGGATTCTCAGCGCGACGCGCGAAGATCCCGCGGCCGTGCGCGACGTTGCGGCCGTCTTGCGTAATCGTGACGTCGACCATCCGCAGTCGTCGGCCCTCGCGCAGGATCTCCGCCTCCACGCGAAGCTCACCCATGACGGCCATCCGCACCATGTCGACCGTCAGCCGGGTACCGATGAAGTCGTCGTCGCCCGCGGCCCGCTCCGCGCCGTGGCCCACGAGGCCCGCGATGACGAGGCCGCTGACCGTGGCAGGGCCCCAAGGGCCGATCGCCGACGCTGTCGGCACGTAGGCGTCACCGACGCGCGTCAGGAAGGTGCGGGTGTCTGTCACCATCTCATCCTGCCGGGTGCCACGTCGGTAGATATCGGCACATACGCATGCAACACCTTTTGGGTGTCGTTCGGCCCCACCCAGGGCGCCTTCGACCTCTACCCAACCGGCCCGACGAACGCGACGTTTCGTCGCGACGCGCTGGCCGCCCCCCCTCGACCCCACCGGATATGGGCAGGATCACCCCCGACCTAAGGTGACGCGGGCGTCATAGAACGTGTAAAAGTGATGAGTGACTGAGGCAGAGGTACGGACGGACGCCATCCCCGAGGCAAGCCTGGGGGAACGGCAGGCCACGGACGACATGACATCGCTACTCGACTTCTCCTCACCGCACACCCGCTTCCGGAGCCTCACCGAGGCCGGCGGCTTCCTGGTGCCGATGGAAGGCATGGCGATGCAGTTCGATCGTGAGACGATCGAATACGTCCTGCATCACCCCGAGTTGTTCTCATCGCGGATCGATCTGGGCCTCGGCAACATCCGGCCCCTGATCCCGCTCAACGTCGACCCGCCGCAACACTCGAACTACCGCAAGCTGCTCGACCCGCTGTTCTCCCCCAAGAAGATGACGGCTTACGAGCCGGACATCGCTCGCCGCGCGAACGCTCTCATCGACACCTTCATCGACGACGGCAGCTGCAACTTCAGCGACGACTTCGCCGATGTCCTGCCGAGCACCATCTTTCTCGATCTCACCGGCCTGCCACAGGAGCGGCTCGATGAGTTTCTCCACCTCCGCGACGGAATCCTCCACCCCGAGAAGCTCGACGAGATGGCAGCCTTCGATCCCGAGGCGCGTACCAAGGTGCTCTACGGCACCGGCGAGCGGATCTACGCGCTGTTCACCGAGCTCATCGACGAACGCCGAAGGCTGCCGGGCGACGACGTCATCTCGCAGTTCCTCGCCGCCGAAGTCGACGGCGCGCGACTGACCCACGAGGACATCCTCGACATCCTCTTCCTCTTCCTCATCGCCGGCCTCGACACCGTCAGCGACACGCTCACCTGCATGTACGCGTTCCTCGCTCGCAGCCCAGAGCACCGAAAGCAACTCGTGAACAACCCGGACTGCATCGACAGCGCGGTCGAGGAGATGCTGCGCTGGGAAGCGCCGGTCCCGTTCTCCTCGCCTCGGTCGGCCACTCAGGACGTCACGCTTCCCAACGGCTGCCCCGTCACCGCCGGATCCATGGTGTTGTGCGCCTACGGCTCCGCCAACATCGATCCGACCGAGTACCCGGACGCCCACGATGTGCGCTTCGACCGGCTGAAGAACAAGCACATCACCTTCGGCATGGGCCCACACCGCTGCCTCGGCTCGCACCTCGCGCGCCGCGAGCTACGTATCGCCCTGCGGGAGTGGCACAACCGGATCCCGGACTACTGGCTGACGCCGGGACACGAGGAGCTCGTCTACCCGCCCGGCCTGCGGCACGTCAAAGACCTGATGCTCACCTGGAAGTAACCGCTCGACGAGGTCAGGACCTTAGTCCGGGATGTGACGACCAAAGACTGTCGCCGCTCCACACCCGCGCGGGGAGACACTCCATCGTGCGAGCAAGCAGTGACGCGAGCCTCGACTTCCTCGGAGCGGCCGATTCGGTCACCGGAAGCCGGTTCCTGATAGCGAGCGGCAGTGGCAAGCTCCTCGTGGACTGCGGGTTGTTTCAGGGCCTCCGGGAGCTCAGGCAGCGGAACTGGGATCGGTTCCCGGCAGCGCCGGACACCATTGATGCAGTCGCCATCAGCCACGCGCACCTGGATCACACCGGGTATCTGCCCGCGCTCGTTCGAGACGGCTTCACCGGCCCAATCCTCGCCACGTGCTACACCGCACGGCTCGCCGAGGTGGTGCTACAGGACAGTGCCCATCTCCTGATGGAAGACACGGCCTACGCCACGACGCACGGCTACTCGAAGCACGCCCCACCACGCCCGCTCTACACCGACGAGGACGCGACCGCCGCCGTGAGGCAGTTTCGCGCCATCGACTACGAGGAGCAGGTCAAGGTCACCGACACTGCGGCGGTGACGCTGCGGCCGGCTGGCCACATTCTCGGGTCGGCCACGGTGCACGTCACGCTGCCCGAGAGCTCGATCCTCTTCAGCGGCGACCTCGGGCGGCCACTCCACCCGCTGCTTCGTCCACCCGCGCCCCCACCGGAATCGGACATCATCGTTGTCGAGTCGACGTACGGCAACCGTAAGCACGCGGCCGTCGAAGCCTCCGACATCTTCACCGACGCCATCAACCGCACGGCCCGACGTGGCGGCAGCATCGTGATTCCGGCATTCGCGGTCGACCGCACCGAAGTCATCCTGAGCACGCTGAAGCGTCTCCGCAAGGACGGGGCGATCCCCGACGTCCCGATCTTCGTCGACAGCCCCATGGCGCTCGATGCCCTCGCGATCTACCGCGACGCCATCCGCCAACATGCACCCGACCTCCGAGAGGACGTTGAGCTGGACGACGATCCATTCGACCGGCAGAACATCACGGAGCTTCGATCCAGGGAGCAGTCGAAGAGTCTCAACGACCCACACTGGCCCTGCATCATCGTGTCGGCTTCCGGGATGGTCTCGGGAGGCCGGGTGCTCCACCATCTGGCTGGACTGCTTCCGCGACCCGAGAACACGGTGCTGCTCGTCGGCTACCAAGCCGTCGGCACCAGAGGGCGCCAACTCCTCGACGGAGCTCGCTCGATCAAGATCCACGGCGAGTACGTCGCGGTTCGTGCCGAGATCGTCGACGTTCCCATGTTCTCGGTTCATGCCGATGCCGACGAGATCCTGAGCTGGCTCGGTCAGGCGCCCCACGCGCCCCAGACGTGCTACGTGGTCCACGGCGAACCGGCAGCGGCAGGTGAGCTCCAACATCGCATCTGCGACGAGCTCGGTTGGACCGCCGTCGTGCCGAGATACGGCGAACGCGTGCGGATCGCGGGTGGGCGACATGCCTGAGTCACCAAAGCCGCCGGAGCCGCGACGGCTCTCGAAACGAGCGAAGACCGCGCTTTGGATCGGGGCGGCCTTGCTCGTCATCGCCAACATCGTCACGTCAGTCGCGCTCACGTCACATCCGAACCAGCTGACCTACTCGACCTTCTTGTCCCGTGCCGACGCCCACCAGGTGAAGAGCCTCGAGATCGACGCGAAGGGATCCGCATCGGGAAAGCTGACAAATGGGAAGGACTTCTCGACGGCCATCCCCCTTGATCTCGCCGGGCCCCAGCTCATCGCCGAGCTACGAACCGACGGGGTCGAGGTCACCGCCAAGCCTGCCTCGTCATCGAGTTGGTCGTCGGGGGTGCTGAGCGCCTTGTTCCTGCTCGCGCCGATCGGATTGCTCTTGTGGCTGATGCGCGGCAGTCGCCGCGGAGGCCTACTCGGCGCTGGCGGAATGACCAAAGCGCACGCGAAGGTGTTCGACGCCGAACGCCCAGCGTCGACGTTCGATGACGTCGCCGGCTATGCCGGTGTCAAGGCGGAGGTCGCGGAGATCGTCGACTTCCTGCGTCAGCCGGATCGCTATCGCCGGGCGGGCGCGGTAGCCCCGCGAGGAATCCTCATGCTCGGACCGCCCGGTACGGGCAAGACCCTGATCGCGCGCGCCGTCGCCGGCGAAGCCGGTGTCCCGTTCTTCTCGGTCACCGGATCCAGCTTCGTCGAGATGTTCGTTGGGGTCGGAGCCGCACGCGTGCGTGACCTGTTCGAGAGCGCACGCAAGAGCGCTCCCTCGATCGTGTTCGTCGACGAGATCGACGCGATCGGGCAGCGCCGGTCGGGCGGCGGACTAGTGGTCTCGAACGACGAGCGAGAGCAGACCCTCAACCAGCTGCTGTCCGAGATGGACGGATTCGACGCATCCGACGGAGTCGTCGTCCTAGCGGCGACGAACCGACCAGAGGTCCTGGACCTCGCCCTGGTCCGCCCCGGCCGGTTTGATCGGCAGATCACGGTCCCGTTGCCGACACAGAGCGATCGCCTTGCGATCCTCGAAGTTCACTGCAAGAGCAAGTCGCTCGCGAACGACGTCGACCTCGACGTCATCGCGCGCGCAACCCCCGGATTCAGCGGCGCCGACCTTGCCAATCTCGCGAACGAAGCCGCGATCGCAGCGGCTAGGGACAACCGTACGAAGCTCAGCGCCGCCGACTTCGCGGCGGCGCGCGACCGCATCACTCTCGGCCGCAGAGACGGCAGCAACGTGTTGCTGGCCGATGAGAAGCTTGCGGTCGCCATCCATGAGTCGGGCCATGCCATCGTCGCCGCGCTCCTGCCGCACGCCGATCCTGTCGAGAAGGTGACGATTCTTCCGGCCGGCCAGGCGTTGGGAGTCACCCAACAGCTACCGGTCGCCGAGCGCCACCTGTATTCGGAGAGCTATCTGCGGGATGCGCTGGCCGTGCGCCTCGGCGGCCGGGCCGCCGAACTGGTGGCGCTCGGCGAGGCGTCCACCGGCGCCGCCAACGACCTCGAGCAGGCAACCGACCTCGCAATCAAGATGGTGCGCGAGTTTGGCTTGTCTCATGAGCTGGGCCCAGTCGGCTATCCGGCCGGTGGCTCCGTCTACCTCGGCAACTCTGCGACGCCGTGGACGAGTCGGCCGTACGCCGAGGAAACCCAGGCGACCGTCGACAACGAGGTGGCGCGGCTCCTCAGGGAAGCCGAGCAAACGGCCATCGACCTGCTCAAAGCGCACCGCGAGCAGCTCGACGCCCTCACGGCCCTTCTGGTCGAACGCGAGACGGTCGACGGCCCGGTGATCGGCGAGCTTCTCGGTCTGGACAACCGTGCACCGGCCCTTCTCTGACACGGTGTGGCGATGCGTTTCGCGGGTATTCGACTTACATGACTGAAGCCTTGTCGAACCTCAAAGAACACGCCCCGGCGATGCCATCGGCGAGCGACGTCCGTGACGCTGTGCAGTCGCACCTCCCGTCCGTCGACATTGACGCCGTCCGTTCCAAGGCGAAGGGCAAGCGAACGATCGCGATGATGGCGGGACTCCTCGCTGCCGCCGCAGGCGTCGCAAGCCTGATTCGGCGCCGTCGAACGCGGCAGAGCGGGGCGACGCTCTACACGCCGCCGCTACCGAAGCCCTGACGCCTCAGGCGAGCGAGGAGCTCCAGCGCTCCGAACTCTCCTGGCGCGGGTTGCCGACATGCCAGCCGCCGCACCGGCGACAGAAGTGCGCGGCCAGCATGAAGTCCTCGTCGAAGCTGCGACGGCGCGACATCTGGTACCAGGCGTGGCGGTCGGCCTCGCTGTAGGTGTCGAACCGCTGGCGACCCTCACAGTTCCGGACGGTGACGGGGAAGATCGTGGTGCTCACGACCGCTTCCTACCCGGCCGGCAAGATCGTTACGCGTTGCGAAGTCGCCTGCTCCGCACGGGCGGCGAAGCCGACGCGCGCCATTTGTCGCGATCAGGACCTTCGTCCCGTATGTCGTCGAGACGTTGCCCAGGACGACGCGGAGTGTGACCATCGGTGTGTCGGGGCTGGCCGACGAGACGAAAGGCCCACACAGTGCCCGGAATGTTGATCAGCATCGAGGTTGCCGAAGCCAGCGACAGCTGGGGGTTCGTCGGTGTCATCAGAGTCGGCGCCGCCGAGGCATACCGGACCCTGGAAGCGTTCCCGTCGCGAACCGAAGCAGAGCGCCACACCCAAGCGCTCGTGGGGGGCACGCTCGGCGAGCTGCTCGCCGGCCAGGAGTGGCGGCACGTCCGGGACTCCGCGGCCCATACCGGCGCGCCGACCCGCCGGGACTTCCGGCTGGGCTCGCTGTTCGGCCAGGTCGACGAGCCGTCGGCTGCCGACAGCTGACCCATTACCTCGGTGGCATGACCGAGTTCGGCCGGCCAGCAACGCTCTTCGCATCTACTGCGATCGTCTGCAGTTGCGTCGTAGCCTGCGGTGGTGGGTCCGAGGTCGTCGTGCGACCTCCCGCGAGCCCACCTGGCGCATCGTTGAACGCATCTCCCACGAGCCGCGACACGATCGACCCGCACATCACCGTCACGCCTTCGCGGCACCTCCACGACGGTCAACAAGTTCAGGTCGAGGTCCGGGGGTTCGGGCCGAACCAGTCGCTGATCGTGATCGAGTGCGTCGACCTCGGCAGGAAGACCGGCCAGAGCTCATGCGACATCGGGCACCTCAGCACGCTCTCGGTCGGCGCGTCCGGAACCGGAGCGACCACCTTCGAAGTGCGAACCGGCCCACTCGGCTCAGGGGGTCGCTCATGCACGGTCAAGCAGCCCTGCATCGTGTCGGTCAGCCAAGCAACGCTCAACCCGACCCAAACCGCGAGCGCGCGCATCGGATTCGGCTAGGCCTCCGTACTGCGCGACCTCACCGGTGAGTCGGTGGCACGGCCGTCCGCCATGTGAAGCACCCGGTCACACGCTCCCGCGACACGTGGATCGTGAGTCACAAGCACTATCGTCAGCTCCGGTCGCTCGCGTCGCAGCCTCGCGAGCAAGTCGAGAGTGCGATCGACCGATCGGACGTCCAGGCTTCCAGTCGGCTCGTCGGCGAGAAGAATCGGCGGCTCGTTGGCAAGCGCTCTTGCGAGTGCGACCCGCTGTCTTTCACCGCCGGAGAGACGTGTCGGAGGACGCTCCTCCTGGTCTGACAGGTCGACGTCGTGAAGCAGCGTGCGGGCGCGTTGTCGACGCCGACGCCGGGACAGTCGGGTCCCGAACATCGCGACCTCGACGTTCTCGCGAGCGGTCAAATGGGGAAGCAGGTTGTGGAGTTGGAACACCAGCCCGATCCGGTCTCGCCGGAAGGAACTCGGATCGGACAACCCGAGGATGTCCTGCCCCTCGACCAGCAGCTTTCCGGACGTGGGCCGGGTAAGTGCCGCCACCATGTGGAGAAAGGTTGACTTGCCGCAGCCTGACGGCCCTGTCACGCCGAGCATCTCGCCGCGTTCAACCACGATGTCGAGGCCGTCGACAGCACGCACGAGCCCACCGTCGAAGTGCTTGTGCAGGTCGGCTGCTTCGATGACCGGGTCACTCATGACGGAGGGCCTCCAGTGGCGCGAGCGCGGCCGCGCGAAGCGCGGGATAGATCGCACCCAAGACCGTCATTCCTGCCGCCGTATAGATCGCCCGCCAGAAGGTCCCAGCGGTGTACTGCAGATGCACGAAGCCCGAGAGCGCGGATGAGTGCTGCAACAGCTGCACGGCACACAAGGACATCCCGACGCCAGCGGCAGCACCGACGCCGCCGAGTACTCCCGCCTCGCTCAACACCATGCCCAGCACCCGACGGCGCGGCCAACCAACAGCCCGGAGAACGCCGAACTCACGGATTCGCTCGATGAAAGCCATCGTCATCATGCTCATGACGATCAGCCCCCCGACCACGATCGCCAGAACGCGGCTGCCCTCATCCGCGGCGTTGATCAGCTGCAGGCTTCGGTCCGCCCGACCGAACTCCGCCGCCGTGCGGATCGTCGTGAGCGAAGGCATCTGATCCGTGATCTCCTGCCGTACCGCGGCCATGTCGGCACCGGGTGCGAGCTGGACGAACATCAGCGTGACCAGTCCACCTTGACGCTGGTAGGTCTGCAACGTCGCCAGCGGCATCATCGCTGCGCTGTCACCGAGTGCCTGCCCCACCGAGTAGATCCCCACGATGGTGAAGCGGTTGCCGTCGACGGTGATCTCATCACCGACCGCCTTGTGCAGGTTGTCGGCAGCCTGATAGCCCAAGAGCACCTCGTCGGTGCTATCCGGTGAGTAGGCGCGCCCTTGGAGGATGCGAATCCCAAACGGGTGGAGATCCTTCGCGTCGACACCGATCTCGAGAAACAGCGGATACGTCGAATTGAGCCGGACGGTCGCAACCAGCGCGCCGATTGCCGTGGACACACCAGGCACAGCACCGACCTTGGCGACGTCGACCTGCTGGATGTTGCTGTTCAGCACGTCCGAGACACCGCTCTGCGCCACCGTGAAGTCAGCGCGACCCGTCTGAAGCAGGGCGAGGGCACTGGACCGGACGCTGTCATTGATCAAGCTCAAGGTAACGACGGCGAGGACCCCGACCGCGACCGCGAGTGCGGTGAGCACGGACCTCACCTTTCGAACCCGCAAGTTTCGAACCACGAGCCCGAGGAACGACATCAGTCCTCCCTTCGCCGGCGCCGAGCTGCGAGCTAGCGATAGATCCAGACTGTCATGCCCATCGGGAGGAGCCCATGAGACCAGATCCAGTTCATTGCCTCGTTGCTCACCCGTACGCAGCCGTGTGAAGCGGGGTACGGCGGCACGGATGCGGAGCCGTGGATCGCATAGCCGCCATGGAAGAACTTGGGCCGCCAAAGCTCGCCGAGCGGACTGATTCTCAAGCCGTTTACTTCGTTGTAGACGCGGAACCGACCGGTTGGGGTCGCCGCGATGCTCGTCACGCCGTTCGACACATACGTAAATCCGCCACCGGTCGACGTGTTCACCACGTATCGGAGCCGGTCGCCCGTCACGAACATGATCAGGTCGCGTCGAAGGTCGATCTCGACATGCGACCCGCGGCTGCCCCGCGGTACGGGCCGGACCTCGCGCCGCAAGGCCTGCCACGTCTTGCGGCCAACCACGCCGTCGGGTGATATGGCAGCGACCTTCTGGAGCGCGTACACCGCCTGTTGGGTGGCGTCCCCGAAGCGGCCATCAACCCGTCCTAGCCAGAAGCCCAGGTCCGAGAGCTGCTCCTGCAGACGCACGACCGCGCGCCCGTGCGCTCCCACAGACAGCCGTGGCGTCGCATCACCGCGGTGCTGCGCCAAGTTCGGGCCCTGCGGCGCTACGACAACGGGACTCGAAACAGCACCGGATCGTGCTCCGAGCGTCGCGGCACCGGAAGCGCCGCAGGAAAGACACAAGCCCAGCGCCATGCCTACTGTGATGCCGGCCCTCGACCTCGTGCCGATCCCGTCCCATCTGCCGAACATGCCTCGATCCTGCGAGTTTCGGCACGGTGTCAGACAGAGGCGATCGCCCCTAAGCGGTGGTCCCGGACGTCATTCGCACGGTTGCGACGCGAGGCGGAGCAGGCTACGACCGGAGGCGGGCCGCTCGAAGCTGCGTGCGGCGAACCTTCGCGGCGTCATCCCGCAGCGGTTCGTCGACGCGCTCAAAGGTCCGCGGCACCTTGTACTTCGTGAGACGCTCACCACACCAAGCCGCCAGGGCCTCGTCGCTCACGTCAGTACTCAGCTGGACCAGGGCGTGCAGCCGATTGCCGAGGTCGTCGTCGGGCAGCCCGATCACGCAAGACGACATCACCGAGGGGTGTTCGTCCAGCGCGGCCTCGACCTCGGCGGGATACACGTTGCTCCCGCCGACCAGCACCATGTCTGTAAGGCGATCGTTCAGATAGAGGTAGCCGTCCTCGTCCATCCAGCCCAGGTCGCCCAAGGATTCCCAGCCGCCTTCGCGGGCGCGCGCCTCCGCGCCGATGTACTTGTACGTCGGCCCGGCATCGGACTTCAGCCAGACCTCGCCAACCTCTCCCGGCGGCAGCGCGTTGCCCTCTGAGTCACAGATCTGCATCCGGCCGATCAACGGCTTTCCGACCGAACCGCGATGCTCGAGCCACTCGACGCCGTTGATGAAGGTCGCTGCCTGCGCCTCGGTGCCGGCGTAGAGCTCCATGATTCGCTCCGGCCCGAGCCAGTCGATCCAGGCTTGCTTGAGGTACGGCGGGCAGGGCGCGGCCATGTGCATCACGGTGTGCAGGCTGGCGACGTCGTAGCCGAGGCGCACGTCGTCGGGCAGCTTCGAGATCCGCGACATCATCGTAGGAACCAGATACAGCCACCCGGCGCGATACCGCTCGATCAGCTGCAGCGTCGTCTCGGCATCGAAGCGACCCGGCAGCACGACATGACCGCCGGTCGCAAGCGTTGCGGTCGACGTGAGGAACGGGCCGTTGTGATGCATCGGTGCCGTGATCAGCGACGTGTCACCCGACTTGATCCGCATCGCGGCGCCGAGCAGCGCGAGTCCGTCGACATCCGCCGGATTGGTCGCGACGATCAGCTTTGGCCGACCCGTCGAGCCACCGGACATCGGCGCCTTCAAGTTCGGGGACGTCACGTCAGGCAACGGGTCCGGCGCGGTCGCCGGAGGCTCCGGCAGCGACAGCATCGACGGTGCCGACGAGCCGCCATCAAAGCCGATCGCGATCGCCGGCTTGGCGAGGCCGAGTACTGCCTCGAGCTCGGCGCGCGGCATGTTCGCGGGCACCGGCTGGGGCGTGCCGCCGACGATCCAGGTCGCTACCGAAGCGATGAGAAAGGAAGCGTCACTCGGCAGACCGATCGAGACGAGGTCGCCAACCTCGACCCCCCGGGCAACGAGCTCGTGGGCTACCGCCTCGGCCCACTCGACGACTTGCCGGCGGGTCAGTGTCGCGTTCGTGTCGGTGATCGCGGGAGCGTCCGGCGCTTCGGCGGCAAGAGCGCGAAGGGCAGCGGGGATAGACGGCACTTGTTCAGACACCAACCATTCGCACTAGGAGCCGAAGACTTGTTTCGTGTAGCTGTTGGAGAAGACGCGGTTCGGGTCGACCCGATCGCGCACCATCATCGCGTCGTCGAAATGCGGGTACCGCTCCCGGAGGGTGGCGGCGTCCAGCCAGTGCAGCTTGCCCCAGTGGGGACGCCCGCCGACCTCCGACGCGATCGACTCGACGGCACGAAAGTACGGCTCATAGTCGACCCGATGCCACTGATGGACCGCGATGTAGCCACTCGCGCGGTCCGAGGCGGTCGAGAGCCAGATGTCATCGGCCGCAGCCACCCGGACCTCGACCGGGAAGGAGATCACCGTCTCGCTGCTCTCGATCCACGACCGCACCGAACGGAAGACGTCGACGAGCCGCTCGCGCGGGACGGCGTACTCCATCTCCCTGAAGCGAACCCGCCGCGGGGAGACGAAGACCCGGTGAGACACGTCGGTGAAACTGCGGGCGGAGAGCGCCCGGGCCGAGAGTCGGTTGAAGCGCGGAATCGCCGTCGGCCGGCGATACCCGATCCGCTGGATCACCTCGAACAGACCGTTGGACAGCACCTCGTCATCGAGCAGCTCGCGCCAGCGTGGCAGCTGCTTTGCCGACTCGGCGTCCGTCGGTCGGTTGTTGCGCTTGGTCAGCGCCACGTCGGTGTGCGGGAACCAATAGAACTCGAAGTGCTCGTTGCCGGAAGCCAGCTCGTCGAGGTCCTCGAGCACCTGCTCCAGCGGCATCGGCTGCTCGAGTGCAGTGAGTCGAAACAACGGCTCACACTGCAGGGTGACGGCAGTGACGACACCGAAGGCCCCGATCCCGACCCGTGCCGCCTGGTAGAGGTCGGGATCCGACGACTCCGACACATCGACAACCGACCCATCCGCAAGGACGAGCTGCAGGCCGCGAACCTGCGTTGCAATCCCGCCGAGCGCGGCGCCGGTGCCATGGGTACCCGTCGAGATCGCGCCCGAGATCGTCTGAGCATCGATGTCACCGAGGTTGCTCATCGACAGGCCGCGCGTCTCGAGCTCGACGTTCAGGCGATGCAGCGGAGTGCCGGCTCCGACGGTGACCAGCCCAGCCTCCCTGTCGACGGACACGAT
>Ga0164242_10004528_pt1 | contig 15609 bp, 15 predicted proteins | sample OricomgcompostMG_FD_108783 | JGI IMG/M metagenome (GOLD analysis project Ga0164242, IMG submission 108783) | Miracle-Growth compost microbial communities from Emeryville, California, USA - Original compost - Miracle growth compost (MG) ... | reverse complement strand
GTGATGGTGCTCGAGGACGGCAAGCCCACGCGCGTCGGTTACCGGCGGAACGAGGAGAGCGGCAAGAACGTGCGCGTCTCGCGCCGTTCCGGAAAGGAAATCTCATGAGCGCCCCGACCACCGAGTACCCGGTGCCGCGGCTCAAGACCCGCTACCGCGAGGAGATCGCGCCGGCGCTGAAGGAGCAGTTCTCCTACGGCAACCCGATGCAGATCCCCGGTCTGGTCAAGATCGTCGTCAACATGGGTGTCGGCCAGGCGGCCAAGGACAGCAAGCTCATGGACGGCGCCGTCCGCGACCTGACGCTGATCACCGGCCAGAAGCCGCTCGTGCAGAAGGCCCGCAAGTCCATCGCGCAGTTCAAGCTGCGCGAGGGCATGCCGATCGGCGCGAAGGTCACCCTGCGCGGCGACCGGATGTGGGAGTTCCTGGACCGGCTGCTGTCGCTGGCGCTGCCGCGCATCCGTGACTTCCGCGGCCTGTCGGACCAGCAGTTCGACGGCAACGGCAACTACACGTTCGGCCTGACCGAGCAGTCGATGTTCCACGAGATCGACCCCGACTCGATCGACCGCCCTCGCGGCATGGACATCACCGTGGTCACCACCGCGACGAACGACGACGAGGGACGCGCCCTGCTGCGGGCGCTCGGCTTCCCGTTCAAGGAGAACAGCTGATATGGCCAAGACCGCGCTGAAGAACAAGGCGGCCAAGAAGCCGAAGTTCGCCGTCCGCGGCTACACCCGCTGCCAGCGCTGCGGGCGCCCGCACTCGGTGTACCGCAAGTTCGGTCTGTGCCGCGTCTGCCTGCGCGAGATGGCGCACGCGGGCGAACTCCCCGGCGTCACCAAGTCTTCCTGGTAGAACCCACTTCGCCGTAGGCCCCTCGGGGAACCGCGGTGAGAAAGAAGCACAACTATGACAAAGCACCCCGCAGACCTCCTCCGGTCCGCTCCTCGGGCCGCGGGCGGCCCTACGATGCTCCCTTCGGAGGTCCGCTCATGACGATGACCGATCCCATCGCAGACATGCTGACGCGTCTGCGCAACGCGAACTCGGCGTTCCACGACGAGGTCTCGATGCCCCACTCCAAGCTGAAGGGGCACATCGCGGCCATCCTCAAGGAGCAGGGATACATCGCGGACTACCACGTGGCCGACGCCCCCGACGGCAAGCCGGGCCGCGTGCTCACGATGAACCTGAAGTACGGGCCGAACCGTGAGCGCAGCATCGCCGGCGTGCGCCGGGTGTCCAAGCCGGGCCTGCGGGTGTACGCCAAGTCGACCGGCATGCCGCGCGTGCTCGGCGGCCTGGGCACCGCAATCATCTCGACGTCGTCCGGCCTGCTGACCGACAAGCAGGCCGCCAAGCGGGGCGTGGGCGGCGAAGTCCTCGCTTACGTCTGGTAAGGGGTCGAACATGTCTCGAATCGGAAAGCTCCCCGTCCCGGTCCCGTCCGGCGTGGACGTGACGATCGACGGCCAGAGCGTCGTGGTGAAGGGCCCGAAGGGCACCCTGTCCCACACGGTCGCCGAGCCGATCACCGTCTCCCGGCAGGACGACGGCACGATCGCCGTCGTGCGCCCGGACGACGAGCGCGTGTCCAAGTCGCTGCACGGCCTGTCGCGCACGCTGATCGCCAACATGGTGACCGGCGTGACCGAGGGCTACGCCAAGACGCTGGAGATCGTCGGCACCGGTTACCGCGTGACCGCCAAGGGCAGCGACCTCGAGTTCGCCCTGGGCTTCTCGCACCCCGTCCCGGTCGCCGCGCCGGACGGCATCTCGTTCCGTGTCGAGTCCCCGACCCGCTTCGTGGTCGAGGGCATCGACAAGCAGAAGGTCGGCGAAGTGGCCGCCAACATCCGCAAGCTGCGCAAGCCCGACCCGTACAAGGGCAAGGGCGTGCGCTACCAGGGTGAGGTCATCCGTCGTAAGGCCGGTAAGGCAGGTAAGAAGTAATGGGCGCATCCACGATCGCCAAGAAGGCCCGCCGGTCGGCCGGCATCTCGGCCACCCGCCGGGTCGCCAAGTCGCGCCGCCACTTCCGGCTGCGCAAGAAGGTCGCCGGCACCGCCGAGCGGCCGCGCCTGGTCGTCACCCGTTCGTCGCGGCACCTGTTCGCGCAGATCGTCGACGACAGCAAGGGCATCACGCTCGCCTCGGTGTCGACGTTCAAGTTGACGGACGGCGACAAGACCGCGCAGGCCAAGCAGGCCGGTGCCCAGCTGGCGGACGCGGCCAAGGCCGCCGGCGTCAGCAAGGTCGTCTTCGACCGGGGCGGCAACACGTACACGGGACGGCTCGCGGCGTTCGCCGACGCGGCCCGCGAAGCCGGATTGGAGTTCTGACATGCCAGGACCGCAGCGCGGACCCCGTACCGGGGGCAACGAGCGCGAGGGCCAGCGCCGGGACCGGCGCGACGGCGGTCGCGGCTCCGGCGCCGGTGCCGAGAAGAGCACGTACCTCGAGCGCGTGGTGAAGATCAACCGCGTCGCCAAGGTGGTCAAGGGTGGCCGCCGGTTCAGCTTCACCGCGCTCGTCGTGGTCGGTGACGGCGACGGCATGGTCGGCGTCGGCTACGGCAAGGCGAAGGAAGTTCCCGCCGCCATCGCCAAGGGTGTCGAGGAGGCCAAGAAGAACTTCTTCAAGGTGCCGCGCATCCAGCAGACGATCCCGCACCCGGTGCAGGGCGAGAAGGCGGCCGGTGTCGTGCTGCTCAAGCCGGCCAGCCCCGGTACCGGTGTCATCGCCGGTGGTCCGGTGCGCGCCGTCCTCGAGTGCGCCGGCATCCACGACGTGCTGTCCAAGTCGCTCGGCTCGGACAACCCGATCAACATCGTGCACGCCACCGTGGCTGCCCTGAAGGAGCTCGTCCGCCCGGAGGAGGTCGCGTCGCGTCGTGGCCTGCCGCTGGAGGACATCGCGCCCGCGGGCATGCTCCGTGCGCGTGCTGGGCAGGGGGTCTGACCGCCATGACCAGACTGAAGATCACGCAGACCAAGTCGGGCATCGGCTACCAGCGCAACCAGCGTGAGACGCTGCGCTCGCTGGGCCTCAAGCGGATGCACGACGTGGTCGTCAAGGAAGACCGCCCGGAGTTCCGGGGCATGATCGCGACCGTCACGCACCTCGTGTCGGTCGAGGAGGTCGAGTAAGGCATGACTCTCAAGGTCCACCACCTGCGCCCCGCTGCCGGATCCCACACCAAGAAGACCCGTGTCGGTCGTGGTGAGGGCTCCAAGGGCAAGACCGCCGGCCGCGGCACCAAGGGCACCAAGGCCCGGTACCAGGTTCCGGCCGGCTTCGAGGGCGGCCAGATGCCGATCCACATGCGGCTGCCGAAGCTCAAGGGCTTCACGAACCACTTCCGGGTCGAGTACCAGGTCGTCAACGTGGCCAAGCTGGCCGAGCTGTTCCCCAACGGCGGGACGGTCGGCATCGACGAGCTGGTCGCCGCCGGCGCCGTCCGCAAGGGCGAGCCGGTGAAGGTCCTCGGCAACGGGGACCTCGGCGGCGTGAAGCTGGACATCACCGCCGACAAGTTCTCGGACACCGCGCGCGAGAAGATCGTCGCCGCCGGTGGTTCGGCGAACCAGCGGTAAAAACCAGGACGTAGCGGCGGGATCGGACGCTGTGTCGCCCCGATAACGGGAGCGAGCGGCGCCCGGTCCCGCCGACGCGTACGGCGGGGCTCAGCACCGGGCTGTTAGCCTGATCGAGCCCGGTCGGAGCACCACCACCGGCGGCCGCGCGCGGCCGGACGAACGACAAGATCGACCCGGACAAGTTCCGCAGTTGGAGGACCCGTGTTCAGCGCATTCGCATCGGCGTTCAAGACGCCGGATCTGCGCAAGAAGCTGCTGTTCACGCTGGCCATGCTGGTGCTGTACCGGCTCGGCGCGTCCATCCCGACCCCGAACACGAACACCTCGGCGATCAACGGCTGCATCAAGCAGGCCAGCCAGGGATCGAACGCGAACATCTACTCGCTGATCAACCTGTTCTCCGGCGGGGCGCTGCTGCGGCTGTCGGCGTTCGCGCTCGGCATCATGCCCTACATCACCGCGAGCATCATCATTCAGTTGCTCGTCGTCGTGATCCCCCGCTTCGAGCAGTTGAAGCAGGAGGGCCAGTCCGGGCAGAACAAGCTGACCCAGTACAGCCGGTACCTGACCATCGGCCTGGGCATCCTGCAGTCGACCGGCTTCATCGCGCTGGCGCGCTCCGGCCAGCTGTTCCCCAGCTGCCAGGGCTCGATCCTCTACAAGGAGGACATGTGGACGCTGTCCACGATGGTCCTCTGCATGACGGCCGGCACCGGCGTCATCATGTGGCTGGGCGAGCTGATCACGGACCGCGGCGTCGGCAACGGCATGAGCATCCTGATGTTCACCTCGATCGCGGCGCGCATCCCGAACGAGGGCCAGACGATCCTGCAGAACGCGGGCGGCTTCGTCTTCACCCTGATCTGCGCGCTCGGCCTGGCGATCATCATCGCGGTGGTGTTCGTCGAGCAGGCGCAGCGGCGCATCCCCGTCCAGTACGCCAAGCGAATGGTCGGACGGCGGCAGTACGGCGGCACGTCCACCTATCTGCCGCTGAAGGTGAACCAGGCCGGTGTCATCCCGGTCATCTTCGCGTCCTCGCTGCTGTACATCCCGCAGCTGATCAGTCAGCTCACCAGTAACGGCACGAGCACGTCCTCGTTCGAGCGCTGGGTGAACAACAACCTGATCAACCAGTCGTCGTGGGTGTACATCGTCATCTACTTCGCATTGATCATCTTCTTCACGTACTTCTACGTCGGCATCACGTTCGACCCGGTCGAGCGCGCCGACGACATGAAGAAGTACGGCGGGTTCATCCCGGGCATCCGCCCTGGGCGTCCGACCGCCGAGTACCTGCAGTTCGTCCTGTCCCGCATCACCCTGCCGGGCTCGCTGTACCTCGGCATCATCGCCGTCCTGCCGAACTTCTTCTTCTCGATCACCAGCAGCAACGCGCAGAACTTCCCGTTCGGCGGTACCGCTGTGCTGATCATGGTCGGCGTGGGCCTCGATACGGTGAAGCAGATCGAAAGCCAGCTCATGCAGCGCAACTACGAAGGCTTCCTGCGCTAGATCGGGACGGAGGGCTCATGAGGTTGGTTCTCGTCGGGCCGCCGGGTGCCGGTAAGGGCACCCAGGCGGAGTTCATCGCCGAGCACTTCGCGATTCCCAAGATCTCCACGGGCGACATCTTCCGCGCCAACGTCTCCGGCGGCACCGAGCTGGGGCAGCTGGCCAAGAAGTACATGGACGCCGGGGACCTGGTGCCGGACGAGGTCACCAACGCCATGGTCCGCGACCGGCTCGGGCAGGACGACGCCCGGGACGGCTTCCTGCTGGACGGCTTCCCGCGCAACGTGGCACAGGCGGGGGAGCTGGACGGCATCCTGGCCGCGCTCGACTCCAAGCTCACCGTCGTCCTCGACCTGGAGGTCGAGCCCGACGAGGTGGTGCGCCGCCTCTCCGGCCGGCGCACCTGCAAGAAGTGCGGGCACGTCTGGCACATCGAGTTCGACCCGCCGTCGCGTCCGGACGTCTGCGACAAGTGTGGCGGCGAGCTGTACCACCGCGACGACGACTACCCGGAGACCGTGCGGCACCGGCTCGAGGTGTACGCCGCGCAAACCGCGCCGCTGATCGAGTTCTACGGCGCGCGCGGCCAGGTCGTCTCGATCGACGCGCTCGGCACCGTCGAGGACGTCACCGAGCGGGCGATCGGCGCGCTGACCCCGTTCGCGGGCTGACAGGCGGTCCCGTCCGACGATGCGCCGACGTCCCGAGCGGATCGAGCTGAAGTCCGCCGAGCAGATCCAGGCGATGCGCCGGGCCGGCCTGGTCGTGGCCGAGGCACTGCAGGCGATGGCCGCAGCCGCGGCTCCGGGCGTTTCGACCTCCGACCTGGACCAGGTGGCGCGCGACGTGCTGCGCCGCGCCGGGGCCACGTCCTCGTTCCTGAACTACGACATCGGCTCGGGGCCGTACCCGGCGGTGATCTGCGCGTCCGTCAACGACCGCGTCGTGCACGGCATCCCGTCGCGCCGCGAGAAGCTGGCCGACGGCGACATCATCTCGCTGGACTTCGGCGCGATCGTGGACGGCTGGCACGGCGACGCGGCGGTGACCGTGCTCGTCGGCGCGGTGTCGGACGAGGCGCGCGCGCTGTCCGAGGCGTGCGAGCGGGCGCTGTGGGCGGGGTTGGCGCAGGCGCGCGCCGGCGCCCGGATCGGTGACATCTCGCACGCGGTCGAGAGCTCGGTGCGCGCGGCCGGCAGCTACGGCATCGTGGCCGGGTACGGCGGGCACGGCATCGGGTCGGCCATGCACATGGACCCGCACATCCTCAACTACGGCCGCCCGGGCAAGGGCAGCCGGTTGGTCCCGGGCATGGCCGTCGCGATCGAGCCGATGATCACGCTCGGTTCGCGCGCCACCCGCGAGCACGACGACGGCTGGACGGTCAGCACGGTCGACCGGTCCTGGTCGGCGCACTGGGAGCACACGGTCGCGATCCTGGACGACGGTCCCTGGGTGCTGACGGCACCCGACGGGGGGCGGGCCCGGCTGGCCGAGCTGGGCGTGCAGGTCTCCGCACTCGCCGGCTGACTGCCCACGCGAGTGGCGCGATGTACCCGCGAGTGGCGCGATATAGCGCGCCACTCGGTGGGCTAGCGCGCCACTCGGGTGGGCATTACCGGCAGTATCTCGGCGCGGATCAGGTCGGTGGCCGCGGCCGCCGGAACCGGTCGCGAGTAGAAGTAGCCCTGGGCACCGATCACGTGGCATGCGAGCGGGGTGGCCAGGTGCTCGACGCACTCGACGCCTTCGACCACCACCACCAGCCCGAACGCGATCGCCGCGCTGGACATCAGCTCCACCAGCTTGCGCTCGCCCGGGTCGGTAGAGATCACGAAGCTGCGGTCGATCTTGATGCAGTCGACCGGCAGGTAGCGCAGCTGGCGGATGGACGTGAAGCCGGTGCCGAAGTCGTCCAGCGCGACGCACACGCCCATGTCGCGCAGCCCGTTCAGGTTCATCATCGCGACGGGGTCGCTGACCAGCACCGTCTCGGTGATCTCGACGACCAGGAGCTTCGCCGGCACGCCCGCGGCGGCGAGCGCGGAGCGGACGTCGGGCAGGAACTCGGGGCTGGCCAGGTGCCGGCCGGAGATGTTCACGCCGACGGTCAGCTCGGTGTTCCCGGTCTCGACGTGCCAGCGCGCCAGCTGCGCGAGCGCCTCGTGCAGCGTCCACCGGCCGATGTCGTTGATGCGCCGGGACTGCTCGGCGGACGGGATGAACGCGTCCGGCATGACCAGTCCCTGACCGGGACGGTGCCAGCGGATCAGCGCCTCGAAGCCGTAGATCCGCCCGGCCGGCAGGCGCACGATCGGCTGGTAGTACAGCTCGAATTCGTCGTTCCGCAGGCCCTGCCAGATCGCCTCGTCCAGTGCCGCTTGCTCGGCCAGTTCGGTGCGCAGCGTGTCGTCGAAGATGCCGACGCGGCCGCGTCCGGCCTGCTTCGCGCGAGCCGCGGCAGCCTCCGCCTCGCCCAGCAGCCGCTCGGCGTCGATGCAGCCGTCCGCGCAGACGGCCAGGCCGACGCTCGCGCCGACGTGCACCTCGCGGTCGGGCGTGGGGATCGACTCGGCGAGGACGGCGACCACGCGCTCGGCCAGCGTGACCGCGTCCGCGCTGCCGGCGACGTCCTCGAGCAGGATCAGGAACTCGTCGCCGCCGATACGCGCGACCATGTCGCCGCCGCGGACGACCGCCTGCATCCGGCGGGCGCACGCGAGCAGGACGGAGTCGCCGACCTCGTGCCCGAACGCGTCGTTGACCGCCTTGAAGTGGTCCAGGTCGACGAACATGATCGCGGTCATCGCGCCGGCCCGCTGCGCCCGGTGCAGTGATCGTTCCGCGGTGATCATCGCCTGCCCGCGGTTGATCAGTCCGGTGAGCGGGTCGTGGGCCGTCCGGTAGTCCAGGTCGGTCCGGGCGGCGTCGCGGTCGTGGATCGCCGCGATGATCGTCTCGACCGAGCCGTGCACGACCTGGCCGAGCGGGCCGGGCAGCGGGCTGCGCAGCACCTCGTTGTCCAGGTCGCCGGCCGAGATCGCGCTCGCCTGCGCCTCGATGTTGCGCAGGTTGGCCACCGCGGAGGCGAGGCCGTCGGCGGCGGTGCGAACCTCCTCCGGGCCGTGCACCGGGACGTCGTCGAGCACGCCCTGGCTGACCCGGCGCGCGCTCTCGGCGAGGTCGCGCAGCGGAGCGGTGACCGAGCGCAGCACGCGCCAGCCGATGAGGACCGAGCCGGCGAGCAGGACGAGCACCATGCCCACGATCGCCCACAGAGCGAGCTGCGCGGACCGCCGCTGCGCCGACGCCGCCGACACCGCGCGGTCGGCGGCGAGGTCGAGCACCTTGCCGAGCCGCTCGCTGCGGATCTCGCTGAGCCGGAACATCTGCACCAGCTCGGTGGTGGTGACGCTGTCCGGGTCGGTGGCCGCGGCGGCCGCGGCGATGTCGAACCCGCGCGCCGCGGGCGTGCGGACGGCTGCCGTCAGCGCGTGCACGATCTGCGGCGATGCCTCGTCGAGCACGTCGCGGTACGCGGACAGGTAACCGCCCCACACGCGCAGCCACGACTGCCGCGGCGTGAGCGCACCGGCCGCGCCGGTCGGTGGACGGAAGATGTACCCGGCCAGCCGGGCGAGCTCGAGGTCCGCGTACTGGACCAGCTGCGACACCCGCTGCAGGTCCTGCGCCGAACGGGTCGTGGCTCCGGCGACTCCCGCCCCGACCGCACCGGCCATGACGGCGTCCTGCTTCTTGGTGAGCAGGTCGATGGCGTGCAGGCCCAGGTCGAAGCCGGCCGTCGGCGACGCCCCGGAGTCGATGTCGCGCCGCAGCTTGCGCAACTCGGTCCGCACCGCCGGCGCGACCGGGTGCGCGAGCACGGACGCGTCGAGGGCATCGATGCTGGCGTCGGTCGCGTTGCGCAGCGCGGTGATCTGCGCGTCCGTCAGGCCGAGGTCGTGCAGCGACACCGGCGTGCCGGCGGCGGCGGACACGCGCACCATCCCGCGGGCAAGTGCGGGAACGAGTTCCTGCGCAATGGCGCGCCGCGCGGCTGACAGCTCGGCCGCGCGGGTGATCGACCGCTCCACGCGCAGCGCGGTCGCGGCGTTCTCCGCGCGCCAGTGGATCTCCCAGCCCGCGAACGCCCCGACACCGAGCGCGGGTGCGACGACAAGCACCAGCAAGCGGTTGCGCAACCGCCCGGGTCGACGCAGGCGCACAGACCTGGACATGGACATGGTCGCCATCGCGTCAGCCGGCCAGCCGGACGGGAAGAACGGGCATGCGGATCAGGGCCAGCGCCTCGTCGGCGCTCTGCGGCCGGGCGAAGTGGTAGCCCTGGGCCGCCTCGACCGCGCACTCGGCGAGGTTTGCGATCTGGCCGGCCTCCTCGACACCCTCGGCGACGACCCGCAGGCCGAACGCGTGCGCGGCTCGCGTCATCAGGTGCACGAGCTCGCGGCTGGTGGGGTGCGAGGACGCCACGAAGCTGCGGTCGATCTTGAGCGTGTCGATCGGCATGCCGAGCAGCTGGCTGACCGAGGTGAAGCCGGTGCCGAAGTCGTCGATCGCGACCTGCACGCCGAGATCGCGCAGCTTGCCCATCGTGGTGGCGGCGGTCAGGTTCTCGACGAGGACGGTTTCGGTGAGCTCGACGGTGAGCCGGCTCGGCTCGATGCCGGAGGTCTCGACGGCGTGGCGGACGTCGTCGACGAAGTCGTCGCTGCACAGATAGCGTCCGGAGATGTTGACGCCGACGGTGAGGTCCTTGGGGCCGAGCTGGGCGTCCCACCGCGCGAGCTGCGCGGCGGCCTCGTGCAGCGTCCAGCGGCCGATGTCGTTGATCAGCGTGGACAGCTCGGCGGCCGGGATGAACTCGTCGGGCGAGACCAGTCCGCAGCCGGGCCGGTTCCAGCGGATCAGTGCCTCGACGCCGCGTGGACGGCCGGTGCTCAGGTCGACGACCGGCTGGTAGTACAGGACGAACTCGCCGCGCCGCAGCCCGTCGGCGATCGCGACGTCCAGCTCGGCACGCCGCGCCAGCTCCTCGCGCAAGGCGTCGTCGAACACGTCGTACCGGCCACGGCCGGCGTTCTTCGCGCGGTAGGCGGCGGCATCCGCCTCGCGGAGCAGCCGGCCGGCGTCGACGTACCCGTCGTTGCAGATGGTGACGCCGATGCTCGCGCCGATGCGCACCTGCCGGTGGAAGACCTGCACCGGTTCGGCGAGCGCGGCCACCACGCGCTCGGCGAGGCGGACGACATCGGTCTCGTCGGTGATGTCCTCCAGCAGGATGACGAACTCGTCGCCACCGAGCCGGGCCACGGTGTCGCCGCCGCGGACGATCGACGTCATCCGCTCGGCGCACGCCACGAGGACACCGTCGCCGGCCTCGTGGCCCAGGGTGTCGTTGACGCTCTTGAAGTGGTCCAGGTCCACGAACATGAGGCCGGTCATCACGCCGCTGCGGCGGCCGCGGTGCAGCGACTGCTCGATCAGCGCCATCGCCTGCGCGCGGTTGGGCAGTTCGGTGAGCGGGTCGTGGGCCGCGCGGTAGGCGAGGTCGGACTGTGCCTCGTCGCGCTCGTGGATGGCGCCGACGATCGTCTCGACCGAGGCGTGGACGATCTCGCCGAGCGGCCCGGGCAGCGGCCGGCGCAGCACCTCGCTGTCCAGGTCTCCGGTCGCGACGGCGCTGGCCTGCGCCTCGATGTTGCGCAGGTTGGCGACCGCGGCGGCCAGGCCGCGGGCGGCCGTGCGGACCTCGCGCGGGCCGTCCACCACGACGTCGTCCAGCACGCCCTCGCTGACCTTGTTCGCGCTGGCCGCCAGGTCGCGCAGCGGCCGCGCGACCGACAGGAACACCCGCCAGCCGATCACAAGCGAGGCGATGAGCACGGCGGCGACGACCACGGCGAGCGCGATCAACGAGTCGACGGACGCGCGGCGCTGCGCCGCGACGGCGGACATCGTGCGCTCGACGGCGAGGTCGAGCACCTTGCCGAGCGCGGCGCTGCGCTGCTCGCCGGACCTGTACAGCTCGACGAGGACGGCCGGCCCGATGCTGCTGGGGTGCGCCGCGAGCTGCGAGATCGTGTTGTCGAACGCGCGGGCGGACGCGGTGCCGGTGGCCCGCTTCAGCGCGTCGGCGAGCGGGTCGGCGGCCTGCTCGGCGAGGTCGTCGTACGCGGCCCGGTAGCCGCCCCAGACGGACAGGAACTCGGCGACCGAGCTCTGCGCCGCCTGCGCGCCGCTGCCGCCCAGTACCGGGAACAGGCTGCCGGCCAGCAGCGGCAGCTCCTGGTCGCCGAGCTGCACGACGAGCGTGGCGCGCTCGAGGTCGCGGGCCGCGACATTCGCCGCCCCGACCAGGTTGGCCCGGTCCGCGCCGGCGATGTCGGCGTTCTGGGCAGCGGTGAGCCGGCCGATCACGGTGTCGGCGATGTCGTAGCCGGCCTGGATGCCGATGCCCGAGTCCACGTCTTTGCGCAGCTGCTGAACCGACGCCCGGACCGATCCCGCGAGCCGGCGCGAGCGGTCGTCGCGGGCGAGCGTGGCGATGGCGCGATCGGTCTGCCCGCGCAGCGCGCCCACCTTGGCGGCCGACAGTCCCAGGTCGTCCACCGAGACCGCGGAGACGCCGATCGACTGGGCCAGCGCGGGGTTCTGCACGATCGTGAACGCCATGCTCGGGACGAGTTCGCGCAGCAGGTCGCCGCGCACGTCCGACAGACGTGCCGCGCCGGTCAGCAGGTTTTCGGCGCGCTGGGCGTCGGCCGCGCTGCCCGCCCGCTGCGCTATCGCCGCGCCCGCGAAGCCACCGAGCCCGATCAGCGGGATCAGCGCCAGCGCCGCCAACCGGGTACGCAGCGTGCTCGCACGGCCGCGAGAGCCCGGGAACTTCATCACATATCTGAACTTCGGCACGCGGCAGCAGAAGCTGAAAGCTCCGTGGCTCGGGTCTCTCAGCTCACAGCCCGCCGAAGGCGGGGAGCGCGGGCAGCCGCATCAGGGCCAGGGCGTCGTCGGCCGCCTGCGGGCGGGCGAAGTGGAAGCCCTGCGCCGCCTCGACCGCGCAGTGGGCCAGGTTGCCCAACTGGGTGGCGTCCTCGACACCCTCGGCGATCACGTGCAGGCCGAACGCGTGCGCGGCACGGGCCATCAGCTGCACCAGCTCCTGATGCGCCGGGTCGGTCGACGCCACGAAGCTGCGGTCGATCTTGAGCGTGTCGATCGGCAGCCGCAGCAGCTGGCCGATGGACGTGAAGCCGGTGCCGAAGTCGTCGATCGCCACCTGCACGCCGAGTTCACGCAGCGCCATCAGGTTGCTGGCCGCGGACATGTTCTCGACGAGCACGGTCTCGGTCAGCTCGACGATCAGCCGGTTCGGGGCCAGTCCGGCCGCGTCCAGGGCGTTCTTGACGTCGTTGAGCAGGTCGTCGCTGCACAGGTGCCGTCCGGAGATGTTCACGCCGACGGTCAGGTTGTTGGTGCCGATCGCCTGGTCCCACCTGGTGAGCTGCGCGGTCGCCTCGAACAGGGTCCACCGGCCGATGTCGTTGATCAGGGCGGACGTCTCGGCCGAGGGGATGAATTCGTTCGGCGGCACCAGCCCGTGCCCGGGACGGTTCCAGCGGATCAGCGCCTCGACGCCCTGCGGCTGGCCGGTGCGCAGGTCCACCACCGGCTGGTAGTACAGCACGAACTCGCCGCGGGTCAGGCCGTCCGCGATCGCCAGGTCCAGCGCGGCACGGCGCGCCATCTCCTCGCGCAGGGCGTCGTTGAAGATGCTGTAGCGGCCGCGGCCGTCCTTCTTCGCCTGGTACGCGGCCGCGTCCGCCTCGCTGAGCAGGCGGCCGGCGTCGATGTAGCCGTCGGTGCAGATCGCCACGCCCACGCTGGCGCCGACGTGCAGCTGCCGGTGGCCGAGCTGGATCGGCGCGGCGAGGGTGCGGACGACCCGCTCGGCGAGCTTGACGACGTCGGTCTCGTCGGTGATGTCCTCCAGCAGGATCACGAACTCGTCGCCGCCCAGTCGCGCCACGGTGTCCCCGCCGCGCACGACGTCGGTCATCCGCCGGGCGCACCGGACCAGCACCGCGTCGCCGGCCTCGTGGCCGAGCGTGTCGTTCACGGTCTTGAAGTGGTCCAGGTCGACGAACATCAGGCCGGTTCCGGTGCCGTTGCGCTGGGCCCGGTGCAGCGAGCGCTCGATCGCCACCATCGCCTGCGCGCGGTTGGTCAGCTCGGTGAGCGGGTCGTGTGCCGCGCGGTACGCGAGGTCGGTCTGCGCCGCGTCGCGCTCGTGGATCGCGCCAACGATCGTCTCGACGGAGGCGTGGACGACCTCGCCCAGCGGGCCGGGCAGCGGGCGGCGCACCACGTCGCTGTCGAGCTCGCCGGCGGCGACGGCGGCCGCCTGTGCCTCGATGTTCCGCAGGTTGGCGACCGCGGCGGCCAGGCCGCGGGCCGCGGTGCGGACCTCGTGCGGGCCGTCCACCGGGACGTCGTCCAGCACGCCCTCGCTGACCTTGCGCGCGCTGTTGGCGAGGTTCTGCAGCGGTCGGGCGAGCGAGCGCAGCATCCACCAGCCGATGAGCACGGACGCGAGGAACACGGCGAGCACGATCGCGGCGATCGTCCAGAGCGCGACGACCGCGGAGTGCCGCTGCGCGGCCGCGGCCGACAGCGCGTTGTTCACGGCGAGGTCGAGCACCTTGCCGAGCGCGACGCTGCGCGCCTGCCCGGCGCGGTACAGCTGGATCAGCGTGTCGACCTGGACGATCGACGGGTTCTTCGCGGCCGCGGCGGCCGTCCGGTCGAAGAACTTCGCCTCGGGGGTCGAGGTCGCCGTGCGCAGTGCCGCCACCATCGACTTCGAGCCCTGTGTGAGCAGCGTGGAGTAGGCGGTGGTGTAGCCGCCCCACACCTGCAGCCACTCCTGCACGACGACCGCGGACTCCGACGGCGGTGCGAGTTCGGGGAAGAGCACCGCGGCGAGGCGCGGCAGCTCCAGCTCGGCCAGCTGGATCACCTGGGTGGCGCGGTCGAGATCGCGCGCGGCCGTGCTCGCGGCGTCCACGACGCCGGTGCCGGTCGCGTCCGCGACGATGTTGTTCTGCGCGGTGGTGAGCCGGTTGATCAGCTTCAGCGCCAGGTCGAAGGCGGCCGGGATCGCCACGCCCGAGTCGATCTGGCGGCGCATCAGCGTGATCTGCGGCTCCAGCTGGGTGGCGAGCTGGTGCGTTCGCGGATCCTTCTCCAGCGCGGTCATCGCGGTGTCGGTGCGCTCACGCAGCGCGACCACCTGCGCGTCGGAGAGCCCCAGCTGCGCGATGCTCACCGAGGTGATGTGCAGCTTCGCGGCGACGATCGGCACCTGCAGGATCGCGCGCGCCAGGCTGGGCACCAACTCCTGCATCAGGCCGGTGCGTGCCTTGGACGCGTGCGCGGCGGTGGTGAGCAGGTTCTCGACCTGGCGGGCGTTCTGCGCACTCGAGCTGCGCGAGTTGATCTCGGCCGCGGCGAAGGCCGCGACACCGAGCAACGGGACCAGCACGAGAACCAGCAGCCGCGTACGCAAGCGGCCGCCATCGCGACGAGTCCCTGGAAGCGCCATGGTGGTCATTTCGTCCACCGGTCGTGAATGTTGAGGCGCGAACTGAATCTCGTTCTAGCTTTTCGCTCTTACGTCAGGCCAAAATGGTCAATTCCACTCAGCGCGCGATTGTCGCGACGACTTTCGCGGGCGCGCCGACCGCGACCGTGAATTCGGGCAGGTCGGTGGTGACGACCGAATTGGCGCCGATCACGCATCTGCGCCCGATGTTCACGCCGCTGGTCACCACGACGTTGGCGCCCAGCCAGGCGTTGTCGCCGATGACCGTCGCGCCCTTGCTGGTGAAGCCCTGCCACGGGACGGGACGGACCGGGTCGTCGTAGCGGTGGTTGGCGTCGGTGACCAGGCAGCCGTTCGCGAGCATGCAGTGCGCGCCGATCTCGACGCGCTCGAGCGCCGCAACCATCACGTTCAGGTTCAGCAGCGAACCGGCGCCGATGCTGATCTGCCCGGTGTCCGACGTCAGCCAGACGCCCGGTTCGAAATACGCCTGCGGGCCGATCCGCAGCCGTCCCTCGCGCAGCATTTCCAGCACGTTCCCGTGCATCGGCCCGCGCGCGAATGCGTGCCGCCGGGCGAGTTCGGCGTGCAGCGCGATCCGGTTCCACGGCAGCCGCGAGCGCTGGTACCAGCGCCATTTGCGCGTCCATTCCAGCAGCGCGGCGGCGTCGAGGCGCCCGGGCGCGTATGCGTGATCGCAAGTGTCGCTGTCGGCACCCTCGGCGCGCGCGGTCATGCGACGATCCTAGGAAGGGCGCCGCTCAGATCCAGCTACCGGCGACCATGACCTTGTCCACGGCGAGCCGGTCGTCCAGCAGCACGAGGTCGGCGCGCAGCCCGGACGCGATCGCGCCGCGGTCG
>Ga0164242_10004527_pt1 | contig 15609 bp, 11 predicted proteins | sample OricomgcompostMG_FD_108783 | JGI IMG/M metagenome (GOLD analysis project Ga0164242, IMG submission 108783) | Miracle-Growth compost microbial communities from Emeryville, California, USA - Original compost - Miracle growth compost (MG) ... | reverse complement strand
TGGCTGGGACGCAATGTTGCGATCGAGATCATTCCCACGCCAGAGCAGTAAGCATTCTGAGGATGCGACAAGGGCGTCTGCGCCTGTACACTGGATAAGGCTAATGCCTTAAATCGAAAAAACATGCGACTCGAGCGCCGCGAACGCGAGCGCCGGAACCCTGAAAAGGATGAATAAAGAATGAGCGAACAGCAGACCGATCAGCAGAATGCGCTTGACCAGCTCTCCATCAATGCGCTCCGTTTTCTCGCCGTGGATGCGGTGGAAAAAGCAAAGTCAGGCCATCCTGGCGCGCCCCTGGGATGCGCCCCAATCGCTTATCTGCTGTATCACAAGCTGATGAAGCACGATCCGTCCGATCCGCTGTGGATCAATCGCGATCGCTTCGTTCTCTCGAACGGCCACGCCTCGGCCCTCCTTTACGGCGTTCTGCACCTGAGCGGCTATGACCTGCCGATGGCGCAGCTTGAAGCATTCCGTCAGTGGGGATCCCACACCCCAGGTCACCCCGAGTACGGTGAAGCCCCAGGCGTTGAGGTGACCACCGGCCCCCTCGGTCAGGGTCTGGCGATGGCCGTTGGTATCGCAACGGCTGAGAAGCATCTTGCCGCTGTCTACAACCGCGACGAGCACGCCGTGATCGACCACCACACCTATGTTCTCTGCGGCGACGGCGACCTGATGGAAGGCATCTCGCATGAGGTGGCTTCGCTGGCCGGAACCCTGAACCTGGGCAAGCTGATCGTGCTGTATGACGACAACCTGATCTCGCTGGACGGTCCCACGGAGCTGAGCTACACCGAGAACGTCACCGAGCGCTTCCACGCCTATCACTGGCACGTCCAGATGGTCGACGACGGCAACGACCTGGTTGCTCTCGAAGCTGCGATCAAGGCCGCGCAGGCCGAGACCACCAAGCCCTCACTGATCCGTGTGCGTACCGTGATCGGTTACGGCAGCCCCAAGGCCGGCACCAGCAAGGTGCACGGCGAAGCTCTGGGCGCAGAAGCTGTCAAGGCGACCAAGAAGAACCTCGGCTTCCCTGAGGACAAGAGCTTCTACGTCCCCGAAGAGGCCGCGAAGAACTGGCTGCAGGCCAGGGAGAACGGCAAGAAGGTACACGAAGAGTGGCAGAAGGGCTTTGAGGCCTACAAGAAGGCTTATCCCGCGCCCGCTGCTGAGTTCGAGCGCGTCATCAAGGCCGAGCTTCAGGCCGGCTGGGAGAAGAAGATTCCGACCTTCGGCACCGAGAAGCAGGTTGCTACCCGCAACGCGGGCCAGGTGGTGATGAACGCCCTCGAGAGCGTCGTTCCTGAGCTCTTCGGCGGCGCTGCGGACCTCACAGCTTCGACCAAGACCATCTTCAAGGACTCAGCAAACTTCCACGTCGATCCAAAGGGCCGCAACGTCTTCTTCGGCGTGCGCGAGTTCGGCATGTGCGCCATGGTCAACGGAATGGCAGCCCATGGCGGCTTGATTCCCTTCGGTTCGACCTTCTTCACCTTCTCGGACTACGCGCGCAATGCCATCCGCATGGCTGCGCTGATGAGCGTACACTCGCTGTTCATCTTCACGCATGACTCCATCGGCCTCGGCGAAGACGGTCCCACGCACCAGCCGATTGAGCAGCTGATGTCGCTGCGCCTCATCCCGCAGCTGACGGACTTCCGGCCGGCCGATGCAAACGAAACGGCCGCCTGCTGGCAGCTTGCGCTGGAGCGCAAGAGCGCGAGCTTTATGGCTCTGTCCCGTCAGGATCTTCCTGTGCTCGACCTTGCGAAGTACAAGGTCTTCGAGGGTGCGCGCAAGGGCGCCTATGTCCTTCAGGACGAAGGCAAGGACATCATCCTGATCGCAACCGGGTCCGAGGTTTCGCTGGTCCTGAAGGCAGCCGAGGAGCTGAAGTCGGCTGGCATCGGCGCCACCGTCGTCTCCATGCCAAGCTTCAAGCTCTTCGAGGAGCAGGACGACGCCTACAAGGCCTCGATCTTCCCCGAGAACACCCCCAAGCTGGCTGTCGAAGCAGGATCGACCATGGGTTGGTACAAGTACGTCGGCCACAATGGTGGAGTCATCGGACTGGACCGCTTCGGCGCCTCCGCTCCCGGGCCTGTCGCCATGGAGAAGCTGGGTATCAGCGTCAGCCACGTTGTCGAGAAGGCAAAGCAACTGGTCAGGAAATAGCAGTGAGGGCGGGGAGGTCGACTCCTCGCCCTTCATTTCAGAGGACGTCTTTCGCGTCCGATGATGTGAGGACGGCATCCAAAGGAGAGGACCGGAAAGGTCTTTCGCGGCTGACTGCGCGGCTTTCCAGCACGCCGATGTCGTGGGCCCGAATCCTGAATCGGTCGCCCCGCTCTCATGAAAGATTGCTCCACGCGCGAAGGAGACGGAATGTCGGAGAAACGCAGTCCGCGAACCTGGGTTATCACGGGTACATCGACGGGATTTGGCCGTTTGCTGGCCGAAGAGGTCCTGAAGACCGGCGATAACGTAGTCGCGACCGCACGCAGGGTGGAACAGGTTGCCGACCTCGAGCAGAGGCACCCTGACCATGCTCTGGCTCTTTCTCTGGACGTTACCAGTCAGCCCCAGGTGGATGCTGCTGTCGCTGCGGCGCTCCAGCGTTTTGGCCGGGTGGATGTTCTTGTGAACAACGCTGGCTATGGCGTAACCGGGGCCATCGAAGAGGTCTCGGATGCGGAGCTGCAACCGATGTACGCGACCAATGTCTTTGGTTTGCTGCGTGTGACGCGTGCCTTCCTTCCTCAACTTCGCCAGCAGCGCAGCGGACACATTCTTAATCTCTCCTCGATTGGTGGCCTGACTGCATCGCCAGGATGGGGACTTTATCAGAGCACGAAGTTCGCAGTGGAAGGTCTCTCGGAAGCTCTGGCGCAGGAACTCGCTCCACTCGGCATCCGAGTTACGATCATCGAGCCCGGTCCCTTCCGCACCGACTTCCTTGGTCGTTCGGGCGTCGAGGCACAGACCCGTATCGACGATTACCGTAGCACTGCAGATAACGCTCGTGCCTACCGTGCAGAGCAGCACGGACGCCAGCCCGGCGATCCCCTCAAGGCTGTCCAGGCGATGATCCAGGTTGTGGACTCGCCCAATCCTCCGCTTCGTCTGCTTCTGGGTGCAGGAGCCCTCAAGCGTGTACGACGGAAGCTGGAGGACTGGCAGAAGGAGATCGCGGCCTGGGAGCCCGTCACCGTGGGCGCTGACTTTCCGGAAGGAAGATAGTCGCGTCCGGAACTTTTTTTGAAGGCGCTCATGCGCCCTGGATTCACAACGGCACTGCCGTTCGAACGAAAGGAACTACGAATGGAACTGGGAATTATTGGGCTCGGCAAGATGGGATTCAATATGGCCGAGCGGCTCCGGCTCGCGGGGCACAAGGTTGTCGGCTTCGACTTCAACAGGGACGCGACAGCCCGGCTTACGCAGGCAGGTTCTCTGGGAGTCAATTCGCTTGAGGATCTGGTCAAGAACCTCTCCGCGCCGCGCGCGATCTGGATCATGGTTCCTTCGGGAGATCCCGTCGATCAGACTATTTCCAAGCTGGAACCGCTGCTGGAAAAGGGCGACACGATCATCGACGGCGGCAACTCCAACTACAAGGACACGCAGCGCCGCCATGACGAGGTGACGAAGAAGGGCTTCGAGTACGTCGACTGCGGAACCTCCGGAGGCGTCTGGGGTCTGAAGGAGGGTTACAGCATGATGATCGGCGGCGATAAGGCGCCGGTCGAGCGGCTGACCCCGATCTTTCAGGCGCTTGCCCCGTCTCCGACCGAGGGCTGGGGACACGTCGGGCCCTCAGGCGCAGGGCACTTCGTCAAGATGGTTCACAATGGTATTGAATATGGCTTGATGCAGGCCTACGCCGAAGGCTTTTCCATCATGAAGGCAAAGCAGGAGCTTGGGCTCGACCTCACCCAGATCGCGCACGTCTGGCAGAAGGGCTCCGTTGTACGCTCATGGCTGCTGGACCTGACTGCAGACGCGTTGGATAACAATCCCACGCTGGCCGGTCTTGAGGCATGGGTTCCGGACTCCGGCGAAGGACGTTGGACAGTCACGGAGGCAATCGACCTGAATATCTCGGCGCCCGTCATTACCGAGTCGTTGATTCGCAGGTTGCGCTCGCGCGAGGAGAACAACTTTACCGATCGCATGATCTCCATCATGCGCGGCGCCTTCGGTGGCCATGAGGTCAAGAAGGCTTAACCTTTAGTACAGAGTGTAAGGAAGATCGATATGGCTACAACACAAGTTCAAGTAAGTCCTGACAAGGCGGCAGCGGCCCGCAGCAATGAGCGCGTGCCGGACCCATGCATCGTCGTCATCTTCGGCGCATCGGGCGATCTTACCAAGCGCAAGCTCCTGCCTGCGCTCTACCATCTGGAGCAGGGCGGCTTGCTCCCTGAGGACTTCGCCGTGCTGGGCGTGGCGCGCCGTCCGCTCGAAAAGAGCTTCGCTCCTGACATGAAGGAAGGCATCGTCGCCGGCGGCGGCGTGGAAGAGACAGAGTCGAAGCTGGCTCCCTTCGTCGACCGCGTTCAATACTACGCCATGAACTTCGACGACGATGGCGGCTACGAGGGCCTGAAGAAGAAGCTGACCGAGATGGACGGCAAGTACAAGACGCGCGGCAATCGCCTGTTCTACCTGGCGACGGCGCCCGAGTACTTCTCCGACATCATCAACTTCCTCGGCAAGCATGGCATGGCCCAGCCTGAAGAGGGCAAGGACGGCAAGACTCCCTGGGTCAGAACCATCATCGAGAAGCCCTTCGGTCACGATCTGGAATCGGCCCGAGCGCTGAACGACGAGGTCAACAAGGTCTTCAACGAAGACCAGATCTTCCGCATCGATCACTATCTCGGTAAGGAGACCGTGCAGAACATCCTGGTCTTCCGCTTCGCCAACGGAATCTTTGAGAACGTCTGGAACCGCAACTACATCGACCACGTGGAGATTACGGCTGCGGAATCTATCGGTATCGAAGGCCGCGGCCCATTCTACGAGCAGGCCGGTGCGCTGCGCGACGTCGTGCAGAACCATGTGATGGAACTGCTCAGCTTCGTCGCGATGGAGCCTCCCGTCTCCTTCAAGGCCGATGCCGTTCGAGCGGAAAAGGTAAAGGTCTGGAAGGCGATCACCCCCATCCATCCCGCCGACACCGTCCGCGGCCAGTACGGGCCCGGCATGGTCGATGGCAAGGCGGTCCCCGGCTACCGTCAGGAAGACCGCGTGCACCCCCGTTCGCAGACCGAGACCTACGCTGCCCTGCGGCTTGAGATCGAAAACTGGCGCTGGGCAGGCGTTCCCTTCTACATTCGCGCCGGAAAGCGCCTGGCAAAGCGTGTCACCGAGATTACGGTGCAGTTCAAGCAGCCGCCGATGCTGCTGTTCAAGGGCGGTGAATGCCACGACTCCAGCGCCATCAAGCCAAACCTGATCTCCATGCGCATTCAGCCGGACGAAGGCATCTCGCTGCGCTTCGGCGCGAAGCTCCCCGGCCCGAGCATGGACATCAGCCCCGTGCAGATGAACTTCAGTTACGCTGACGCCTTTGGCAAGTCCTCGGCCAACGGCTACGAACGACTGCTGCTCGACGCCATGCTGGGCGACGGCACGCTGTTCGCGCACCGCGACGGTGTCGAGGCCACCTGGGCGCTGATGACTCCCATCCTCAAGGCCTGGGCCGAGACTCCCGTCAAGGACTTCCCCAACTACGCCGCCGGAACCTGGGGCCCATCGGCTGCCGACGCGCTGCTTGAGTCCGAAGGGCGCAAGTGGCGTAAGCTCTAAACGCATCCACCGCCCCGGCAGAGGCACTCGACGAGTGATGCTGCCGGGACGGGAACATCTCGTCCCATCCAATCGCATCCAACCCCGATAGGAACTATGCCGCGACCTGTTGCCGTCACCTACCGCGTCTCTTCTACTCCGGCCGAGGTTGCAAAGGCCGCTGCTGAGCTCTTCACCTCCGCCGTCGTCCATGCTGCAAAGTCCCGTGGCGTCGCGCGCATCGCTATCTCCGGAGGCACAACCCCAAAGGCGATGTTTGCTCTCCTCGCCGATCCCGCGCAGCCCTTCGTAAAGCAGATTCCATGGGACAAGCTCGATCTCTACTGGGTAGACGAGCGCAGTGTTGGCCCCGACGATCCCGAATCCAACTACCGTATGACCCGCGAGGCTCTGCTCTCAAAGGTTCCGCTTCCATCCGAGCGAATCCACCGCATGGAAGGCGAGCTGAACCCCGAAGAGGCCGCGGCGCGATACGAAGCCGTTATCCGCAATGGCTTCCGCCTGGAAGGCGCAGAGACACCGACCTTCGATCTCATTCTGCTCGGCATGGGAGACGATGGCCACACTGCCTCGCTCTTCCCGCACACCGACGCGATCAACGACATGACCCACATCGTCGTCGCGAATCATGTTCCTCAAAAGAACACCTGGCGCATCACGCTTACGTGGCCGGTCATCAATCAGGGCAGGGAAGTCGTCTTCCTGATCGAAGGCGCGGGCAAGGCACAGGTGCTGCACGAAGTCATGCAGGGACCGTACCAGCCCGACACCTATCCTTCTCAGATCATTCGTCCGGCGAGCGGAAAGCTGACGCTCTTGCTGGATTCCGCGGCAGCCGCTAAGCTGCCACAACCGGTAGACGGAACCGGAACCCTGGAGCTGAAATAGATGATTCTTGCTGGTGATGTTGGCGGTACCAAGGTCCACCTCGCGCTCTACGACTTTGCGGAGGGAAAACTCCATCCGCTGCGGGACAGGAAATATCCGGCGCACCAGTTCTCTTCCCTCGATGAGGTCGTCAATAAGTTTCTGAGCGGCGACGAACAGACGCCGGCAACAAAGCGCGACGACATCCTTGCGGCGTGCTTCGGCTGTCCGGGACCAGTCCGCGAAGGCCGCCTGAAGCTTACAAATCTTCCCTGGGTGCTCGATGTCCGCGATCTCTCGCGTTCGCTCTCCATAACGCATGTCTTCCTCATCAACGATCTTGAAGCCAATGGCTACGGCATCCCTGAACTGGCTCCCGAGAAGATCTATACCCTGCACCAGGGCGACGCGAACGCCGAAGGCCATCGCGGCCTGGTCTCCGCAGGCACGGGTCTCGGCGAAGCCCTGTTGATCTGGGACGGCAAGAAGCACAATCCGATTCCCTCGGAAGGCGGTCACTGCGACTTCGCGGCCCGTTCCGATCGCGAGGTCGCGATGCTCGAGTACCTGCGCAGCACCCTCAAGGGACGCGTGAGCTTCGAGCGCGTCGTCTCCGGAATGGGCATCCAGAACATCTACCGTTTCCTCCGCGACGTGGAGAAGATCGACGAGCCGAAGTGGCTGCGCGACCGCATGGCTGCGGAAGACCCGAATGTTGTCATCGGCGAATGTGCAGAAGACGGCTCAAGCTCCATCTGCTTTGAGACCATGAAGACCTTCGCCGCCGCTTACGGCGCCGAAGCAGGCAATCTCGCCCTCAAGGTGCTGTCCACAGGCGGAATCTACCTCGGCGGTGGCATCGCCCCCAAACGTCTCAAGACCATGCAGAACGGGTTCTTTTTGCAGGCATTCCTGGACAAGGGTCGCATGTCCGCTCTCCTCCAATCCGTCCCGGTGCGTATCATTCTCGACGAGACGTGCGCCCTGCTCGGCGCGGCCGCCTACGCCGAAGCGCGTGCGGTCGAGGCAGGAGGACCCTCCGAACGTGCTGCATCGCTCGGCCCATCCTGAGCCGTTTGGCAGCTCGTCCCACGAATAAGCGAAATGTTCCCGGCTGGTTCGGGTTTGGCGATCTCTGCCGGCTGCGGTTCGGTATCGTTAAGGCATATGAACACTGCCCTTCGCCGTGCCCTGTGCGCGCTCGTCCTCGTCCTTTCCGCGTCGCTTTGCCTCAAGGCGCAGCGCCTTCCGGCGGGCGTTCATCCCGAACATTATTCCCTTACCCTCACCCCGGATCTGAATGCGGCAACCTTCACGGGCGAAGAGACCATCGAGATCGTCCTCGACCACCCCAGCAAAACCATCACGCTGAACTCCGCCGAGATCAAGTTCCTCTCCGTCAAGGCCGGCTCGCAGACCGCCGAAGTCTCCATCGACAGCAGCAAGGAGCAGGCGACCTTCACCTTCCCGCAGGAGCTTCCCGCCGGCAAGGCGACACTCGCCATCAGCTACACCGGAATCCTCAACGACAAGCTCCGCGGCTTCTATCTCTCGAAGACGAAGACCCGCAACTACGCCGTCACGCAGTTTGAGCCGACCGATGCGCGCCGCGCCTTCCCCAGCTTCGACGAGCCTGCCCTCAAAGCCACCTACGACATCACGCTCGTCATCGACTCCCGCGATACGGCCATCTCGAACACGCAGATCGTCTCCGACAAGCCCGGCCCGATGGCCGGAAAACACGTGGTGAAGTTTGCCACGACGCCGAAGATGTCGACCTATCTGGTGGCCTTTCTCGTAGGCGACTTCCAGTGCACCAGCGGCAAAGCCGATGGCGTTCCAATCCGCGCCTGCGCCACTCCAGACAAGGTCGCCATGACGAAGTTCGCGGTCCAGTCGGCAGAGTACATCCTGCCGTATTACGACAAGTACTTCGGGATCAAGTACCCCATGCCCAAGCTCGACATGGTGGCCCTGCCAGACTTCGAAGCCGGAGCCATGGAGAACTTCGGCTGTATCACCTATCGCGAGACCGATCTGCTTATAGACGAGAAGACCAGCGCCATCCCCGCCAAAAAGCGCGTCGCTATCGTCGTAGCGCACGAGATGGCCCACCAGTGGTTCGGCGACATGGTCACCATGCAGTGGTGGGACAACCTGTGGCTGAACGAGGGCTTCGCCAGCTGGATGGAGTCCAAACCCGTAGCGAAGTGGAAGCCCGAGTGGGACTTCCCGCAGGACGACGCCCGCGATCTGGACGCTACCCTCAACCTCGACTCCCAGAAGACGACACGCACGATTCGCGCAAAGGCCGAGACCCCTGACGAGATCAACGAGATGTTCGACGGCATCGCCTACGGCAAGGCCGGTGCGGTGCTGGGAATGGTCGAAAACTACCTCGGCGAGGAGACCTTCCGGCAGGGCGTTCACAACTACCTAGCAGCGCATCTCTACGCCAACGCAACCGCCGAAGACTTCTGGAACGCGCAGACCTCCACCTCGCATAAGCCGGTGGATAAGATCATGCAGAGCTTCGTCACCCAGCCGGGAGTTCCTCTCCTGACCTTCTCCGATGCCAGTGGCTCCGCAGTTCCCGTCCAGCAGAGCCGCTTCTTCCTCTCGGGCACAGCTGCCGATACCACCGAAAGATGGACCCTTCCGGTCTGCATAAAGACCAGCAGTAGGTCCGATTGCACCGTCGTCACTCCGGAACAGACCACCATTCCGCTGCCGCAGAGCAACCCCGCGTCCTTCTTCTTCGCAAATGCGGGAGCCAAGGGCTACTATCGCACTGCATACACCCCGGCCCAGCTGAAGGCCGTCGTCGCGAATGTAGAGACCGCCCTCAACCCACAGGAGCGCATCGACCTCATCGGCGACCGCTGGGCGCTCATGCGTTCCGGACAGGCAGACGCAGGCGACTTCATGGATCTGGTTTTGGCACTCCGCAAGGACTCGAGCGGCATCGTCATGGGCAGCGCGCTCGATAAGGTCAAGACCATCCGCTCACGCATCGCCACCGACGAGGAGCGCGCGCAACTCGCCGCTGTCCTTCGACGCGAGTTCAGCCCCATCTATGCCGCTCTCGGTCATCCTGCAAAAGGCGAGCCCTACGCCCGCCAGCAACTGCGCGCAGAACTGATGGAGATCCTTGGCGACGCGAAAGATCCTGCCGTTCTCGCCCAGGCGAAAGACCTGACCGATCGCGCCTACGGCCCGGGAGCCCGCAAGGACAAGGGCCTCGACCCGATCCTGACCGAGTCAGCCATCGCAGTCACCGCAGCCAACGGCGATGCCGCGCTCTATGACAAGGTTCTGAGCGCCAGCAAGGACGGCAGCGATCCCGGCCTCCAGTCCGAAGCCCTCCGCACCCTTGCACTCTTCAGCGATCCTGCGCTCGTCCGCCGCACCATGGACTACGTCACCTCCGGCCAGGTGAGAAACCAGGACAGCTGGATTCCCATGGCGATCCTGCTCTCGTCCAGAGCGACGCGCCAGCCCACGTGGGACTACATCCGCGAGAACTGGAGCAGGGTGCATGCTCAGTTCACCACCAACTCCGGCTCGCGCGTCGTCGCTGCTGCCGGAAGCTTCTGCTCCGTCGAAAAGCGCGATGAAGTTGCGAGCTTCTTCGGCACTCACAAGGTCGACGCTGCGGAGCGCACCCTCGCCAAGGCCCTCGACAACATCAACGACTGCGTCCGCCTTCGCTCCACGCAGGAACCGAACCTGCGCCGCTGGCTCGCCGGCCAGACAAAGCCGTGAACACTTCAGCGGACGTAACGGCCCCCAAAGCATCGGTGCTTCGCCAGTGGGCTCCCGCGCTCGCCATGACGCTGCTCGGTCTGCTGAGCTACGTGGATCGTAGTGTGCTCGCCATCCTCAGCCCTACGATCCTTTCGTCGCTGCACCTCTCGGCGACGCAGTACGGCTACGCCATCCTCGTCTTCAGCCTCTGTTACATGGTCGCCAACCCGCTCTGGGGACTCCTGATGGATCGCGCCGGCCTCTGGATCATCACGCTCCTTGCAGTGGCCCTATGGTCGCTCGCCTCAGGGGGACACGGTCTGATGGCAGGTTTTGCCGGAATGTGCATCGCCCGCGGCGTGCTTGGCTTTGGCGAGGGCGCAACCTTTCCGGCTGGTCTCAAGACCGTCACCGAGACCCTGCCGGAAGAAAAGCGCGCCTTCGGCCTGGGGATCGCCTACAGCGGAAGTTCACTGGGGGCGGCGATCACTCCGCTGCTGATCACTCCTGTAGCTCTACGCTGGGGTTGGCGCGCCGCCTTTGGTGTTACCGCTGTCCTGGGTCTGCTGTGGATCGTCCTCTGGGTGGCGCTTCGATCGTCCGGCGCGTACGACCCACGCGTCACATCGTCTTCCATGACGCAGCCATCAGAGCGATCCGTAGCATCGCGCTGGAGCCGAAACCTCTTCGCCGCTGCCGCTGCGTACGGCCTTGGAGCCGCTCCCCTGGCCTTCGGGCTCTACGCCGCTCCGTTGTACCTCACGCGCGTGCTGCACCTGGGACAAGCATCTCTCGGTCACCTGCTTTGGCTTCCTCCTGCAGGCTGGGAGGCAGGATATCTCGTCTTCGGCAGACTGGCCGATCGCAGGCGCAGGCACGATCTCCAGCACGCCCGCTCACGGCGTCCCGGCGATGTCTTCCTGCTGCTGTCTGTCGCAGGCTTCCTCATCCTGCTGGCTCCTGCGGCTGCGCGAAGCTCCTCCCCGATCTTTCTGACCATGCTGCTCTTCTTTCTGCAGATGTTTGTCGCCGGCGGCTTCGTCGTCTTCGCCCTCGCCGACGGGATGGCTGTGCTCCCGAAGCAGCATTCCGCGTTCCTCGCCGGCTTCGCGATCTCGGCCTGGGCATTGGCAACCGGGCTCCTGATGCCCCTGCTCGGCCACCTCTTCGATCAGCGTCGCTATACGCTGACCTTCTGGCTTGTAGCCTGCCTTCCTCCTGTGGGAACGCTTCTATGGCGGCTGCTCTCCCGACCCCGAAAAGAGGCTTGAGCTGCTCTCTGTCGCAAGCTACATCATGCGAAAACGCTCACGCATCAGCCGCTGAAACCTCGGCTTCCAGATCAGGTCGTACGCCAGCTCCTTGCCGGGAAACATCGCCAGCGCCGCCTTCCGAGCGTCGGCAATCATCTGCGATGCCTCGTCGACCGACAGGCTCCTGTCCTGCGCGATGACCTGCATCACCATGTTCATCATCATCTGAAGACGACGAATGAGCTTCTGCTCCTCGATCTGCTCTTCTGTTCGTGAGGGGATGACTTCCTGCTCCGTCTGCTTCAGGTCCTGATCCTCCATCGGCCCGCCTCCGTCCTCTCCACGGTACTCCTCCCTGAGATGATCTGCAGGAGGAAGAGGAAGGGAACATCCGCAAAGATACGGGCCGCGGATGGGAAGCTCTCCACGCAGACCTGGGTTCTAGGCATAGCGTCGCCGTCGCAGCAGGGAAGCGAGCCCTGCTGCTCCCGTTCCCATCAGCGCTAGAGTGCCGGGTTCAGGCGTCGGCGTAATCTGTCCTCGAATCTCGCCTCCTGGGAACTCCGCGTCGTGAATATTGGTGTAAGCAGTACCGTTATTCATTCCCGCAATCAGAGCGGCCTCTGTCCCTCCTCCACTGAACGCGAACGTCGAGAGGTCAATCATTGCGGTATACGTGCCCGAAGTCGTATTGGGAAATCCTGCGAACGGGACCCACACGGGAGCGTTCGTTCCCTGCGCGGCGCAGCAGTGGATATGAGCCGCCGCGGCCGGACCACCGGTCAGCCCGGAGAAAGTGATGTTGACCTCAAGAACGTTGCCTGTAAGCGCAAACGTCGCCATCCCCGTCGCAGGGGATTCGTTGGGTGGGTTCTCTCCCGCCCCGGTTAAGGTTGCGGTGTAGGTCACGGTGTCGGCGAACGCTGGAGTCGCAACCGATATCATGCCGGCCAGAGCACATCCTGTCAGCAGCTTCTTCCATGGAGTCATGGCGATGCTCCTCTCGAATCCGTTTCAGAGGGGGCCCGAAGACATGTTTGGAATCTATCCGATTTGGATGCCGTTTCGATACCTGGCGCCTCGTAGAAATTCCATCCCGGTTCAAAATTCCTGATCGGCAACAGGGAAGATCGTGCGAACGCTGCCGTCGCGGTCAAGCAGGAAAGTCGTCAGCCCGAACTCATCTGTTCGAAACAAACGAGTTCCTTCTCCTGCGATCCTGGTGAGGACCTCCGGCCTCGGATGCCCGAAGTTATTGTTCTTTCCGACCGAGATCACCGCGTCTTTTGGGGCCAGCGCATCAAGAAAACCAGCAGTCGTCGATGTCCTGCTGCCATGATGCCCAACTTTCAGCAGAGTGACAGGATCGAGTCCCTTGGCCATCATGTCCTGCTCGCTGGCTGCCTCGGCATCGCCCTCCAGCAGCACCGAGGATCTCCCGTACTCCAGCCGCATCACGAGAGAATCGTTGTTGGAAGGATCGCCGGTATTCGTATAGCCGGGCTGGGGAGCCAGCACCTTGATCTGCGCGCCAGCCCACGACATGCTGTCTCGCGCGCGCAGATGCCGCACCCGCACTCCAAGACGGACTGCCTCTTCGAGCAACGCGCGATAGGCCTCCGAGTTCGGATCGGCCGACACCCAAAGCTCGCGGGGCCGGAAGTTCTGCATCACGGCGGGCATACCGCCCATATGATCGCTGTGCGCATGGCTCAGCACCAGCACATCCAATCTGCGAATCTGCCGCGACCATAGATAAGGCGACACGACCTCCTCGCCCACATCGAAGCCGCCGGCAGCCGACGCGACTTCCTGCACACCACCTACCGGGCCGCCTGCGTCCACCAGCATCGTCCTGCCTTGCGGGCTTACAACCAGCAACGAATCCCCCTGTCCCACATCGAGAGCCGTTACTTCCAATGCATTCTTCTCGACAAGCGCGGGCTCGGGCCACAGCGCTGCAGCCAGAACGAGAGGCAGGACCGCCGCCGCAACCCACGTCCATACCTGCGATCTCCTCACCGCCCAGCAACAGAACGCCCAGCATGCGACCGCCAGCGCACAGACCCACCAAGCCGGAGCCGGAACCCGTAGATCCGCTGCGCGTACCTGGCTTACCCACCCAATTGTCCAGACAATGCCATGAAGAAGCAGCGCCGTCACCGCTGCAGGAACAAGCGCTATCCCGGTTCCCAGCAGCGCAGCGCAGAACGTAATCATCGCCGCCGGCGCCAGAACGCTGATCAGCGGCACCGTAAGCATGTTCGACGGCAACGCAAACAGAGTCGCGCGATGAAAGTAAACCGCCATCGGCAGCGCCATCACCATCTCAGCCACCGCCCCAATCAGCGCAAGCTCCATCGCAATCAGCAGCGCACGAACCATGTGCAGCGGCACATGGCGCGCCCAGCGCCCAGCAACGCCGGCGACAGCTTCGCTCCACATCCGCAGCATCACCCTGAACTGCGCAACGCGAGGAGCAAGTACGGGATCCAGCCAAAGCTCTCCCAGTCTGCGGGTCGCTCGCGCATACGCCAGAAACGTCCGCTCGCCAATCGGGACAGCGATGCCCGCGATCGCCACAATCGCGAGAAACGTCATCTGAAAGCTCGCCTCAAACACGCTGGACGGCGCCCACACCATCTCAGCCAGCGCCGCTGCCCCCAAAGCATTCAGCACGCCCCCCTTGCGCGACAGCAGACGAGCCACAAGAAACACCGTCGTCATAAACAAGGCTCGCTGCACCGGGGCCCCAAACCCGGTAAGAAATGCATAGAACGTGGTGACGCTTAGTGTGATCAGAGTGGCAAGCCAGCGCCGAAGGCGCACTCTCTGGGCCAGCCAGTAGAGCAAGCCCGCCAGCAGGGCCACATGCATACCCGACACAACGAATAGATGAAACGTGCCGGTGCGCTCAAACCCCACCCGTAGCGCGTGGTCCAGCCGCGTACGATCGCCAAAGATCATCGCGTTCAGCATGCCCGCATCTTCTTCGCTCAGCCGCAGCGCTGCCGGCAGCCGAAGGCTCGCCTGCGACCGCGCCACGCGCAGCATCTTGTCCGAGGCCCACTGTTGAGCAGCATCGATGCGGCATCGAAGGCTCCCTTCGTAGCCTCCGTGTGTGCGCACCTTCGACGCCCGTGCCGTTCCCCGTACAGCGATACCCTGCCGCAGCAGGTAATCCGCATACTGCCACGCGCCAGGATCGTTGTACCTCTCCGGAACTCTCAGTCGCAGCGGAACCTCGATCGCATCGCCGCACGCAATCGAAGGCAGCGCGCCATCCCGCGAAATCACCGTAGCGCGCACGCCTCCCGCGACCGGAACCATGCGCGAAACATCCGGCGTGACCTCCTCGATCGCATCCACGGCAACATCGATCGATAGCGCGGAAGATAAACGCTGCTCTACGTCTGCGCCCGACGATGGGTCCTTGTCGGCACCCTCATTCGAAGCCGGAGTCAGCGCGCGCACCCGCACTACATGTCCCCGCACCTCGCGGCTTAGGCCGTCCGCATACCGCAGAAGCTCCTTCTGCGCCGCAGGGACAGGGCGAATATGCCAGCACCACATTCCCGCAACCATCCACAAGCCCGCGACAGGAAGAATCGCCGTGCGCAGGGCCTTCCGAATAGCTACAAGCGAAAGCCCGAAAAGAAGCACACACGCCAGCGCAAGCAGGGAAGCCGGCTGCCAGTTCCGCGCAATCACCAGACCAGCAGCGAAATAGCATGCCGCAGCCAGCAGCGGAGACCGCCGCAGCTCCAGCGGCTCCATCCCATTCGTGGCCTGATCGTTCTCCGCGTGGCCCCTCAGAACTTTGCTCCTGCACCTGCTCGACTATCAACGCCGCAGAACCGCAACCGCCTCCTGGTGGAAGGTCTGCGGAAACATATCGACGAGATGCAACTGGTTTATC